>UMLM01044356.1_pt1 | contig 21282 bp, 25 predicted proteins | sample 1966571 | NCBI WGS metagenome assembly UMLM01 (sample SAMEA4836203, study PRJEB28245) | human gut metagenome | biome: gut microbiome; material: fecal sample | place: Denmark | collected 2008 | reverse complement strand
ACGAAAATGGCAGCAAAGCGATCTCTTTCAGAAAGCCTTCTATGAAATAGTCAAGCAATGCATAGACAGCGGGCTGATCGACGGAGAAGCTATGGCTGCGGATGGAAGCTACATTCCGGCCAACGTATCAAGAGAAAGCTGGATCAATGTAGAAATAGAAATTGAACAGAGTATGCAAAGCTATCTCGATTCTTTGGATGAAGAGCTTTCCAATCAGCCGGGCTTCAAAAAGCCGCCAACAAAAATTGTAAGGAAGTGCCGTACCACCAGCCAAACAGATCCAGACAGCGGTTATATCAATCACGGCAGCAAACGCGGCATCGGGTATCTGATGGAAACAACTGTGGACTGCAAACACGGCATTTTAACAGGCGTTGATATATATTCTGCCAATGAGAAGGAAAGCGTCCTGATCTTGCGGCATTTGGTAAATGCCATCTTTCGCTATCTCCAAATTTACTGTTCTGCTGGAACCACTGTGGGTTTCAGCAGTTTTTTTGCTTTTGTCAACAGGTCCTAACTACTTCGCCTCTTTTTTGCGGGCGATCGGCAATTCCGCCATTCCTCTTGTCTTTTTAGCTGTTTCCGCTGTGCTGAACATCGCCCTTGATCTCTGGTTTGTCATCGGGGTAAATAGGGCGTTGCCGGGGCGGCGGAGGCAACGATGATCGCCCAATATGTTTCGGGGATCGGCATCGCGGCTTATGCGTTTATGCGCTTCCCACAGGTGCGTTCGGTATGGAAGGTCAGTTGCCTACGGCGCAGGCGCATCTGGGAGATCGTCTCCTTCTCCACGCTGACCTGCATGCAGCAGTCGATCATGAACCTCGGCATTCTTATGGTGCAGGGGCTTGTCAACAGCTTCGGCCCTATTGTGATGGCCGCCTTTGCCGCCGCTGTAAAAATCGACGCCTTTGCCTATATGCCGGTGCAGGACTTCGGCAACGCATTTTCCACCTTTATCGCACAGAATTACGGCGCAAAAGAGAGCGCGCGAATACGCGCGGGGCTAAAAAGTGCCGTGTGTATTTCCATGGCCTTCTGCGTGGTCATATCCGCCCTCGTCTTCGCTTTTGCAAGACCCCTTATGGCGATTTTTGTGGATGCCGGAGAAAAACCGAAGTCATACTGGAGGGTGTGCGGTATCTGCGTATAGAAGGCGCGTTTTACTGCGGTATCGGATGCTTGTTTCTGCTCTATGGCCTGGATCGCGCCTTGGGAAAGCCGGGCATGAGCGTGGTGCTTACGGTCATCTCGTTAGGTACCCGTGTTGCACTGGCCTATCTGCTGTCCGTCACCCCCGCCATCGGCGTCACCGGCATTTGGTGCATCTATGCTTGCTCATTCTGATCTCCGGGCGGCAGCCAGCGCTTGCCGACCAGCCGCATCAGATAGAGTATGCCCCGGACGCACAGCTCCAGGCACATGGCTGCCCATACGCCGGGCAGCCCCCAGCGGGGCGCGGCCAGCCACGCCAGCGGTATACGGATCCCCCACATAGTCCCCAAATTGAAAAGTGTAGGCATCAGTGTGCTGCCAGTGCCCTGAAACACGCCGCCGGCCACGATGGACGCGCCGTACATAGGCTCGGAGAAAGCCTCGATGCGCAGAACACGCGTACCCAAGGCGATGATGTCTGGGTTCGGTGTCAATATTGCCATCATCTGCGGAGCTAAGATATATAGCAGCCCGCCGGTGATGACCATGATGGCTACACCCAGCAGCACCGTGACCCAGCCCAATCGGCGCGCCATGTGCCGCCGCCCTGCCCCCACGCTCTGTCCCACCAACATAGCCGCGGCGCTCTGAATTCCGTAGGCGGGCATATAGCACAGGCTCTCCGCCGTGATGGCAAAGGAATTGGCGGCAATAGCCACAGTGCCCAGGGGCGCTACAATAGCGGTAGAAACGACCTGTGCCGTGGACAATATTACCTTTTCTGATGCCACAGGTGCGGCAATGCGGAGTATTGTGCACAGCTGCGGCCGATCAAAATGCAGGCGTTCCCCTTTCTCCAAACGAAGCACCGGACTGCGGCGCAGGACAAAATACAACAGATACAGCCCCACCACCAGCTCGGCAAGGCCTGTACCCAGTGCGGCACCTGCCGTACCCAGCCCTGCGCCGGGGAGAGCCAGCGAGCCGAGCCGGACAGTGCCGGAAGGGAAAATAAACAGGGTGTTGAAGACAACATCCAACGCACACATGACCACCATGCAGATACCGGGCGTACGCATATTGCCTGTGGCCTGCAGCTGGCCGGCCGCCACATTGTCGAGCTGGAGGGCAGGCAGGAACAGGCTGTACACCAGAAAATAGGCGGAGGCATCCTTCCAGATACTCTGATCCGCCCGCAGTATCCCGGGCAGTGGCGCGGACAGTGCTGCTGCCAGCGCTGCCATGACTACGCTGAACGCCAAGCACAGCACCAGCGCCTGCTTGAGAATGTTGCGTGCCTCGGCCAAACGACCGCCGCCCACCCGCTGCGCCGTCAGCACATTGAAGCCCATAGCCGCCGCATAAGACAATCCCCCGAAAAGCCAGGTGGTGGAGGCCACCAGCCCCACCGCCGCCGATTGAGCCGCACCCAGACGGCCCACCATAGCTGCGTCGATGTATTGCATGATGATAGTGGCGAGCTGAGCCATAATGGCCGGCCAACTGAGCTGCAGCGTCAGGGACATCTGCTGACGGGTAGTCAGCGGTGCACCTGTGCGCAGCTGCGCCAGAGGATCCGTTTTCAAGGTCGCACCTCCAAAAGTGTTTTATTTTGATTCTACCATGGGAATGCACTTCCAGCTACTCCGTCTGCAGGCTTTTTCGGGCAGTTCATTCATAGCGCAATTATGGCGGCAACAGGATGTCTCATACTGTCTCGTTTCTGCCATTTCCTGCCCGTGCATGGTCGGGCTCTGCGCTTATGAAATAGCTTTATCCCGCCTTGCACCGTCACGGAGTCTGACTCAAGCCATAGCCCAAATGCGGAGAAAAGCAGGCAGACACAGAGCAGAACACGCTGAGAAAAATGGCGGCCATGACAAATTTTCTGCTGTGCAGCGCCGCCGGAGCAAACTCGCCGGAGCTGGCATCTGCGATGCCCAGCACATGGCGGGCATATTCGATCACTGCCACCTGCATGCCCAGGCAGATGCCGAAATAGGGGATGTTCTTTTCCCGGGCATACTGGGCTGCCAGGATCATCCCCTCAATGCCGCGGCTGCCGAAGCCGCCGGGCACCAGGATGCCATCCAGACCGGCGAGAGTGGATTCCACCGTTTCTGCCGTGACCAGCTCGGAATCGATCCAGCGGATGCTGACCTTGGCATCCAGGAAAAAGCCCGCGTGGCGCAGCGCCTCCGCCACTGACAGATAGGCATCGTGAAGCTGCACATATTTCCCCACAAGGCCAATGGTCACGGACTTGCTGCATTTTTTGATGGCGGAGACCATGGCTCACCTGCCGGATAGCCTCGATAAAGGGCTGGCTCTCGATATCACCGATGGTGCCGCCGATCTCGGTGATGACCACATCCGCACTTGTCCGCTCTCCAACCCGATAAATGAAGCGCTTGATCTCATCGGTGATATGGGGAATGGTCTGCACGGTGCTGCCCAGGTACTCTCCTCGCCGCTCCTTGGCGATGACATTGGAGTAGACCTTGCCGTTGGAATAGATCAGTGCGCCGGAGAGAATACCCACAAACAGAGACGAATAAACCTCCTTGGTCAGCAGCGCCAGCACAATGGCGATGATAGGAGGCAGCAGGGACAGAATGGTGGCGTAGCTGCCGATGCTCCCCCGAACCACACGGATGGAATCCGCAATGTTGGCGTCAAAATCCGGGTCGGAGCCAACGTTGGAGGCGTAGTCGTCGAGGTATGCGGCTGCATCCCCCTCACTTAACGCCGCCCCGGCAGTGAGGGTCATCACACCGAACACCACTGCCAGCGTAAGTAGTAGCAACGTCAGCAATCGTGAGATGGTTTTCATGTAGCGTAAGTTCTTTCCTATGGGATGCACTGCTCCGCAAGCGACGCAAGCCTGTGAGCCAGCTCTGCGGTGACAGGATATAGCCGGTCATACAGCACCTGATATTTGGCGTAAACTCTGTGGTTTTCCGGATTGGGCGTATAAACTGTCCCTTCCCGGATGTAACGAGTCAGGCTATCGTAGCTGTCAAACCCCCGGTGTTTCACTGCCAGGGCTGCCATCATGGCGTCGCCAAAGCAAGCCCCAAGAGTAATCTCCGGCGAGCAAATCGGCATCCCCAGAATGTCCGCAATCATCTGCATCCACACCGGGTTCAGCGTTCCGCCGCCTACGGCAATGATTCTGTTGATCTCCACATTTTCGTGGCTGCGCATCCGCGCAATCTGCTGGGCTATGGAATAGCCCACGCCTTCCAAAGCGCTGCGATACAGGTGCGCACGGGTGTGCGACAGCGTCAGGCCGAACAGGACACCCCGGGCAAGGGGGTCGTTGACGGGGGTGCGCTCTCCGGCGAAATAGGGCAGAGTAATCAGGCCATCACTGCCGGGGGCAATTTCTGCCACGCCTGCCAGCATGGTCTGGTAGGCATCCAGACCGCCCTCCGCTTCCAGCACCTTTGCATCAGGAAACAGGGTGTCCCGATACCATTTTGTCAGGCTTCCGGCGGTGTTGGTTCCTGCGGAGATGTCACACAGACCAGGCACGATAAATTCCTCCCGCCAAAGCTGCTCGTCGTCCACCAAACCGTCCGTTCCCAGAATCATATATACCGACGAACCAAGCTGAAGCATCATCTGACCAGGGCTGACCACGCCGCAGCTGATGGCCTCCGCGCCGGAATCGTCCGTGCCGGTGATAACCGGTGTCCCCTCTGCCAGACCGGTTTCTGCCGCAGCTTCCGCAGTAACGAAGCCCGCGATATCTGCCGCCTCCTGCACCTTCGCCAGCTGATCCGGGCGGCATATCGAGGCACACAGCTCCGGTACCGGCTCCCAGGTTTGTGGGTCATACAGGGGATTGAAGCTGGCAAGACCCAGGAAACGATCCACCACATAGTTGCCTGTCAGCTTTGCGGTGATATAGGTGGAACCGGTAATAAACTTGTGGGTTTTTGCATAGACCTCCGGTTCTTTGTTCTTAATCCACAGAATTTTCGGCATGACGTCGCTGGAGCACAAAGGCCTGCCGTACCATTTGCGAATCTGTTCCTCCCCATACAATTGGGTCAGCTGTTCCATTTCATCGGTAGCCCGGGCATCGATGCCGTAGAGAATGGCCTTGCGCAGGGGGCTGCAATGCTCGTCCACCGGCAGGCAGTCCGCTCCAAGTGCGCTTGCGCCCACGGCTTTGATCTGCTTGGGATCAATGCCGGCCTGCTTCAGAAGGCTCCGGCTGATGGTGCAGAAGTCTCCCCACCAATCTCTTTCCGCATCGTGCTCATAGTGGCCGGGCTGCGGATTTGTCATTTCGTGCTGGGTAGTGCAGACGGCAACCACATTGCCGCTATCGTCTATAATCACACCCTTGCTGGAGTTGGTTCCTGTGTCAATTCCCACAAAATACGCCTGAGGCATTTTTCTCGCCTCCTTAGAAAAAGCGTTCGATGATTTCCGCCGCCGCGTCGTGATCGCAGTCCCGTTCCGTCACATAGTCCGCCGCGGCCTTTACCTCCGGCAGTGCGTTGGCAACTGCCACACCGATACCAGCTCCCTGAATCATAGGCAGATCATTGGTGTAGTCCCCCGCCGCAATGACCTGATCCGCAGAAATTCCCAGCAGCGCCATCAACCGCTGCAAGCCGCTCCACTTGCTGATATTCTGAGCCATTATATCGGTACAGTTATCCTCGGAGGGTGCAAAACTCAGCGGAAGTGCCTGCTGCGTAATCCATTCGCAAATCGGCATCCGATCCGCCGTGGCCATGAAGCCCTCCACGGACTGCCAGGGCGTCTGCGTCAGCCGGTGATAGCGCACCGGCGCAGTGCCAAAATAATCGATGTAATCCTGTAAGCCGTCATTCCACTTATTGACGCCCCAGTAGTCGCCGCTGATAACGTGCAGCTGCCAGTTCTCTTCCAGACAGCGCTGAATCAGCGCCCTGGCGGGTTCCGGGAGAATGATCCGGTTGAACAGCACGGCGTTGTCTGCTGTGCGAATCAGCTTTCCGCCGTTGTTCAACAGCAGATAATCCGCGTACCTGCTCTCAGGCCAGAAGGAGAACATATCGATGTCCCGCCGTCCGGTGGCAAATACCACCCGATTCCCCCTGCTCCTGACCCGGGTCAGAGCCGCTTTGGTCTTTTCGCCCAGATGACCCTGCCGGTTCACAGTGGTGCCATCCAGATCTATGGCCAGCAGCTTCATTTTTCGCACTCCTCCAGCTCTGCCCGGAGCCGATAAACCACATCCATAAATTCCCGAACTCTTTGGATGTCCACCCGTAGATTCTCCAACCGTTCATTCTCCAGTTTGCCGCCCTCCTTAAAGTAGGTACCTACCACGGCGGCATCCCCAAGGCGCAGCTTCCGGGCGATGGTATCCGGCCGGCAGCCGGTATTGCAGAGCACCGCCACTTCCGGCGCTGCCTGCTTTACGCTGGCGATCAGCGCATCATCCACATCCTGACCGGCGGCGTTGGCACTGATGCACAGGCCGTCCGGGTGGGCCTTAAAGATCGTGGAGCGGGCAATCTCTGACAGAGGGCGTGTGTCCAGATTCCTGTCTGACTCCGGATTGATAAAATAGAGCATTTTCAGTGCATCCAGATGCAGTGCTGCCTTTCGCCGCAGCAGCGCGGAAAAGTCGTTGTTATACAGGCCGCCGTCACCCACATAAACCCCACTAAAGGTTCCCCGGACAAAGTCCGCATCTACGGCGGCAGCCAGCTCCAGGGTAGCATCCCCGTCGGATATGCAATCTACGCCGAAGGGAACACGAATGCTGCCGCGCAAACAGCCCACCACATAAGCCATGGCTGCCGGTGTCACAAAATTCATATGACGCTGGTAGGGCAGGCTGAATTCATTGGAAATCAGGATGCCGTCTACGCCACCATCCTGCAGAGCCGCCAGATCGGCTTTTGCGTGAGCCACCACCGCTGCCATGGAATCCCCATAGCGGAATCTGGGATCTCCCGGCAGGGGATCCAGATGCAGCATGGCAATGATGGGTTTCTTGATATGAAACAGTTGCTCGGTCCAAAGCATACACATTCTCCTTTGAAAAAAACTCCCAGGCACAGCCGGGAGCTAACAATCCCTCGCTCGGCCCGCTTTGGGGGCCGAAGCCCCCGCAGCGGGGAGTAGGGAGAGGAAGGCTATCAATAATCAAACTGCCGGTAGTAACGGCGGATGGACAGCGGATGGCGCAGGAACAGTTCCATGTAAGCATCCACGCGGTTGTTCACGGCGTGCATCATCAGATGGGACAGTGAGCCCCGGAATTCGGGACTGATGCCCTCCATGGGCAGCTCCTTTGTGTCGATAATGGTATAGTTGCCGCAGACCTTAGGCAGGAACCGGGCTACACGCTCTGCCAGAGGACGCTGCTCGTCTTCACCCATGAACAGGGTCACGGGGGTATCTGCCACCAGGATTTCCTGCATACCGTGGAAGAACTCGGGGCAGGTAATGGACTTGGTGCGAATCCACATCTGCTCTTCCCAGTAGCACATGGCATAGGAGTAGGTAGCGCCCCACTGGTTGCCGGCGCCCACAAAGTAGTGGGGAAGATCGGGATGCTCCTTCAGGAAGGCAACCTTCTTTTCCGCGTAGTCGTAGGCCCATGCGTCGGAAATTTTTTCAATATTCACCAGATCCAGCGCCAGGTGGGCTTCCATCTCCTGATTGTAGCGGTCATAGTCGGGGAATTCGCCGTTCTTGTACATCAGGTAGTTGGCGACCATGAAGAATTTCAGCTGCTCGTTCTTGGGGTAGAGCACCAGATAATCCCACTTGCCCTCCTGGGTCAGGGTGGAGCCGGGGGTGTCGATGAAGGCGAGCACCCGCACGCCCTGAGCCTTCACAGTGTCAATGAGCTGCACCATTTCCTTGGTGTTGCCGGAGACGGTGGAGTAGATGACCACAGAGCGGTCAGTCAGCCGCTTGTTGCCGGTTGTCAGGTACTCTGCAGCATTCTCCACATATACAGGCAGAGAAGACTTGCCCCGCATATAGACCTCAACCTGCATCGCGGAAGCGTAGGTGCCGCCGATACCGATGAAATAGATGTTGTCAAAGCCTTCCTCCCAGATCTGATCCACGATCTTCTCAATCTGGGGACGCAGAGCCAGCGCACCATTGACACTGTCGATATCGCCCTGCTCGTTGAAGTTTCTCAGGCAGGCACCCTTGGCCTCGGCCCAAGCTTTCGATTCGTAATTCATACTATATTCGATCCTTTCCTATCAAAAGACGACTTGCTAATAAATTGGTGTGGTTTTCATATCCATATTGCGGAAGAATTGGAAAGCGTACTGAATCGCTTTGTCCCAGTAGGGCCATTCATGATCCCCCGGTGCTTCCAGATACATATGGCCATAGCCCGCCGCTTCCGCTGCCCGACGGAAGGCCTGATTGTCCTCATAGAGAAAATCCGAGGTGCCGCACAACTGGATAAGCCTTGGGCGCTGGGGATTGCCCGCCTGCTGACAGGCCAGAGAAATTACATCCTCATCCCCGGAAGGCAGACCTGCAGCCCCGTGCAGAGCGCGCAGTTCCTGCGGCAGAAGATCCGGCCACTGCCCGGACATCACCTGCCGTGCAAGCCTCGGATAGTTCAGGACACCGGACAGGGAAGCAATTCCGGAAAAATCACCCGCAGCTGGGTGGTCATTGCCAGACTTTCGGAGTAAAAATCCCCCGTAAACAATCCCGTTGTTTTTCTCCTCCCGCATTATCGCTGGAAGTGCACAGTAAACCGCCCCTTGTCTCCCCGGGTATAGCTGCGGCTTTGCTCGATGATGCGTCCCTGCTCATCATAGCTGGTACATTCAAACAGAAGCACCGGCGTCTGGGTGGTAATGCCCAGCAGATTGGCGTCATTGGGATCCAGATGCACCAGATCCAAGGTCTGCCGTGCCTGCTCCAGCTTGATTCCGTACAGCTCGTAGATTTCGTACAGGGAAAACACCGAAAGGTCAATGCCCTGAATCTTGGGCACCAGGTTCCTCGGAACAAAAATCTCTTCCAGGGAAACCGGCTCGCCATTGCCATAGCACATCCGCTTGATATAGAAGATCTCATCTTCCGGATGAATCCCAAACATCATGGCGTACTTTGCTCCGGCAGGGCGTATCTTTTTCTTGAGAACCTTGATAGAGGGCATCACATTTCGATCCAGCATGGTCTGGGTAAACCCTTTCAGTACTTCCAGATCCCGTTCGATGTGGCTTCCCAGGACAAAGACGCCTTTTCCCGCCACACGCCGCAGCAGACCTTCGTTCGCCAGCGTGTCAATGGCGTTGCGAACCGTCTGCCGGGTCACGGCATACTCATCCGCCAGCTCATTTTCGGAGGGCAGCGCCGTACAGGGCGCAAATTCCCCGGTCTCGATTTTATAGCGAATGATCTCGCGAAGCTGCATGTACAGGGGCATCAATCCGCTTGCTTTACCCATTGGGATCCCTCCGAAATTGTTTTTTCTTACCAGGCGCCGAAATACTTCAGCGTCTCGGTGGCGTTGGCCGCTCCCTTCTGCATGGCCTCATCGATGGGCAACCCCTCCACAATGCCGTACAGGAAGGCGGCGATATAGCTGTCGCCCGCGCCCATGCTGTCCACAAGGTGTTCACAGGGAACGATGCCGAATTTATGGAACTCGCTTCCGTCGTAGCACAGACTGCCATGCACGCCCAGCAGGGCAATGACCAGCTTTGGACCCCGGGAGTGGTAGACCTTCATCTGATCCCGGAGGGCAGGTGTGTCGCCGTCATCACTGGAGAAGAAGAGGTAGTCTGTATAGGGCATGGCGATCTGGCTGGCCTCGTCCTCGGGACGGGTGGCGCAGTCAAAGGCAGTGGGGATGCCCCGGGCCTTCAGCGCCTGGAACTGCCCCTCAACCTTGCCCCACAGGTCACAGACCACCATGTCATGGGTCTGGATGAAGTCCATATCCTCCTCGGAGAGGGTATAGTCCTCCAGAACGCCCTCTTCATAATCGCCGAGTACCCGTTCACCCTCCAGCAGCTCCACCTGAGAGACGGCGGTCTTGCCGGGTTTGACGTGCAGATGGGAGGTATCCACACCCTTGGCCGCAATGGCCTCCTGCATGATTTTTCCGTAGGCGTCATCGCCCACCGGGCCGGTATAGGAGGCCTCGCCCCCCAGGCGAACGGTATAGACCGCCATGTTGACGGGGCTGCCGCCGGGATAGGCCTTTCCGTTTTCAATATTGCTGTAGAAGTCAACGCAGTTACTTCCAACTGCTGCCAGTTTCATAGAGGTTGTCTCCTTTCAGGTTCCGTCCGATGCTTGCGCAGAATGCTTGAAAAGCGAACCATATCCGGCCGCGCCACCGACTTGAAGAATTCCACCGGAACGTTATTGTAATCCCGGGCAATGCCGGTCAGGAAGAACAGGCTGCCACCTTCCTCTATGCGAAGCTGCCTTGCTTCCGATCCTGTGGCGTAGGTAATTCCGATGCTTTCCTCCCCGCTGGCGGGGAAAATATTATAGTAACTCAGCACCCGATACAATGACTCGTTGGTAAAATCGTGGTCGATCAGGCGCGGGCAAAGGGATAGATTTACATAATTCGTTTCAATCATGTAGGGAACACCGTCCATAATCCGCAGCCGGCGCATAAACAAAACCCTTGTTTCTTCCGGAACCTGTAGTTTTTCTGAAATATAGTGGTCTGCAAGAATCTCCTCAGACTCCAGTACCGTGGTTTTCAGCTGACGCCCATCCCCTCTGACGGATTCCGTGGTGGACTTTGCATCCTGAAGATTGCGCTCCAGCTTGGGCGGCGCAACATATGTTCCTGATCCCTTCAGGCTGTACAGGCTGCCCATTTCCGTCAGACGGCGGATGGCAGCGCGGAGCGTTGTGCGGCTCAGCCCCCACATTTCACACATTTCCCGTTCCGCGGGAAGCTTCCCGCGGGGCGGAATATCGTTTGCCTGGAGATAGCACTCAATCAGTTCAACAGCCTCCTCACGATGGCGGACACGCTGCTTTTGTTCCATAAATCCTATCTCCTTTCTGCTTTTGTGGACCGTACAGCCCTCAGAAAAATTTTACACTGGGACTCGCATCGCTGTCAAGCCGGAATCAGGCTGCCTTCCGGTTCTGCTTCTCCCACATATAGTACACGGGCGGGCCGGTGGCAACAGCCACAACGGCGCCCAGGCCCAGTTTTCGACCGAGATCGGTCTTTTCCGCGAGATTTTGTGACATAATGAATGTCTCTCCTTTCACTTTTTCCTCGTCTGCGGCTGTGCAATCCGCAGCGAGTCTTTTGGGGAAATGCTCTGCTCGGTATTTTCCTGCCCTTCCCGGCAGGGTTATCACAACAAGACCTGCATTACGGAGGTCATTGTCATAATCGGTTATTGTCCTTCAACAATGACAAGGACATTTCTGGAAGCGGGGCCGTCAAATTCGCAGAAATAGACATCCTGGGCGCCGCCCCGCTGAAGAACGCCATCGCAAATCATAAAATGGCAGTGGTTGCCGGTGAGCATGGCCTTCAGATGCCCGGTGGGATTTCCGGCGGTGGAGCCATAGTCCCTCAGCATCCTGGCGTTGCCGCCCATGATCAGCTCCAGCGTGCTCTCCCGGAAGCCCAACTCCCGAATGGCCTGGGCCATGCGGATCTGCTCAAACCGGGGATTGTTGGAGCCGAACATCACCTGATGCCGCAGGCTTCGGTCAATCCAGGTAATGGGGATATCCCGAGTCAGCATCTGGGTATAGAACTCTTTCGCGTTGTCAAAATAAAGGGCGCCGGTGTCCGCATAGACATTGGGATATTTCATCATCAGCATGGCGGTCTCCCGCACCCAGGGCCATCCGAAGTGGGCAAGGCAGATGCGCAGCCACGGTCTCAAAGGCCAGAGGCTGGCAATAGCTGGTCAGGGTATCCGGCTCCCAGCTCAAACCCGCGTGGAAGATGATGGGTCGATTGTACTGTTCGCAGATGGCGTATATCGGCTCCATCACGGGATCGGAGGGCATCACATGGTGCCGTCCGGGGTGAAGCTTCAGCCCCTTGAGCTTCAGGCGGGTGAAGGCATCCTCCAGCTTTTCGCAGGCGGCATGATCCCGGGGATCCACGCCGGCAAAACCGATGAACTTGTCCGGCGCCATATCCACAAGCTTTCTGATCTCCTCATTTTCCACAAGACATCCCGCGCTGGCGGAATAATCCTCCGGCAGCAGGCACAGCCTGTCCAGTCCCGCACAGCGCATCTGATTGAAGATGTGTTCCAGCGGAGCAGTGCCGTTCTTGTGGATATCCAGCTGCCGGTGGCGCAGCTCCTCCCGTGCCGGATCCTCGTTAATCGGAGCATAAAACGCCGGATGCACATGAATGTCAATGGTCATAAAGGTGCACCTTATTCCATACCGGCCTGCGCCATCATGGCGCGGACGTTATTTACCGCCCGTCTTGCGTACATTCTCGGCTCGTTGATGTATCCGGTGACCAGTTCCAGCGTAGCGGTTCCGTCATAGCCGATCCGCTTCAGCTCGTGTATCATCTCCTGCAGGGGCATGGAACCTTCGCCGGGCATGATGTGGCTGTCGGTGCCGTTGTCGCCGTCGATGATGTGCATATGATCCATCTTGGAACCAAGCTTATCAAAATAGGCCATAATGGACTCGTGCTGGACAAAGGGCGGCACCACATCGCACATTCCAACCACATAGGGGTTGTCGATGCGGCGGAACAGTTCCACCAGATCGTTGGCTCTGGTGAAGAAGTTTGACTCATAAGGCGTCAGCGCTTCCACCGTCAGCTTGATTTCCAGCTTGGCGGCGTAATCGCCCAGTTCCCGGATGGTCTTTTCCAGTCGCGCCCAAAGCTGATCATAGGTGGCCAGATATCCGCCATTGGCGGGGCTGGTCAGCACAAACTCCGCACCCATCTCCTTGGCCATGTCCAGACACAGCTTCAGATAATTCACAGCATCCTCCCGCTGTGCTTCGGAACCAATCATGTAGTTGTAAGGATAGGCGTTGTGCTCCGGGGTATAGCCACGGATGGGCATCTCGTACTGATCGATGAGCCGCCGAACCTCACAGATATTTCCAGCCTTCAGGTCCGGGGCGTAAGCATGGGGCCGCCCGCCCCACAGCTCGATAAAATCATAGCCGTATTCCTTTGCGTCCTGAAAGCAGTGCTCCAGGGGATTGCGCTGATAACCGGCTGTAAACATACCGATCTGCATACTCATTTGAATCTCCCCCTCATTATGTATTAACCCATGGCTCAAAAACCTGCACTACCTGGGCGGCAACCTCCGCGCCCTTGCGCAGACAGTCTTCCACCTGCCATCCCTGCAAAATACCATACAGGAACCCGGCAATAAAGCTGTCTCCTGCGCCCACCGTATTGACCACGGTCGGTGCCGGGAAAATGCCGAAGGACGTGAACGCTCTTCCGCCGTAAGCAAGGCTTCCCTTGTCACCGAAGGTAGCCACCGCGATCTTCATGCCACGATCCACCTTGTCTTTCAGAAAGCCCTCAATGAAGGCATCCCGCTCCTTGTGGTAGGAATAGAAACCGTAATCCACAAAGGGAAGGGTGCGCTCCACCAGCGGATGATCAAGTCGGTCGGCGTAGTCAAAGCTGATAGCCTTACACCCCGCGGCCTTGATAGCGGGCAGCACCTTGTGGGATAACGGCGGTTGACCTCCTCGCCATTGATGCGCGCATAGACATCAATGCAGTTGTCTCCAATCATTGCCGCATTCATGTTTTCATCCCACCCATATCTATTTTCGCCGGAGCCACGGCTCATCCGCACCTCAGCTTTGAGACAAGTATAGGGGATTTTAATACCAATTTCAATTTGCGTTTGCGACAAAATAATTGCGAAAATTTTATCTAAAAAAAGAAGCCTGTGATTCTGACTGTCTAAACATATACAGGTTATTATTTGCTCATCAACTTATTGTTATTAAATGGTCTTAATTTTTTTACAATTCTGTTCATAATTAAACTTTTTTCATTTTAGTGGTATATATTTAGAATTCATTGTATACCAATTTTCAAAAGGTACCATTTCCACCGATTCACACTGCGAATTGTTTTTCTATTTCTATGCTGTTTCGCACCATGAACATTCTGTTCAGCATGGTGCTCCGGGCTGTTGGTGACTCCCGAACGCCCATGAAGGTGGGTTTGTGGGTAAACTTCCTGAACGTCCTTCTGAATACACTCCTCATCTACCCCGCCGGAACGGCTCATCTGATGGGGATTTCCTTCCCCATGTGGGGTGCGGGCTGGGGGATCAACGGCGCGGCTGCCGCCAGCGCCATTGCTTACACCTACGGCGGGATCTCCATGGCGGCCAGGCTGTGGCGGCATCCGCTGATCTGCCCCCGGGGGCAGCGGTTTACGCCGGATCCCCAGGTGCTGAAGCCCTGCCTGAAGGTTGCGGTTCCGAATATGCTCCAGCGCTTCGGCACCTCTCTAGGCTATGTGGCTTTCGCATCCATGATTAATGCGTTGGGGGATGTATCCGCCGCGTCTCACACCATTGCCAACACGGTGGAATCCCTGTTTTACATCCCCGGCTGGGGAATGCAGACTGCCGCGGCAGCGCTGGCGGGCAACGCCTACGGTGCTCGGGACGGCAGAAGACTGAGAAGCCTTGGTCGCACCTTTCTTCCTCTGGAGGTTGGGCTGATGCTGCTTTCCGGCGGAATGCTCTTCCTGTTCGCGCCTGAGCTGGTAGGCCTGTTTTCCAGAGACCCGCAGGTGACGAAGCTGAGCGTCACCGTACTGCGGATGGTGGCGGTTTCCGAACCTTTCTATGGGGTGCCCATTGTGCTGGAGGGGCTGATGCAGGGAATCGGAAAAACCACAATTCCGTTTCTGTTCAACATCGCCGGAATGTGGGGCGTCCGCATTCTCGGTACGTTCCTGTGTACCCGCCTGCTGGGGATGGGGCTGGTCAGCGCTTGGGGGGTGCATGATCGGCCACAATCTGCTGCTGTTCGTCCTGTTCACTGTCTACTACGCCGCCGGAAAGGCTCTGCCCAAAGCGATGTGCAGTGAATAAGCACTGGCGAAATCTGAGCAATTCGTCTACGGCAGGCGAGCGGATCTTTTGCTCTGTGACTTCAGTATGATAAATGGGGAATACATCCAGTACTCCCGCATTTTCCATACCTTTCCAGAGAACAACCGCACAGGATACCTGCCAGAAAAAACTCATGCCGTTCCTACTTGCCGATGGGGCGGGGTTCTTCCGGCAGTGTCAGGTCTGGAATATAGTAGTCTCCAACGCGAATGTACTGAATTTCCATATGCAATCCCCCTTTTGGTTGATACTGCTATTGTACAGAAGGAGGAATGTTTCGTCGAATGTACAAAGCCATCGGTTTTGCGCAAGGCAAAACCGGGGCCCCACGCTCAATCGATAATATCTTTGATAAAAATAAAAAATCCGAACCCGTTCCCGATGGGGAATAAGCTCGGATTTTTCATATGTGGTGGAGACTGCTGGACTCGAACCAGTGACCTCCTGCGTGTGAAGATACGATGCGCGCCGGAAAGCGTTGCTCCGCAACGCTTTCCGGCGCTTTTGCGTGCTTTCGGCTCGGGGGGCGATCCACTGTGTCCGCCTGTATCCACCTGCTTTTTTCCGTGTTTGGGTCACGGTTTGGGTCAAGCCCTGCGAAGGTGCAGAAATGACCACGCTGTAATTAAAAGAATAGGCGTGCCGCCTATCGACTTCCTTCAAAACAGTCAAATCCTGTGGTCGCGCACCCATTGGAGAAGCGCGTCATAGTCCATTGTGCCGGAGGCGACGGATAATCCGGCCTCCACAACCTCCTCGTTGGTACACTCCATGTGCATCCCGTTCACTTCCAGAAACGTCAGCATAACGTACATGCCGATGCGCTTGTTGCCGTCCACAAAAGCGTGGTTGGAGATGAGTGTATAGCCGAGCCGTGCGCCCTTTTCCTCCTTGGTCGGATAGAACTCCTGCTCGCCGAAGCCGGCAAAGGCGTTCTCCAATGCGGAATCCAACAGGGCTTCATCTCGGACACCGATACTGCCGCCTGTTTCTTCGGCGATGAGCCTGTGAAGCAGCAACACCTTATCTTTCGAAAACTTGATCATTTTGCAAGCTCCATAAATGCGGGCTTGTACTTTTTCAGGATGCGCGCTGCCACAACGTCAATCTTCTCATCATCGGTCATATCGATCATGGGGGACACATCCAGATCCACCAGCATATATTTGGGTTTGTTGTTCTTGAAAATCACGGCCTGCCCGTTCTTCTCGGCAATGCGCGTAACACGCGAGAAGTTCTGATTCGCTTCGGTGACCGAAACGATCGTCTTTGTATCAATGGTCATCGTGAACACCTCCTATGCTTATTATACCCGTATATAGGTAAAAATCAACCTATAATTTACACGTTGTTTGGCGTTCGTAACCAACCGCAGAATGTGGTTATTCCTTCGCTGCGTCTTGCTTTGTCAGCGCGTCCATGACCTTGTGATATGGGCGACATTATCTGCTGTCTGGATGAGTCCAGTTCCACCGAAGGCGAAGCTGCGGCTTGGGGCAAGGCGGTAGCCATGACTCTGCTGGAGATTGCAGCCGAGAGCCGAAGGAGCTTTGCACTGATCCATTTTGCTGGAAGCAGCAGTTGTCAGGTGGACATATTCCGTCTGGGCGAATACACACTGGAGGATAAACTGACTGCTTCGGAAACCTTCCCCGGCGGCGGCACCAACTTTGAACGCCCCATCCGTGAAGCACTCCGATTGATGGACACTGAGGGCTTTGAAAAGGCCGATGTGGTTTTCATCACGGATGGCGAATGTGAGTTGCCCGATGCCTGCCAGCAGGAATTGCAATCAGCACAGGTCACATATCATTTCACGGTAACAGGTATTTTGTTGGACGAAGGGCAATCTGGTATGGATTTCAGCCTGAAACCCTTTTGCCAAGAGATCTACCGAACCAGTGAGCTGACGGATAATGCTGTTGTGGAATCGGTGATAGGCTCGCTGGTGTAGCGCATGACATTATGGCGAGTATTACGGCCTTTGGGAGGGTTCGAGCGGCGCCAAGTGTGATACCCTGGCGGTCAGCGCCACAGATGGCGGCATGTACTTCACCTTCTACAAGGACGGCGAGATCATGGCCAGCGGCTGCGCCCAGGTCATTGAGGAATACGACCAGCTGTACTTTTTTAATGAGTACGATGGCTGCGCCTATTTGGCCCGGGGCGGCGCCACTGAGCTGGCCATCGAATCCTTGGGTACCTACACCATAAGCGGCTCCGGCAGCAACGGTGCAGACGAAGCCTTTGCCGACATCGCCGATGTGTGGTTCCCGGATGGTGAGAAGGACGGCCTCAGCTGTATCGTCATCCTGTCCGATGGCCAGTGGGGCCTGGGGGAGCGCACTCAGGCCGGGGAGGACTTTGTCACCGTGGACCGCGGCCAGCTGGAGCAGGATCCGGACGACGCGGACCAGTATTACGCCCGCTCCAGCGCCTTTGATGACGTCACCTATGATATGCACACCACCGCTGAAAAGGACCTCCTCTGGTGGGGCGGGGAAAATGACACCTACCTGCGCCAGGCGGACAGCCAGTAAGCGGGCATTGCCCCCATGTGTCCATGCCGATTAGAGATGAAAGCTCCGCCCCTTCGCCTGGCGGCGAAGGGGCGGAGCTTTCATCTTATCTTGCGGCAAAGCCACATGGCCTACACAGAATTTCTGTTACAGGATCACCAGCTTGTGGCTGCGTTTCTTCTGCAGAACCTCTGCCACATCCCGGCTTAGCGCATCCAAGGGGGCGCCGTTCAGGGAGCGAATCTCCAGCCTGCAGGCCTGTTTTCCCGTGCAGAGGCCGGTTATCAGGTCTATAAAAGCCTCCGCTACGCGCACCATGGGTACGCATGTTGGCATCTGCGCAGGCAGGATAGGCTGCAAATAGGCCAGGTCCGAGAACTGGCGTTGTGTCAGATGGTCGCTCCAGGTGATCTGATTGCTTTGGCAAAGCGCCTTCAGCACCTGGGACATCCAGCCGCCGGGAAGGGACGGAATGGTGCAGACCTCCAAATGCAGCACATTTTCCTCCACATCCCTGGTTTTCTGCAAGTGGAACTGCTTGCTCAGCTCCTGCAGCTCCGGAGAGGGCTCGGCCCCCACATCCCGCAGCAGCCGGCTATAGAACATCTGATAGTACTGCACGGCATCCCGCCAGGCGCTCCGTCGGATCAGTATCTCCAAACGGATTTTTGCAATATCCTCGTTATAGGGGTCGATCTCCTCGCAGGCAGACATGAACTGCAGGCAATCATCATCCAGTGCGTTTTCATAGGTCAGCCGGATCAAGCGGTGATAGACCGCCAGCTTTCGGTTTTCCAAATAGTACCGGCGCTGGATGATATACTCCAAAAAGTTCTCGCAATTGTGCAGGCTGCAGTTTTCAAAAAAGTCACCCCGGAACAGGGATAGCAGATGCTTCAGCTCGGCGATGAAGTTGATATCCTCGAGAGCGGCCTGCTCGATCTCAGATATATCGCACAGGAAGCTGAAGTTGGGATTGACTTTGATAACATCCTTGGACACCAGCAGAAGCGACTCACCATCCGCCTGCACGAGGGCCTTTTTGATCTGCCAAAGGTTGAAGCGCAGGTTATATTTGGCGGCATCATCGCTGCTTTCGCTCCAAAGATAGCTGATGATGTCGCTGCGGCGCATTTGCCGGGTCGCCTTCATCAAGACCAGGGCGATGATAGCGGCAGCCTTGCTGCTGATCTGATCGCTGACATCCGCACCGTCCAGCAAAAATCGGGGCCCGCCCATAAACGTAATATACAACATACTCATACATTCCGGTCAAATACGACCCGTCCGTCTTTGATGGTCATATCCACTTGAACGTCCTTCAGCTGCCGCAGATCCATCTGCGTTATATCCCGGTCCAGGATCACAATATCGGCGTCCTTCCCCTCACGGAGGCTCCCCTTTTTCTTTTCCAAAAAGAGGGCATAAGCCCCAAGGCTTGTATACATCTCCAGTGCCTCCTGCAGCGTTACGCTATTGGCGGCAACGGGATGGTTGACGGCGTAGTGGATGCCATGGAAGGGATTGGGGTTGGTGATGGGTGGATCCGAACCGCCGCAGATGGTAATGCCGCTGTCGATAATCCGGCGAAATTGGTTGGTTGTGCCGTAACGATCGCCCAGGCGCTGCTGATACATACCGCCAGGATAGCCCCACAGCCCCTCATAGGCGGGCTGCATGCACAAAATGACACCCCGGCGGGCAGCCCGCTGCATCTGGGAGGGTGTTATAAGCTCCGCATGCTCAATGCGGTGGCGCATGGAGCGCACGTCATAGTGTTTCGCGGCGGCCTCCAGCGCCTGGAGCACGGTCTCGATGGCGGCGTCGCCAATGGCGTCAAAGCCAATCTGCAGATTGTTTTGGCAGCACTCCATGGTAAAATGTGTCAGCGCATCCTGAGTCATGTAGATCCGCCCCTTCCGATGGGGCTCATCGGCATAGTCAAAGGAAAGGGCCGCTGTCCGGCCGCCCATGGTGCCGTCGATATACAGGGCGCCGCCGATATGCTTGAGGCCGTGCTGCAGGGCACGCTTATACTCGGTGGTCTGATAGAAAATCTCTATGGTCAGAGGATAGCGGTCCTTATAGCGCACCAAGAACTCACTGGTGCGCAGAGGGCTCTGCTCTGCCTTGGCGCCCCGGTACTCCATGGCGGCCACGGTGGTAAGGCCATGGGAAAAGGCTATGCCCACTGTGCGGGCGGCAGCAGTATCAAAGTCATCATAGGAATAGGCATCCAGCACGTTGCCCTCCAGCCGGTTTTCCGCCTGATTGGTGAAGACACCTGTGGGAATACCGTTGTCATCCATATGGATGCCCGGCAGGGTAAAGGGAATCTTATTATACAGGATGCCCACGGTATTGAGGATAATGGTGTGATAGTCTAAGGAGAAGATCAGAACCGGCTTATCGGCGCAGTAATGATCCAGGACCTTGCGATCCGGAAGGGCCTTTTCCTCCAGGCGGCTGCTGTCCAGCCGATAGGCAGTGACAACGCTGCGGCTGGCCGCCTCACGCCGGATAATCTGACCGATCTCATCATAATTGCGCACATGGGACAGATCTACATACCCGCACTCCAAGCCGATACGCACCACCTGAAAGTGGTTATCAATAAACCCCGGCAATACCGTCCGGCCCCCGGCATCAATGATCTGCACGGTGCCAGAGATATACTCCGGGTCGCACTCTCCCACGCCCAGGCGGGTAATCTTGCCGCCCTGGGTCAAAAGCCAATCGGCGCGTACATCTCCATCCATACAGAGAATCTTCCCGTTTTTGATGAGCAGGTCTCGTTGATCCATGGCATTTGCTCCCATCCTACAGTGTTCTCTACAGAAAGAAGTATAGCAGACTCCGCCCGAAAAGGGAAGCCTCTATTCCGCTGTTTCCATGAAGGCGGCCATAGCTGCCAGAAAATCTGCGTCCGTCAGCTCTGCCGCCAGGTCATAGCACAGGGAGAGACCATTGTCGCTGTTGGTGGTGACCACAAGGCCATCCCCCGTCTTCTGATCCCACAGGGCCAGAGACTTGAAGCCATCGTTATTGCCCCAGTGCCACCGGATGGAGGGTTCCTTTCGTATGAGGCCCACACCCAGGCCCCAGGCAATGTCATCATCGGCGATGCTCTGCACGGAGCCCATCTGGTGATAAGTGTCCTCCCGCAGCCCACCCCGGCTGCAGAGCAGGCCGGAAATAAACCGGGCGTAATCCGCAGCGTTGGAATACAGGGACCAGGCAGCATTGGGCTCCGGGGCGTTTCCGGTTAGATCCACACAATCCCGCACGCGGCAAGGATTGCCCTCCGCATCAAAGCCCGGAGAAATGGCGCTGCCCACCCCCGGCGTCCAAAGCACGGCGGAGCGGTGCATTTGAAAGGGCGTGAAAGCATGGCCCGCAAACAGCTCCGGGAGAGATTGTCCCGTAATTTTTTCCGCCAAATGCTGCAGCAGATAATAGCCCTGGCCGGAATAGCTATAGGCCGTACCCGGGGCAAAGAGCATGGGCATAGGGCGGCTGTG
>UMLM01059237.1_pt1 | contig 21383 bp, 19 predicted proteins | sample 1966571 | NCBI WGS metagenome assembly UMLM01 (sample SAMEA4836203, study PRJEB28245) | human gut metagenome | biome: gut microbiome; material: fecal sample | place: Denmark | collected 2008 | reverse complement strand
GCACAAAGATCAACACGGCGGGGGCCCCGTCGCGCTCGATCGCGTATCCAAACATGGGAAGCCCCGGCGTCAGCTCGCGGTTCACCCACAGGTTCGAACGACCCCCGTCGCCCAAAAGAGGGGCAAGCTGCTCAAGCGTGAGCGAACGTGCGGCATCTTCGGCAATCGCGGGACTTGCTGCCACCAGGCGTGCAAATGCCCCGCCTGAAACATGGTAGATCGCCACCGAATCGTTCTCGAGGATCTCGCCCAGAAGCTCGCAGCACTTGCGATAGATGTCGCGCGGGTTGAGCACGTCGAGTTCCTGCGTCACGGCAAAGATCTTGCCAAAGCTGTCGTGGCGACCCACGATCTGGCGCCTGTACGCGCGCTTGTCCTCGATCGCGTCGTGGTAGAGCTGCGTAAGGAACGTATTGCGGTTGCGCACGAGCTCGTTTTGATCGCGCTCCGCCCTAATGGCTTCGCTGTTGCGCAGCTGCACATAGCCGCACACGGCACCCACCACAAAGTACGCAATAAACGGCAGCCAGTTGGACGGCTCGTAAAAGAGACCCTGGAAGGTATAGCCGTACTGAGTAAAGTAGCTCGCGGCCAAACCCACCGACGCCAGCAGCGCCGCAACCAGGCCAAAGTCCAAGCCATACAGCGTGCCGATCAGCACCACGTAGAGCAGGCGATAATCGAGCACGTTGAGCTGGGCCGATTGGGAGAACAGATGCTCCAGCACCTCGAACAGGACCCAGGCAACGCCCGTCTCCAGGCATTTAATAGGCAGCGTGCGCATTTGGATGCGGTCGATGGCGGCGAGCAAGGGGTTGACCTTCTTTGCGCGGCCAGCATCCCAACGCGCATGAATGGTCGAAAGATCGCGCAGCAAGTCGTAGCGCTGAAACCAGCCATAGCGCACGCGAGCGACGTCGCTGGCGGGCAAGGCGTAGCCGGCAGAATCGCCATAGGCAACTGAGAGCCCTGGAAACAGCGCCATGAGGGCGTCGCCCACCTCAACCGCAGTGTGATGGAAGGTATCGGCTATGTCGAGCGTCTCAAAGTTACCATCCCAGCTGTCGAAGATACGGCGTACCAGCACCGCAAGCTCCTCGGCACACAGCAGGGGAAACGCCGCATCCTGCGCGCCCTGCAGAGCGACCGATCCGGTTAAGCACGCGTCGAACAGCGGCGCCAAAAACGGGTCCTCCAGCGCGGCAGACGCGGTATACAGGAACGGCACGCGCAGGATCTTGGTTTGAACGCCCTCGCGAGCAGCGTAGTAGCGGCACAGGTCGTTGGCTGCGTGCGCGATAATGCCCTTGCCCGTTCGCCCCGCGGCATCGGCGGCACCCTCGGCACCCGCGGGCCCCGCTACATACAGCAGTTGGACCCGGCGACCCGCGCACGCACGAAAGACCGAGCGCAGCGTCTCGATATCGCCCACGGTATCGGTATGCGGGGTAAGGTAATTGGATAGGTAGACCACGCGGTCGAACTCGTAGGCCTGATCCAGGTGTTGCAGAAGCTCTTTCCACGAGGCATGGGGCGACGACTCGTCGCGGCGCGTGTCCTGCGCGGCTACGACCTGCACATGGTCCCCGGGGAACGCCTTGGCACAAAAGTCATCGTCAACATATGCGGTGTTGCCAACAACCAGCACCTCCATGGCGCACCCCTCCCCTAAAATCCACTTTAGTCATAGTCAAACATGCGTATTTTACGCTGTCAACGCGAGCTGGAGCGCCTTTAAGGCTGTTTTAAGAACTTTTTTAGAGGATGTGGGAGTGGCGACTCGTCCGACCCAGGCCCATTGAGAGGCTGCTATTCGCTCTGAAAAGGCACATCGCAATCTGCTGACAGCTCTGCAGGGAGAATGGCAGGCAATGTAAGCGCTCCCATGGGCGAAAGTCCAGTAACAACCATCAAATAGCTCTTTGCATGGGCATATGCCATCGAAATAGCATTTGAAAGAAGGTAGTGACGCGCCTCGTCATCGGGAGAGTTCATTGGCATTTGCGCTGAAACCGAGATGGATACTGTAACGCCAGCGTGCATCTTCTCCTGAGCACCTTCATCTTTGTCAAGGAGGCTGCCAATTACGCACATCTTTAAACTTGCGCGAGCGTCATTACCGTTTTTCCAAAGGTGGACATCTTGGTAGCTAACGTCAACTTTTAATTCCATGTTATCCGAGGGCGAATCCTCGATATGGAAATCGGAGTCAACGATGAACAAATGAACGACTTGAATCGGAGCAATAAAATCCCCACTCATGCTGCCAAACCTCCGGAAATCATCTCGAGATTCACATGCGAGGACGGACGCTCGTTCCTAAAAGACCATTGCTTGCGCAGGGATTCATTGGACGAGAGAAACGGTAGCTCTTTAGAATAGCTAACGGTAACCTTAGGAACGATATTGATACCTAAAGCGAGCTCGAACCTGGCAATCGTCTTCAGCGTCATATTGGGCTGAGAATTCAACAGCTTCGAAAGCGACTGAAGGCTCACGCCCATACGCTTTGCCAAATCGCTTTTGCTTAAACCCAAATGCCTCATCTCGCGATGAACAATAAACTCGATATCTAGCGCGTGTTCATAAGCGCGTGTTTCGCTAGTTTCTGTCTCGGCGTAAAAATCAGATAAATCTACTTTATTCATTGTGTTCTCCGTTTCGAAAGCCAAGTATAAAAGTCAACGCTCAGTTTCCAGAAGTTGACGTGCTATTACGGCTAATCGCTTGGCCCGCTCGATTTCTTTACTGATATTTCCTGATCCCTGATGTCCTTTAAACCAAAACAACAGAACAATTTTGTCTACGCCCTCACATATGGCATAAATCATCTCTCGATTTGCCCCGTCAAACCCTTTCAGTTCATAGAGCCCAATCTTAGAATCGATACATCGTAGCTTTGAGCTCCCACTCGCAACCTTTAACCCATAATCATAGATTTTTGAAATCTGATCGATCATTTTACGAGCGGCAAGCTTCTTTTTAGGGTCTGTCAACATTTTCTGGAATTGAGAGTTGGCGGAAGAAGTCGTCAGCTCCCAAAACGGTCGGCCCTTGGGATCCCTATATTCGACAAGATCATATCCTTCAACCAAAGGCCACCTCCCATTTCTAGATACACTTAACTTATAAGTTAAGTGTATCTATTTAAATACGAATAACAAGGCTTATGTTAGATTCCACAGCTTCAATCGATAAACAACCCAGTCGAGCTTATGCTAAATCCAGAAGTATGCGGCAAATTCCAGACATGCCGACCGCACTGGATAGCGGCAACGCCTCTACCTGCTGCTTCTTTACCCGAAAAAGGCGGTGTGCTCGAGGGTTCCAGAATTTGCCGCATACTTCCGTCGGGCAATTCCGGAAGTGCGGGGAAAATCAGAGCATTGCCGGCCAGACCCCTGTTTTAGACTTCTGCGACCTGCAGTTTTGTTGCAAAAAATACGGTTGTGCTCGGAGGTTTCCGATTTTTCCCCGCACTTCCGAAAATAACGATAAAAAAACCCACTGTCCCAAAGCGAAAAGGTGACAAAAGCCCCTCGGAAAACAGCCCTATAAACGCGAAAACCGCCTTTCGGCGGTTCCCACGGACCAAGCCGGACGTACCGTCGCAAGGCCTCATCACGGATCCCACTTTAAAGAAATGCACAATCCCGGTCAATCCTCTGCCAAGAACCCATTACGAACTATGCCAGGCAAACGAGCATCGATGAAGTTACATGCAAACTTATAACCACTCGCACTATTGCCTTTTCCCAATTGAGATGTTAGTTTTCACAGGCCGAATCTTACATCCAAATTAACAAAAAAGAAGGTCGACGCATCAACCCTCTTCAAGTGTCGCCAGAAGGCTTTTAGCGGAGATAGCCAAGTCGAGGCGCTATAAAAATAGGGGATGCCCTCCGTTGGAAGGAACCCCCTTGCAAAACGGTGGCCGATAAATAGCTTCCGTTTTTTGTTGTGAAGAAAGCATAGCTCAATTTTGGCATCCAAGGCGTTGCGGCAGCGCTCGTCACAGATTCATCGCTAATCAACGTTCACTGGAAACCACGCACTAATCACCTTCGTGAGAAAGTCAAATCCAGTAGATACCTGAAGATTGCCCTGGTAGTAATCGACATGCCTATTCATTCTTTGAACAAACACTGTCGGGCTCTTTGCTCGATGTTCGGAAACGCCTTGTGAAGCAAGTTCCCTGTGCGCATATAACGTAGTGACAATCTGCTGTATACGGTCATTGCTCATCTTTGACTTACGCTGGTCGAGACCAATGCCGGCTATGGTCGACAACTCCCGCGTAACAACGTAGCTTGGCTTAAATTGCGGCCTACCAGCACGCAGGTTATTCAATATACAGCTATTGTGAGCGCATGCATTTCTTAATGACTTGACGGCTTGAAGAATATAGAACTCCTTAAGCATCTCGCGGTCATTGAAACGCCTGGCGCAGAACTTATAGAAATAGAGAAAAGAGCCAAAGGAAACGACTTCGATAAACGCCCACGCGGGGAAGTCGAAATCGGCATACCTGGCAATCAACCCACCAGTGTAGGGACTGTTCTTGCATCTGAGAATCTCGCCTTTGAGCGAATTGCACGGCGTTCCATCGGGTTTCATGCCATCGTAGGAGGAAATGAAGTCCGAGACGACTGCATAGCCGTCCTCCCCCTCCGACTCGATGCGCTTTAATAGTTTTACCTTTGCGAAATGCTCCACATCAAGCGTAAGCGGCAACATCTCATAACGAAGAAGCATGTCGACAATCGACAAGTCGACCAACATCTTGAAATCTAGATTCGCGTACTCCCCCTTGCGATTTCCTTCCTCAACTTTAGGAAACCCAAGCCGATAGGCACGCAGGCGAAAATAGTTGCTGTTCTTCTCCAGGTAAACTCTGGCGTCGTCTTCGCTCATCAACGAGAAATGGACACCTCTCGATTTGAGATGATCAATCTGCTCGGACGCCGTAAGCCACGGCTTTCTATTAGCGGCGGTCATCAGGTCTCCGTTCGCGATGATTGGCTCGAGTTTCCATATTAAGACGTTTAGCTGGGGGAGTCACTCACTATTCACTGTCCGCACCCCTTATATGCCAGAGCGACAGAGTAAGCAATTAACTGAGCCCGTCGCGCCAATGCCCTGGCACAATTACCGGAAGCAACATAGCAATGAGTAATGGGCCTGCCATACAAAAGCATAGACAGGCCCGAACGCAACATAAGCAGATGAGCCGAACGGCAGACGACTAGCGATCACCGCAATCAAAAGAGCCCAAATAATACAGCGAACCCTTCACAACCGAAGCATTAGGGTCTCGGTCTAAGAAATTGACGCTGTAAGAAGGAGATCCAACGTAAACGTGAGTCTTACCGGCCTCGCAACAGAACATAATATCGCCAGCGCTGTTCTGTGTCAGAGTGTTGTAATTCGAGTAATACTCAAGCTCGTCTGACGGAGCTTTTCCCACAACGATCAACCGAGGGTCCAGCTTATCCAGCCATGTCTTAGGAACGCGACCGGACTTCCGTCCATGATGCGGCGCAAAAAGAATGTCCACAGGCGAAAGCGCAATGTCATCTTCGATCGCCTCCATGTAGTCATTCTCCATGTCACCAAGCCAAAGCGCACGGACCCCTTCATCAAGAGAGTAGACAATCGCAGGACTAATATTATTGGGTTTATCAGAGCTTTCGGCATCCCGCAAAGCATCCTGGAAGGTCTCATTATTCACATCGGGCCAGAGGACGCTAATCCCAGCAGAACCGCGCTCACCATCAGAAACGTTCATCCATTTACGCCTACACCCCTTGCTGATCTTGTAAGCGCGCCACGAGTCCTTCAGCTCCTTATACTTTTTAAAACTCTTGGTCTCCGTGGACTTGGCAACATTATTGTCGACACAATAAAAATTCGGGATAAGCCCAAGTTCATCAAGATACTCAATGCCCTGAATATGATCTTGGTCCGGATGCGTACTAATAAAACGAACGACATTCTTTTTTCCTGCAAGGTTTTTGACCTCATCAAGGATTTCCGACTTACGCTCGACGGTAATATTACAGTCAATCATGCTGAAGTTATCAGTATTGTGATTGATATAAAACATGTCGCCGTTTTCAACGGAAAGGGACTTAATCTCGCTCATGGTTATCACGTTCCTCAAGATTAAAGTTGATTCGTTTTTCTACATACCGCTCTTGCTTGATCCAGGAAGCAACAAATAAGGCAATAAAAGAGCACAGCGCCGCTGGAAGCCAATGAGATTCCGGCAACAATGATGCGAGCAGAATAATGACGAGAAAGACACCAGCGCCCGCCAAGCTGCGATACATGTTTGAAATCATTAATAGCTGCTCGACCTTTGGATCGCGTTTCTGAGCATACGCAAAGGCGGAATAGTCCCGTTTTCTGGTCGGCTTCAGGTATTGAACCAACGGCTCAATACAGAGAGAGCCAATCCGCGACGCAATGAGACCGAGAACATAACTCATCACAAATAGTGCCGGCCAGTTAGAGCAGTCGATACAACTGCCCAACGGCATCTGACTGACGGAATATGTTACAAGTGCGCCCGGAATGAGCACATTGAATAGATCGTAAGCAGAGATTTTCCCAAGAAGATCATCTAGATAGTTATTAGCCAAAAATTACGCACCTCCAAGAATCCAAAAGCCATCCCTCAATTTTTTTATGGACTAACCCGCCCTGACACACAAGTGTCAGGTTCTTGAAGAAAAACTATTTGGAAATGATTTGAACATACGGAGGCGTATACAGCTGTTAACCCATAAGCGCACGCGCCCCTAAAGAAACTCAGCGGACCATCAGCATGGTCTCGATTCTGACAGCTATCTCATCCAGCTCCTTTCGAACAATTAAGTTGTAGTGGGGAAACGACGTTTCACATTAAATTAATTGTAGCCGCAAACACAATCTATATCCTGTATTGTTTTTTGAAGCTGAACACAACATGTTGTGTTTTTGCAGGTAGATGCGATTAAAGTTTTGCAGCATAAATAGCCAGCAACAAGCGAGCCGTCTAATCCACCCTAGAGGCAGCTTCGTTGACCTGCATAAATTCAAACTAGGTTCCGCGTATTTACACACGGCGAAAACCCATACATATCGAATACCTGTTCGAAATTAACAAAAGATTTTGCTTGACCAACATGTTGGGCGATCCCCTATTGCCCCACTGCCCGTCATTATCAAATCGAGCACTAGCTGCGCCACAAAACTCATCATGATTCAACGTCGACATCCGCCTCATACGTGGCGCACCTAATCACCCCTCCCCGTCCATGACCGACCAGCTCACAGGTTCAATGCCCGGAAGAGACGTTAGGCAAGAGGGGCAGGCAACCTGATAGTTCCCGTAATTTATTCTGCGCTGCATCGAAGCGGAGACGTATACCGCTTTGCGGGCGCGAGTGACGCCGACGTACAGCAGGCCTATTTCCTCAATAAGCCCATCTGGCATTTTCTTCGCATCAGCAATCTGGCAACCTCGCGCAGAACGTAAGCATATACCAGCATTTTCGCAACGAGAGCAAATCCCTCCAGGCCAATCGAAACGCGTAACGCCCGGAATGAAAACGGTGTCCCACTCGAGCCCCTTAGCGGAGTGAACGGTCATCATGGAGATGCCCACATCAAGGTAATCGGAGAAACGTCGCAGGGAGCCCTCGGAAAAGATACTAACGATATAGTCGAAGCGCTCCGAAGGTCCCATCGCGACGCAGTCATTTTTAAGGTGTTTCCGCAGCGCTCCTAGAAGCATGGCATAGGACCGCCCATACTCGAACCTCTTGGAGCCAGTCAGCAGTTCATCAGAGATGGAGTCGATTATTTTGTCCGCAGCAGACCGGCTGACGCCCTTTTCTCCAGACACTGCATCGGTAATCCTGGATAAAGCAAACGCATTGAATTCGATGAACCCCCGACTTGTATCCGAGAAGAGTCCGTTGAAGTAAGAGATACCTTCTTTAGCAAGCTCTTCCATAATGAGATCGGCAAGAGCACCACGCTTACGAACAAGAATCGCAATCCTCCCGCCACTGCTTTGAGCGAGCGCCGTAACCTTGGAAACGATGGCAGTCGCTTCGTCTTGCTGAGTAGAGCCAACAAATATGGGAAGTCGGGGCGTACCGCCGGCAATGGCGCCCTTCATGTTGGAGCGAATCGCAGCACCGAGCTCCCCGACGATAGATCTCCCAGAAAACCTATGGTTATGCTCGAGCTCCAACGGCGTTAGACGCAGGTCGGTAGTGGCCTTTGCCTTTAAGCCTTCCATTGCACCAATAAAACCATAAACACGCTGAATGGGGTCGCCGAACATGCAGATCCCCGACTCATCAGAAATCAGACCCCTTAGGAAGACATAGCACAACGCATTCGTGTCCTGCGCCTCGTCGACAAGCACAACAGGATATGCTGCCGACAGATAGGACCTTAACTTGGGAAAATGAGCGAGCAATTCAATTGCAAGGGAAATCATTGCGGAGTATGGCAAGAGACCGTTCGATGCAAACCTTTCCTTGATGATCCTATTAAAGGAAAACATCACACGCCTCAAGTCCATTTCCTGACCGTTTCTCATGAAGCGGAGGAAGTCGTCAACGGCATTCTTTTCATCCCAGGTCAGCCTGCCACCTCGCGAAACCAGCTCGCTAACGGCGCTGTTGTCATCAACCATAGAGAGCTCGTCAACGTTCACTGGGAGCGAGAGCGATTTCCAGTATCTGCGTAGCAGAGCCCAAGCAAAGCCGTGGAAGTTGGTCGCCATGACGCTGTCCTCAAAACGCTTGGCCACGGGACCAGGAAGTGCCGACATAGTGATGCCCAAATCCATACGCATCCTCCGCGCGGCGGCAACGCTAAAGGTCAGGGCCAAAATCCTTTTTGGCGGATGGACTTCGCCAGATGCCAGCAGCCAGCAAGCCCGCCCAGTCATCACCGTGGTCTTCCCGTAGCCTGCCGGCGCCTCCACGAACACCCTCTTTGATGGCGAGAAAATCGCGGAGCACTGCGACGCGTCCCCACCACAGCGCGCCTCAATCTCGGCTCTAACACTATCCCGCAGGTCAGTCTGACTCATCAGCATTCGAGCCCCACGGCCTTGCGAATAATACTTTTGTAACATGTGGGAACGCCATTAGCACCAAGAGCCTCCGCGAGGGCGACGCCAGACACGACGCCCTTGTTCGATGAAAGCCATGCATACATAAGCGCACGTGATTTGGGCGTGTCTGCGAATAACCCGTCAAACTCCGATCCCCGGAAATCGTATTCAGGGTCCCGCAAGTTAACACCGTAGACAGCACAGGCGCTTTTCAAAGCTTTACTATTCCCCTTGATGCAAGTTGCCCTCTGAAAAGGATCAATAGACTCAAGAAGCGCGATAAACGCACCCTGGTTATCGCTAGCGAAGAACGAGTCAACGACCTCACCTTCGAAATCCCGTTCGGTTGTCGTTATATGGTCTTCAGAAGTTTCTTGCAGCTCATCCTCATCTCTGTCGACAATTGAATAATTTGGAATCTCGAACTTGCCCAGAAGTTCACAGAGTGGTTTAACGTTCTTTTTCCCGCCGGCCCTGATAGGCACAACTCCATAATCATCCAGATCCATCCCAAGGTTGCGAGCGAACACCGGAATGGCTCCAGACTCTGTCTGCCCCTCAAAAGCCAAAACCGACCGCGCGAAAAAGGCCTCTCGTATTGACTCAAAGTTCAGCATAAGATGCTTTTCAACCTTGTCGGACAGGTCAATATCCCTACCGCATATGACCTTCGGCGAATTTTCGCCCTGCCCGAATCGCACAATGTTCTTATAGCCGCGAGCCAGAATGTTAGGCGAATGCGTCACCATGATCAGCTGAGCTTTGATTGAATCAATTCCGAAATAGTCCTTTAGAAGAGCATTGAATCCATCATCCTTCCCTTCGCAAATCCTATGCAAGCTCTTCGAGAGACGCCTCTGCATATACGGGTGAAGGTGGGCTTCGGGTTCGTCATAAGCCAGAACGGCGTGCAGCACGCGTCTGTCATCATCATCTGAGCAAAGGCTCTCTTGAAGGCGTTTAGGCGAAAGCCGCATAATGCTCTCGATTATCGAGAGCGAGGCAATAGCGAGGTACTGCAAGCCTACCCCTGCCTTTTTAAAATGAACGCCTCTCTTGTCAAGCAAGGTAACCAGACTTCCAAGCGTTCCGCCATCCGATGAATCGACGCCAGGCCTCACACCATATGATGACAGGATCGGGACGTCGCCGACGATTTCGCCGAGATCTGCAACCAGACCTTTGAGCTCGCTCCCATTCAGAAAATCGGAGACCTCTTTACCCTCCTTATCTAGATAAAGAGCGATACCTTTGGAGAGAACTTTACCGACACCTCGGGTACCATCAAACGCCAGGTCTCCCCTATTAAAGGATGCAGTCGAGCACCTGAACATGTGAATGGATCGCATCAGAGAGGGTGGGATACTTTCTCCGCTCCCTTCGGCCTTAAATTCAATACGAGAATCCGGGTCATCAGCAAAAGCGCAGATGGTAATAGTATTTCCGGTCGTAGGATCGATGTCGAGCCCCGTTATTCCGATTTCGTCCTCGTCCAACTTTAAAGTTACTAGAGCCCCTGCGCGCCTTTCAATGTCAGCGAAATCCTCTTCGCTAATCGTCGCTTGATTGAAAATTGTATTGAGCAAGTCAAGCACATTCGTTTTGCCGAGGTTGTTCTCGCCGACAATATAGCTCACGTCCTCGTCAAAACTAATCGACACTCCATCGAGATTCCGATAGTTCTCAATCCTCAGTTTAGAGATCCTCATGCGTCCTCCCGACCTTTATGGTTTTATGGCTTCCAACAATCTAACACGCCTCGTGTTGTACTGAACTTGAGGCACAGCCACTTCGGCCGACTTGTAAATCATAAGAGTAGTCCTAAGAAGGTTGCTTGCATGCACCAAGCCGTCTCCTAAGGCTCCCTCCCCCTCCCCAACATCCTCCAGCAAGTTCGCTGATGTTGACTGGGGTTCCCGTAAAATATACCCTAATTAATATGTGCGGAGTGCTGGTCTGGAGCTGCCTTCGGACCCTATTGGCTGCTCACCGAGAGGCTCCGCTATGAAACGACCCATTACTACCTGCTCTGCGCGATCGCGTGCACGTCCATTGTCGGCGCGACTATGCCCATAGCAGCCGCAGCGGAAGCAATTCAGACTCGGAAACCGCTGCGTACCAGGCGCAAGCCGCTGATACAACCGGCGATGCCAACAAGGCCGAAAGCGGCTTCAGCACAAATTGAATTCAGACAGGCATCATCTGCTGCATTTAATAAATCAGAACTAACCCAGCAGCATTAATCGATCAGCTGCACTTGTTCCGCTAACCCCACCCAACAGCAAATCAAAAGGAGCATATCCATGTCCCAGTACGATTACCTCGTCGTCGGCGCCGGCCTCTCGGGCGCCGTCTTCGCCAACGCCGCCAAGCGCGCCGGCAAGTCGGTCCTGGTCATCGACCGCCGCGACCACATCGCCGGCAACATCTACACCGAGGACGTCGAGGGCATCCAGGTCCACCGCTACGGCGCACACATCTTCCACACCTCCATGAAGGACGTCTGGGACTACGTCAACCGCTTCGCCGAGTTCAACAACTACGTCAACTCGCCGGTCGCCAACTTCCGCGGCAGCATGTACAACATGCCCTTCAACATGAACACCTTCGCCAAGATGTGGCCGGGCGTCATCACGCCGGCGGACGCCCGCGCCAAGATCGCCGAGCAGGTGGCCGCCGAGAACATCGGCGAGCCGGCGAACCTCGAGGAGCAGGCGCTGTCGCTCGTCGGCCGCGACATCTTCGAGACGCTCGTGAAGGGCTACACCGAGAAGCAGTGGGGCCGCGACTGCCGCGACCTGCCCGCGAGCATCATCAAGCGCCTCCCCTGCCGCTTTACCTACGACAACAACTACTTCAACGACCGCTACCAGGGCATCCCCATGGGCGGCTACACCAAGATGGTCGCCAACATGCTCGAGGGCGTCGAGGTGCGCTGCGGCGTGGAGTACAAGGAGCTGGCCGCCGCCGAGCCCGACATCGCCGCCAAGACGATCTACTGCGGCCCCATCGACGCGTTCTACGACTTCAAGCTGGGCACACTCGAGTACCGCAGCCTGCGCTTCGAGACCGAGACGCTCGACGAGGCCGACCACCAGGGCGTGGCCGTGGTCAACTACACCGAGCGCGAGGTCCCCTACACCCGCATCATCGAGCACAAGCACTTCGAGTTCGGCACGCAGGAGAAGACCGTCATCACGCGCGAGTACCCGGCCGACTGGAAGCCCGGCGACGAGCCCTACTACCCCATCAACGACGCCAGGAACGAGGCCCTGTACAGGCAGTACGAGGAGCTGGCGGCACAGGAGGGCGACGTGATCTTCGCAGGACGCCTGGGCGGCTACAAGTACTACGACATGGACAAGGCCATCGCCGCCGCCTTCGAGCTCGTCCGCAACGAGCTGGGCGTGGAGCCGACAGAGGCGTAGTTAACCATTCGAGAGTCATCGCGTCAATCAATATAAATTTATTAATGGGGATGCTAGAACAGATCTGCATCCCCATTATTTACAACAGTTGAGTCGACGTTTCTGTTCGAAAAAAGCAGGGCACCGACCGTCGCCGATGCCCAACCCATTCATGCAAATAGAGTGAAATAAAATATGAAGATAGCAAAAGCCGGACTGAATTTAATAGAGTTTCGCTATGCCCGCGATCTACTAAAACGGCCAACAAATTTAGTAATCCACAATTGAACGCCCTCTTTGATAATCTCGTGATAAGAGCTTCCCAGTTTCTTGCATAGGTACACAGGCCATTTCCAATTGTTATAGGCTAGCTGGGAAATTCCCTGGCCCAATATGATGCCCCAAGCCCCCATACCAAAAAGACCAGAAAACAGACACACAAGAGCGCAGCCAATAATGGATGCAATAATATATCCCCACATATAAGGAATCTCGTTCATGCTGATAATGTAATTGCAAAAAATAGAATGCTGCTGAAGAAGCCCCACATACAAACACATTACAAGAAACAAAGCATAGTCAATATCGATGCCAGGCTTGAATAATGGCAAGAGAGGAAAAATAACAACACAGACCCCAGCGGTTCCAAGCATAAACAGCATCCAGTAACCTACAATCCCAGTCGATACAAATTTCCTCTGTTTACCAGATTCACCCTCCGCATAAGCTGACTGCATCGCAGGATAAAAAGACTTTGGATACGTAGATGCAAAATTATAAATTGCATTTGCAAACTGCAGCAGAATAGAATAGGTGCCCGTCTCGGATAGGCCAAGAAATATGGAACTCAAAATACTCATGGCTTGAGTGGAAGCATAAAGAGAAAGCTGAACCAAGCCATCACGCCATGCGACATGGAAAATGGTCGAAAAAATATCCTGAATTGAAGAGAAGTTTACCGACAACTTATCCGAACGTCGTCCATCTTCGATCTCTCGATGTTTCCTTAGCATAATTAAGGCAGAAACCCTAAGAAGCACAGCATTCATAAGAAACCCAATAGATGCGCCAACAAGCCCAAAGCCCGCAACGAGCAAAACGCCACTGATAAAGAGCTGTCCTACTCTACCAATTACGACCGCCTTATTTTCTCCAGCAATATCTCCGTATCCTCTTAATACCGTGATCGACCAAAGAAAATAGAGATTAAGGAAAATTGAAACACAGAAGAGTGCCCATGAAAGCCAAACGTCAGCAGGATTCATATTCGAAGCAACAAAGAAAATATAAGCTGAGCCAGCCGTAGAAAGCAGAAGCAACACAACGACCGCAAGAATCGCGTATATAACTTTGGAAGCCTTAATTACCGTGTTCAAAAGATGCCAATCGATGCCATCTTCAACTGATTCCTTATCACACCCCTTAACGGAAAGACGGCGGGCACCACTCACTACATATACGATATTTCGCGCAAACGTTGGATTAAAACCAAACTCAAAGAGCATGGCGAAATTAGAGAGAGCAATGTAGACATACCAAAGTCCCAATTCCTCATCAGAGAGAAAGCGCATAAGCAACGGAAGAAGGATGAAACCACTTGCCATCGAAACTATTGTCCCAATGTAATTCCATATCACATCGGTTTTTCGCGTCACGATACTACTCATGCGGCACTCCAGCATATTTTTGAAAACCGACTTCCCTCTTATCGACTTTGGATAGAGAAAAGAGAAGCTCGGGTCCGATTGCAAAAAGAAAATAATTACATTCGATGCGAACACCCAAAGTTTCGGTAAGACCGTATACCGACATTAAAACAATACCGAACAAGAGTGAGTCCCATTGATTTTGGCGAACCATTTTAATTAAAAGTGAAAATAGTCCAATTATAAATAAGGCAGACGGAATAATACCGTAACGCAAAATCAAATGGCAGTACGCGTTATCAACGACGAAATGGTACGGTTTTCCATTTTCCCAATAGATTACAGGACTATCAATATAATTTGTACCAAATAGCGAGAGACCCTTCATCTGATAATAGCCATGAGCCAATCTCAATCTTCCCGATAAAAGGTTATTCAAAACTGAATCTATTGAGCGAGCTGGGTTATAGTTAACCATAAAATAAAAGCTAATGAAAACAATCAAAACAACGGCGATAACAAAACTTATCGAAATGATTCTTCTTAAACGTTTGTTTTCCACTTTGTAGAAAACAAACAATAGTAAAACTTGGAAAACAGCAAGAATTGCTGTTGATCTTGAATCCGACACAACCAAAATTAGAATGGCAGCAGATATAAGCAGCATTGATTGGAACAAAGGGGTTTTTCCAAATCGCAGAACAGAAATTGATGTGCACGCGAGAATAACATACATGCCGAAAATATTAGGGTGAGTAAAGCCCAACGACTGACGAGCAATACCTGAGCGAATTAGAATTAGATTTTCAATAATACCCGAGACAGCAAACAATGGCGCAATGACTAGAATCATGATCGACAGGACAAGTGAAATAAACGCAAGTTTATTCAATTTGACGCCCTCAGAGCAGACAATAAAGAGAGCAAGCCAAAATAACCATCCTTCCTGCGAATTCCTCCATGAAACAAAGCCAACAAGAACGACAAGTGCTGCCATTAGCCAGCCATTTACAGAAGCCTTTTGAAGAATAAATTTAAAAATCAAAAGGCAAAGAATTGCCAGGCTGAGAATATTTGACAAAAGTGAAACCGGAATAAAGAGAAATTCAACGAATGTCGTTCGATCGAGAATGCAGCTGAAAAAATACAAGGCGTAAGCAAGGTAGAATACAAACTCCCCTATGCTCATGCATCCAATAACGGAGGCAGCATTGCCTGTTTTTCCATTTATTCCAATGTCACTCATTAATGCGTGTCCTTATCAATTAGAACTTTCCCCGCTAGGTGGTCTTTGACTACAGTTCTTAATCCCCAAAATAGATAGGCAAAAGTAAAGAAACCTTTTTTACAAAGAATCGTGAATACTTGAAGCCAGAGAGAAAGACAGTAACCTTCGAAACAATGCTCAGAAAAACACCCCTGATCGGAAGCAAAGGAAAGAAGCCGCACACTCGATTTTTTTGCCCCAATCAGACCTGAGTTTCGAACAAAATTCTCAATACCTTGGGTGGTTAAAAAAGCACATCGTGAAATAAATGGCACCTGTTCATCTTCTAATGAACATGTTGACATGATTCCCGTAATGGAGCGCTCCCATGGATCAACCTCAATCGAATGAACAGCAGACCCCTTGTATTGGTAATACCAATACCAGACATTAGAAGCGATTGCCATCGTTTTACATTTTTCAATAAACCGGTAATTAAAGAGCGTATCTTCACCGATAGGAATATCCTCTTCAAAACGCAGGGCCTCAAGAAGATCAGCACGATAGAGTTTTGCAACAGGTCCGCGACCATTAAAATCAGGCAAAGAGTCGAAGCAATACTTAGCATTTCCAAGCATTTGAAATTTTGCCGCCATCAATTCACGAGACTCATCAAGAATCCAATAGTCGCCTGCATCGCAGCCGTCGTTCGGAGAATCACCGAGAAATAGATGGGCAACACCACCACAGACAAGATCGACATTCTCTCCCAATGCAATCTGGAGAGCCTGATTAATAAACAAAGGATTCAATTCATCGTCAGAATCAGAAAAAGCAACCCATTCACCCTGAGCTTCGTGGATTCCGATATTTCTAGCGTGTGATACGCCTTTATGGCCTCCCTTAACAATTCGCGCACGAGCCTCCCCCGATACAAGTCTCTGCTCAACGGTTAAACACTCATCATCGCTTCCATCATCAACGATAATGAATTCAACATTAGAGTAACTTTGATTAAATAACGACAAGAGGCATCTCTCAAGCGCTTTAACCGGGGCGTTAAAGACGGGAACAACAATCGAAACAAGAGGATCTTTGTCATCTCCATTTAGATTAGATTGTATATCGAGCTTTGCGCTCCTCATTCCGCCTCCAAGTTTTGAAGAACGGAAAGCGTCTCAGCCACACCATCTTTTATTCCCTTAAATGGAATCCATCCAAGTTCTCTCATTTTGCTACCGTCCATGAGCGCAATCGAAGCTTTTGAGTACCCTGCTGCTTCCTCAGCATCTGGCAAATCAAAAACAACTTCAACGTTTCCAGCTGAAGCAACCATCATTGCCAGATCACGTAAGGTGACATCCGATGAAGGGTCAGCAAGGTTATATGCTTCGCCATCTACACCAAGTAGCAGCGCGTAAAGCAATCCGGAAACAGCATCTGCAACATGTAAATATGAAAAGTGTTGAGTTCCACTACTCTTAAGCACCACATTTTGGTGACAAAGCGCCTTATGCATAAACTGAGAGAGCGCCTTAGAATCATCGGGAAGTAGAGTTGGTCCGTATACTCGGGCTATGCGAGCAATAACAGTTTCAACAGATTTCTGTGAACGGTAAGCCTGGCACATAGTCTCGCCAAGACGTTTCGACTCTGTATAGCAGGCGCGAAGAGTATTGCAGTCAATATATCCACAATACTCCTCGTCAAATCGTTCAACATCTCCACGGTTTTCTCCATACACCTCAACAGAAGAGGCGAAAAGCAATCTTGCACCGTGTTCTGAGGAATACTCAAGCAAATTATGAAGTCCGTCAACATTTGAGCAAATAGTGCCGATAGGGTTACTCGCATATTGACGTGGATGCGTAGAGCTAGCAAGGTGGATAACAAAATCTGAAGGACCTGACGGCATTACCCCTCTTTCGGTAATATCCATCTCCTCAAATTTAAATAAAGCATTATCAAAATAAGGCAACCTGGCACGAGCTTTCTCCTCACTTCTACCGATAGCAAGGATGCGACAACCAAGGTGATTTATTCTATTTTTCCTCATAATAACGTCAATGAGAAATGAGCCTATCATTCCAGTAGCGCCAGAAAGAGAAAGGGTCTTCCCTGCAAGTTTTTCCCATGGGAGATCTTGGCTACAAATTGAATCTAGCTCTGAGATGTATATGTTAGATTCGAGTCTATTCATTAGAAATACCCTACTTTTAATCCCTACATCCTGAAGTGGCTAAATAAGCGCGGAAAGTGTCGAGGTTCTCAGGGGTAGTTAGCTTAATATTCTTATCCGAACCAGCAGCAAAATGTAGAGTTTCACCAAGCTCAACCATCATCGTATTGGTGTAATGCGAACCGTAAATACCAATACCCTCAGCAAAAGCCTTCTTATAGGATTTCAATAAATTACCGTAGCGATATGCCTGCGGAGTAGAAACACGACGAAGAGTCTCTCTCGGAATAAATTTGTCGGTAGTTGATTCATCGTCTTGATTAACAACAAATATTTGTTCGTTATAAGGCAAGCTTGTAACAGCATTACCATATTTTTGGCAAACACGAATCACGTCGGTGATCACGTCCGAATCCAACATCGGTCTCACACCATCGTGAATAATAGCAATGTCATCATTAGACAGAATTCCCTCGAGCCCATATACGCCATTGCGAATAGACTCCTGACCAGTCTTTCCACCTTTAACAACCCATTTTAATTTAGAAATACCAAACTGCTTTGCATATGCTTTGAGAATGTCTTCCCAGCCATCGATACAAACAACTTCAATAGCCTCGACCTGCGGATGCGCCTGGAATGCCTCAAGTGTATATATTAAAACAGGCTTATCGCGCACATTAATAAACTGTTTGGGGATTTGCTGGCCCATACGAGAACCGACGCCGCCAGCGATTACAATTGCAACGTTCATTTTTACAAGTCCTCACTCTCGATATTTGAGTACTTTCCTAAATCAAACTCATAGACAACATGTACTTCTCGGTCCTCTAATGGCGGTGGCGTCATGTAATCGGGCCCATAAAGCGCTTCCATATAAACCTTGAAATCATTGGGCACTGGAAGCAGAAGTCCTTCAAACTCACCCGGCTCTGTTGGAAAAAATGCATCGCGACTATACAGCTCACCAAAATAGTGTTTGCGTCCAGTCGGTATTGAAATGTACTTACTGCTACTATTGCGATACTTGGAATTCCATCGATTCCAAAGCGCCACCCATTTTTCAGGGGTGTAGAAAGAAAACAACTTCCCGATCATTTCCTTACGCTTAAAGACTTTTAAGGCAGATTCGTTGCCGGCAACCAAAGAGTTATATAAATCTGCATGCGCCTCAAAGCGACGACACGAATAGCAGAACCCCAGAGCCATAGATATAAAGCCATGAATTCCGCGGCAAATAAAATTATCTGGAACACTTTCGAGTAGAAAAATATCGATATAAGCGCCGCAACTCGAACTAGGAAGACCGATATCATCTCTGTTTCGGACAATGGTGCCGTTAAGACGCATTCTCGCAAAGCCCAAATCATAACCATCGGTCAAACCAGGAATTTGAATGGTGTATTTACCTGGGAATAAAGAATTGATGGCATCAACAAACTTTGTCAAATCATCATGAATCAAATTTATGTCAATATCATCGTCCCATGGAATAAACCCATGATGGCGAAGAGACCCGAGGCAGGTGCCGCCACTTAAGGTCCATCGAGCTTCAGCTTTATCTGCAGCAACCTGAAAATCTTGAAGCATCATTTTAAGAACATTTTGAAGCGAGCAGAGTGAATCTCCCGTCAGCTCGATTGTTGAGTTTGTGTTCTTTATATGTTTAAACAATTCAAAAGTTGATAAACCCATTATTAATTATCCGACCTAAAAACTACGTTTATATTTTTTGCCAAAAAACTTGGCTGCCAAAAAACCGCTACCCTTAGCAATCCAGTCAACTGGTTCCGGGCTGATGGTAGGCATTTCTGCCAACTTGATGTCATTTGTCGACAACCAGGTATCTAGTAACATCTCGCTGATGCGACCAGGCCATCGAGCATTGAACGCATCGTATTCTGTTGAATCCAAAGAACTTTCTATTTTCTCGAGCACAAAGAAGAGCCACTCGCAATAAGCGTTAAATACAGCACCTTCAGCAACGAACATGTTAAACATATGAGCTTTGGTGCCAGACATTTCACGTTCGAAGGCGGGAATATATTTGGGGCAATAACAATTAAGTGCCGCTCGCGTTGCATCTAGCTGTTCACCCGGAAGAGTATGACGATAGTGCGCCTCAACGGTATCGATATAATAGTTACGAGCTTTGGGAACGATTACCTGTGAATTTGTTGAGTCAAATACTTCCTTAAAATCCTCGCTACTCGCAATTAGATCAAAAGGATTTTTGGATTTTGCCTTTGACGGATCAATGGTTTTAAAATGCCGCCTGTAGTGTACCAAGCCCTTATAAAAGGAACTACAATTCTTCCAAAGCCAGTACATCCCAGTAAGCTCAGAATAAGAAGCGTTTTTTTGAGAGATATTATCCCCCAGGTTATCCTGCTGCATGTCCAAACAAACTTCCGGATGCAAATCTGCCCCAACGTGAAGAGGGAGATAACACTTATCATTCGGCATGCAATACGGCTTATGAGCTGCAACAGCAACCGTAATATCCTTCTGTGACGACAATTGTCTACCTTCCACTTTTACGTTTTCCAAACATGGCACCAAAAGTGCCAGCGAAGCATTTCCAGTCCATACGGAAGCAGCGATTCTGAACGTAGCGAAGTTCTATCTTTTGCCTCAGACCACTCTCAAAGGTCGCTTCATTGCGATCAGTCGCTTGCCAAAGTCCAGTAATTCCAGGCTGAACTGAGAGCAGTTCAGCCTTTTCTTCATCCGAAAAATGCTGCTCAAGCTCATCCCTTGTAATGGGACGGGGGCCAATGACTGAAAGATCGCCGTTCAGCACATTGAGAAACTGAGGCATCTCATCGATAGAGCATTTACGAATGAATTGACCAATCTTGGTAATGCGGGGATCATCGTCGACTTTGCGTTCGACTTCCCACTGATGTAGCTGCTCAGGACTCAAATACTTCTGCACATCACCCGCATCGGCGACCATACTACGAAGCTTGAAAATCTTGATAGTCCTTCCGCCTTTGCCGACGCGCTCTTGCGTATACATGGGGCTGCCGGGCGATTCAAGGCTAATGAGTGCGCACGCAATAGCGATAGGGATAAGCAGTAGTACGCTCATCAAAAGACTGAATACAAGGTCAAACAGCCTCTTAATAAAGCGGTAGCCAAGCGTACCGCTCGGTTTAATCTCTTTAATAGCCAGTGCGTCCCCCACAGATACACAGCTCTCTGTTACTTCTTTAGCAGCCACAGTCAAACTTACGTCCCCGTTCCCCAGGGATCCCCCAATCGGTAAATTCAAAAATGCGAACGAACAGCCGGAACAACGTCTCCCTTACGTTTTGCTGGGAACGTCGAGCGGTAGTAGCTCCCTAAATGTGGAGTCACCTTCGCCCACGTCTACCAGGCACCAGCGTTTATGACGGTCGATCTTTTTAACGCGGGCCTCTTGCCCCACCAAGGGACCCTGTTCTATGTGCAACACGCCGTCTTCTATGCGCGCGACGCTGTTGCGCACCACACCGTCGTCGTCCAGAACGCTGCGGTACCAATCCTGCGCGTCGTCCGGCATGGGCATGTACGCCCGCTCCCTACTGCCGGCGATGCGACAGCCAAAGCTCAACTGGGCCAAAGCCATATCGAGCGCGGCGGCATCGTGCGTAGCGACGAAGAAATATTCCTTGTACATGGGTTTAGTTTGGAGCGACCAGGCGCCATCCCGCTTAAACCAGAACTCCTTTTGCATCACAAAAGCGTCCTGCATAAGGTTGTGTGGGATAATGCGGCGGACCATTTCGCAGGTCTCGCGCTCTTTTCCATGGGGGGTGTGGACCAGATACCAGCGGAC
>UMLM01057048.1_pt1 | contig 21639 bp, 37 predicted proteins | sample 1966571 | NCBI WGS metagenome assembly UMLM01 (sample SAMEA4836203, study PRJEB28245) | human gut metagenome | biome: gut microbiome; material: fecal sample | place: Denmark | collected 2008 | reverse complement strand
TTTTTTTTATATCGTTATAGAATTTTAATTGGGAGAGAGGGGGAGGGAGGTGTTATAATTTTGTTAATTTTATATTTTTGATATATTGTTAGATTTTAATGATACAAGGGGAGGTATTATAATTTTGTTAAAATATATTTTATCATTTTAGAATTTTGGTATTTTGGTATTTGTATGTCATGCCTTAAAAGCGAATCCAATTCCCATTATCAAAATCATTATGTACATACCCTACAATATTTGAAGCATTAGCCAAAGCACGATATGCATCACTTGTATTAACACGAATATTACCAACTCCACCATTGATTGCACTATCATCAGCAGTAGAACAATTAAGTGTATTTACATTATCAGTTGCAACAGTTCCAACCGTTGGACTATAACGAGCAGTAATAGGAGCAAAAGCATAAGCAATTGCATCGCTACCATAAGTAACTTCATTGTTAGTATTCAAAGCAACACCTGTAGCAGTATGATTTTCACTGTTATACATTCTTAAATCAGAAATCATATCTTTTCTAAGTCTAATGATATTTTCTGGCTGTTCACCACAGCATACATAATAAATAGGAACTGTGCTACGACCAACAGCACCTTTTACAGACTTTACAAACTTCTGTAAAAACTCATATGGCATACAGCAATAGCATTCTTCTACATCATAATCAAAAGGATTTACATCTTTATGTAGATAAACCTTATTAGTTACTTGGTCAAAACAAGTGATAAACGTTCTAATCTTAACAGGGCAATTAAAACTATTACACTCAGATTCAACTAAGTGATAGATTTTACTAAGAGACAGAAAGCCATAATTAAAATTACCTTGCCATTCATTATATACATTTGTCTCATTCACATTGTCTCTATTAATACCAAGAGCTTCAAAAGAATGATTCATAGTCTCTGAATGAGCATCTACATTATAACCATGACGAGTTAAATACCAACGAGTAACAAAATTGATAGATACGTTGCAATTACTTCTCCCAAAATTACCAACAAATTCTTGATATGCAGATGGAGCTGTCGAACAAGTAGTAGTGTGACTATCTTCGGCATATACTTTATCAAGTAGTAGACCCTGAGAAAGCTCAATAATATAATTATTATATCCTGCATCCTTAACATCATCAATAGTATTTACTAATGTACAATGTTCAAGCATGAAGTTTAAATCTGCCCAATAGTTTTCCCAGATATTATCATTATTAATAAGTTCCCAGTATTTATCAATAATTTCACTATCAACATCACCATCAGTATCACGAACCATTACATCAACAAATCTTTCCAAATTGCGGAAATACTTTACACAAATATCAAACTTATCTCTATTCATAAGAGTTTCAATGAAAGTTCCGTATTGATTATCATTAAACTCATCATAATATACAGCTTGCCATACACCACAACCACAACTGCTATCTACAACATCATCAGATGCTCTACGAGTTTCTACATAGCACTGGTCTGCAAGAATATGATATGGAAGTACAAGGTGAGAATTTTTATTAAGATATACTACAGGAGTAATACCCTTACTCTCAAGTTCTTCCCATTCCATACGGAACATCATAGGGTTAGAATAGAATCTCTTATCAATGTAATTAGGATAACCATACATAGTAGCACAGCCAAAATGATGGAATACATGACGTACACCATTCTCATCAACCATAGTATGACCACGCTGACTTGAACCAGAGCACAATACGCTAATTGTATCGTCAGTATCATATTTAGTTGCAACATATGCGGCAATACGACCTTTACCCTCATCACCATATCCTAATCCGCAAACATATTCAATATTATACATTACCAATTCTCCTTAATGTCCATGTGTACCTTATCACTTAATAAAAGTCTATTAAGGAACTCTAATTTACCTTTGTTTTTGCGTTTTGTTCTAAGTGTTACATTAACACTAATCAATTCCTTCTTAGTACATTCGTACTGATACATATGTTTAACGTTTACAACTTCTATATTATCAACGTAACATCTATTAACAATAGTTAAAATAGCCTGAGATGGATAATATTCATCATCGGTATGAAGTACAATAGTTTCCTCTACAATACCAAATAAAAACATTACTAATTTATTCATAATTAATTATCTCTCCTCAATAGTGTATTCTAACTGATTTAATTTACACAAAATACACTGACCTAAATCTTCTTTGATATGCTTAAAATCTCTCGTATAACATACGATTGTAAACTGCATATGCTTTAAATGAGTATTAGTACTTGGTTCTCTGATAATTTGCGTTGCCACAACAATGGCATTATATTTTTCACACACTTTACTAATAGCATCAGATACATAAGGTAAATAGAAACCATTAGTATTCACATATACTATTAATGTGCTCATGTCATGGAAGTAATCAAACACTTTAATACTTATTATTAATAACAATAGACTAACAATAGAAAATACAAATACAATACCTATTGTAGTTCCAAAGAATAACGTTATCAAATCTTGCATAATTTTGTGTCTCCTTTTTCTTTTGTATTAATAGTATAACATAGACTGCCGTAAATGTCAATAGGGATGGCTTTCGCCATCCCTAATTTTTTGCCTTTGTTTACAAATGTGACATTCTTATGGCAAAGCCATAAGTGTTTTGCCTTTATTAATAAATGTAAATATTAGTCAAATTCAATAATATCAGAGCCAGTAGATACATTTGCCATCTTACCAACAGCATGGTCTACTACAACCGCAGTTGTACCATCCCAACTGTTAATAACTTCCTTAACATCAGCACCGCACTTAATAGCCATAAGAGATACAATAATCTCAGGTAGCTTACGATAATCAGATACGTTAATTACATTCTGACCCATAAATGCCCACGACTGGTCGCAACGGTTTTGTCTACCGCTATCAATACCGTAACGGTTAGAATAGAAGTTACCTTCTTCAATGATTAGATGGTAAACATCCCAGTTACGAGATACAGCGGTAAGTAGCTGGTCAGCAGTTAGCTTATCATCCTGAATCTCATGACCAAATACCTTCTTAATCTGAGCCTTAGTTAGCTCGGATGGACAGCACTCATCACCAAAAGTAATTAGTGTGCCACGCTTACCCTTATCAATAGCATCAGCCTTTACATAATTAGCCGCGAAATACCACGGCAGAATGTAGCTCTCACTTTCGTTACTACCGCCACGCTGTTCAAGCCAAATCTTCTGTAGTGCTTCTGCCTGACGAATATCAGACTCAAACTGAGTTACCTGTAGCGGTGCTCTGTCATTAGCCGCGCAATCACCAATACCCATATAGCATACAGCTACATCGTTCATATCACGATTCTGTAGTTCTGCATTTAGAGTACCAAGACCTTGAATAACAGAACGTAGTACAGGTGACATACTACCAGTAACATCACAACCAATAATTAGTGGTATACTGTTTGGATGGTCTGCACTATCACGGCATTCACGAACAGTAATGTTCTTTGGGTCAAGCTCTGGATTTAGGCTTGATGCCGAATAAATAGAATCTCGACCACCAGTAGTAGAAGCCCTACTTAGATTAGTACGAATAGCGTAGTCATGCCACGCAGATTTTGAAAAGCTACCGCAACCCACGATAATATCTTCCTTTCTTAATTAACCGTTAATCTTATTCTTAAATTCATTGCACGACTTATTATTTACATCGCGCATGAACATTTCTGACTTATTATTGAAGCACAGGTTATGACCCGCAAACTTCATATTGCTCACACAATTAACACAACTCTGTTGAGAACATTGAATGCATTGGTTCATGATTATCTCTCCTTATCAATATCTTTAGCATAAACGTAAGTGCTTACATATAGCATCACAAGAATGATAAAGTCACCAATAATCCAAAGATAATTGTGTTCAATAACATTCTCATATACCATTGCCCCCATACAAGTACACAGAAGCAGATTTAGAAAGAATACAATCCTATTAAATGTTAGCTTATCCTTCATAATAACACCTCACAGACTATTAATAAAATTATTTAACGCATGTTTATATTCAAGCGAATGTTTGTTACTCGACATTGCATTTTTTAAACTTACATCACATACAGCTTCTTTTGCACTTTGAACAGACAATTTATAATCACTACAATAATTAACTGCATAACAAGAATGATTACGTTTACAAACATCACAACCACTCTTACACAATGATTGTAACTTGCATACAGAACATTGACATTTAGCAAATCTTTTACAAAGATTGTGAAAAATTTTATCCTGCATAGATTTTATTTTCGTTAATCTCCATTTTAGTAAATCTCCGTTTACCATAAGCATTTGTTAAAGCGTCATCCCACTTATCCAAATTATCAAATGGATTATCTGTAGAACCTGTATTATACCATTCCGCAATAGGTGGCTTTACATCCTTACTAATATTTTTAGTAATCTGCTTTACAGATTCAATATCAACAGTTCTATTTGCAATCTTGTCTGTTTTCGTCTTTGGTGGCATTACATTATATACTGCTTTAGGACAACCAACCATCTTATCATTGTCCTTTACTGTAAACCACCAACCGCCTAATAGATATATACCGTGTGAAGATGGTTTAACAAAAAGGTTATCAATGGTAATTGCATTGTGTACCAAATTGGTAGTTTTTAGAAAACATACAATATTATTAAGTCTTGTGGTAATCCATGCAGAATGTTTACTATCTACCTTACCATTAAAGCAACGTAACACCTCTGAAAGAGGATATACATTCTTGTCTTTATTAATGGCAATATACCAACCCTTATTACATTTACCTGCTTGCTTAATATTAGGCATAAACTGTCTAAAATAAGAATCAATCTTACTATCGACATACTTGATATTTTTAACAGCTTCAATATAATGTTGCCAAGGCTTTTCCTCTTTAAACACATAAATTAAAGTATAATCACCAACATAATAATAACCATACTCAAATTTATACATTTGATTATAATGTAAAGCATACCTTTTGTTCAGTGTAGTGTCAGAGAAAAATAGTACATTTGTCTGTTCCCAATCCTTATTCTCAAGCATCTTTTTCGCTTGTGCAAATAGTGTATTGACAGTTGTCATGACATCTTCTCTATGGCATACATCTGGATGATATACTTTAGCATAGTTTCTGTATTCAGTTTTCATAATGTTTGGGTCTGCTGAGAAAATATCACCAGCAGACTTCGCAGTGAGAATTTGATTGATAGAACAGTGTTTCATAATGTGAAACTCCTCTTAATCTACAGTATGCATAAGGTTCTCAGCAGTTGCAACAATAATCTTTGTTACGGAATCACCATTCATAGAATACTCATATACAACAGGATTGTTGTTAAAGAATGGCTTATAGTTCTCAAACTGCTTTACATACTTTGCTACATCGTTAATGTCCTGCCATACAATGCCATGAGTGTGGCAAAATACAGGCTTTACATAATCGTCTGCATAAAGACGAAGTGTCTGACCGCCAATCTCTCCATCATATTCAATGGTGTACAGACGAGTGATAAACTTTTCTGCGATAAATTCTGGAATCATAATATATTCTCCTTTACTGTTTTACATTATACATCACCATTACGGATTTGTCAAGTCTAATTACGATACGAATATCAGAAACTTCTGCACTATTCTTATCTCAAGTTCTAAACGCTTCGATATTATCAAACGTCTTTGTGTATTCAAAGCTATCCATAATTATCTACCTCGAATTAAATTTAGACTGGTTCTGTTACTACATTACATGCAACAATCTGGCATTCCTCACAATTACCTGCGAATGTATCAAACGTTGCTCCTGTAAAAGTCACATGAGCGGAAATGTTTTTGTTGTCATATACAGATGTATAAATATAACCAACCTGTCCAAACATTTCGACTTCCATACCTCTTTGAAATACTACTTCAATACCATCTGGTCTAATATGTTTAAAACACTCATAGTCACATACATGGTCTGTACGAGGAATATATTTATTAGGTACTACTCTTAACATATTTATCTACTCCAATCTTTTGCACAAATTTTTACTGTTGGAGCAAAATCTGTAACTTCTACATTATAACAGTTATCAAATTGCTCCCCAACGCCAATAAAATCATCAAACGTTGTATAATTACTAATATAGTCAACCCAAAACTTTAGACCAGACTCACCTTCTGGAAATACCATATACGCTTGATGACAAGTGTTATCTGCGATGTTTGGAATTTTGATATATACTACCATACCAGAAGCACCCATTGCAAGGAAAGAATTATAATCAGTCACTTTATGATTTTTTGGAATGCCACATTCCAGTCTAAACATAATTTTGTTTCTCCTTTCTGATTTTACTCACAGTATAACACAACTCAACATATATGTCAAGAGTATTCCCAAGAAAAATAATATATTTTTGCATATGCCTTTTAAACGCTCTCAAATGCGTTCTAAGCCCCACATCTTTTCAAGGTAAAATCATACGGCAGTATATCTTGGAATCAAATATGAGCGATTCTGAGAGGTCATTTTAAAAATACGTATATCGAAATTTATCTTTCATGATTACATTATACTATGCAATAATCACTTATATTACTTGCTGTTTTTACGGTAACTCATTCCTGCATTAAATGCTTCAATCATTAAATCTTTAATGTGTTCTCGCTCATCAGACTTAAAACAATCTTCAAAAGAATATTCATCAATGACATTCTCTTGAATATACTCCCATGCGTGTTCATTAGACAGCCTATAAGGCTTTAGCTCATTTCTATGACACCAACTTCCACCATGTTCAGAAGGACGATATACAAAATAAAGCTTATTATCACCCATAGTGTAGTCTGTAATATATCCAAACATACGATTACGCTTTACAACTACCTTATCACCAATTTGATACATAATAAAATCTCCTTTCTGTTTATGATAATAGTATATCACAAAGAAAGGAGATTGTCAATATTATTTGAGATTACTGCATTTTATACGACATGACCAGAGCACTATACTGATTGGTGATAGGATTATTGTATTGAACTTCGGCGTAAAGTCCTCTGTCTTGAATATCTTCAATAAGATTCTTTAATTCACGAATGAATTTTGCACCATCAGCATTCTGGATGATAGTACACATTGTATAGAATTTATTTCCCATAAAGATTACATCCTTATTTAAATTTTGATATTGCTGTGGAACTTACCGTCATTCATATCTACTGGTTCTTCATCTGGCTCATTAGTAGGAACATAGACTGCAATACGAGCATATCCACGAGCACCATTGCCCTTCTTAGTAGGATTAAAGCCATACTCAACTACATTGATAAGCTCATAGGAAGTGTCCCATAGGTAAATGTTAATCTCTTGGTCTACAAGAGACATAATCTCAGCAGGGGTCTTATCATAGTAAATTCTTGTTGATAGCGTTTCGAGGTGAACCATTTTCTTCATAATTAATACTCCTTAATATATTAATACTCCATATCTGGCATATTTACAGCAACATCACAAATATAAATATTCTTATCTGAATGACCAAAATAATTATAAATCATTGGCATACATACATTATACCACGTTTCTTCTGTAACAAGATTTTCCAGTCTATATGGAATCATAAATTCTCTATCTTTAAACTGACTTATTTGAGTGGCTTCATGCAAGCAATCTCTGAAAGCATTTTCTTCAAATCTTAGCTCGTTAGTTGTTGGATTTTTAGTCAAACATCTATTTGCAAGTACATAATATAGTTTACCAGTACCGCTACGGCTCATGCCCTGTGTAGCAATAAAATCAAAAGTTCTACTTGCACCATTGTAACCATAGATAAAATCATAAAATGCTGAGCCGCCAAACCTTCGTGGCATCTTATATTTAAGATATTTGATATAATTCTGTGATTCCATATACGATACAAGCTCATCTACTTCGACTGCATTTCCACGAAGAAGTGGAACAAATCTACAAAAAACATTATCACAACTACCAAAACGTTTTGTGGAATATTTAATCATTTTTATCACCTATTAATAATCTAACTCATAATTATTTGCAAACTCTCCTTGAAGAAGTCGATGCAAAAAACTATAAGTATCTTCTACTGTATGTGAAGTACCAATAAACTTATACTCCTGTGGGGTATAGAAGAAAATCTCTTTAGATTCTGGTGCAGTATAGTATGTTACACTTTCATACCTTGTAAAATTAAACTTATAATGTAGTTGAATACTGCCAGTCACATAGCCAATATTTCTACCTACATGCTTATCAAGCCAATTTACATACCTCTCAGCATCTTTGAACTTCTTCATCTTACTCATATTTGTTACATTATCCATTAATAACACCTCAAAGAATAAAAGTCAGTCTACGTTCATCAATATATTTTGTTTTTGCATCTTCAAGTGCCTGAGTAAAACCTACTACACCACTCTTTGCAGGAATCCAAAATGTATCAAAATAGTTGTAAGACATATACATCGTACAATTGATATGATGTGCAACCTTATATTCCTTAAACAGTGACTTCATATCAGAAACATTAAATTTACCATTGTCTACACAAATACCATAGATGTGTCCACTATGGTAGTAGAAAAATGGGTAATCGTCTCTGTCATTATATACACTACGAAAAGCAGAACTGTACTTTGATGGAATCTGAATGCAACCCTTATACTTTCTATCCATTGCATCAGCAATGTCCCACATCATTGTCTTAATATCATTGTGATTTGTTGCGTCATCTTTTGGGTCTACATAAATAATAAACATAGAACCAATCTTTGATTTTGTAAGCACTTTACTCATGTTATACGTTCTCCTTATTTAATTTGTTCAAAATTATTTCGTAAACTTACAGTTTACTCACAATAGTTTCGCAAATTTATAATTTGCTCAAAATCATTTCGCAAACCTGTCGATGGAATTGACCATAGGTTTCTTTATTAATAGACAGAAGATACTTGACCAACTTCATATCAATCTCAAACTTGGGATTGCGAACAGGAAGTAGCCAGTCATACTTATGCTTATTAATAAAGACAGCAGTCTTATAATTTGGCACTAACTTATATTTCTTTTCGCCCTTTTTAGTGCGGAACACAGTCTTTTCAAACTTTACAGGAATACGACCATATACAAGAATAATATCCTCAAAGTTATTATAATAACCACGAGTGTAATATTCAATATGATATTCATTCCCTCGGAATGTTACAGTAAGGTCTGCACGAATTACCTTGCCATTAGCTACATAACCTTCGCCACATTCACCATAATAATAGTCAACATCATACGGATATGCATATTGCATAATTCCATCAAATTCACTTTTAACATCAAGACGCTTATAATTTCTGTACGTCTTATAAGGAATATTCATGTAATACTTATCTACAGTATTACATTTGCAATCATATCCAGTTTCGCGGATTTCAGCCGCTGTCAATAATGCCATAGCTAATTTCTCCTTGTTTTTTGTTGTTGACTATATTATAGCAGATAGAAATGTGAATGTCAAGTGGTTTCTTGGTTATGTCTGTTTCTTTTCTTTTCGAGATTATATTCATGGATGTATCTCTTTGCAATTATGAAATATCTTTTACATAAAATCCCATTAATAATAGATGGAAATACACTTGTATTAGATACTAATGTGATTGCTTCGCTGATTGATTTACCCTCGTCAAGCAATGTTAGTATCATAACATCGTTTGAGGAACATAATGTTCCGTCCATATCTTTAGAAAGTTTTAATAATAGATACTCACGAGGGATATTAAGTTTATATATATTGCTGTTTAGATTATACATTGTATCTCACACCTTAAATTTGTTTGTTCATTTTCTTTGCATAATTATATTCGTGCATATATGACTTGATAATTTTGAAATATTTTCTACATAAAATATTTTCAATACGTGATGGGAATAAGGTATTTTTAAATATTAATCTAATCCCTTCGCCTATTGTCTTACCTTGATAGATAAATTCCATCATTTTAACATCATATTTATAACGTAATTGCCCATATGTATTTTCTTCAAGATGTGATAAGACATAATCACTTGGTACATTTACTTGATATATCTTTTTATTAGGGATATATTTCATATTTTACACCTTCAATCTGTTAAATTCATTTAATGAGTGGATGAGTTTCTTATATTCCCTACGAATTACTCTATCTATATACTCTGGTGTGTTATTCTTATAATATGTCTGCCAATCCTCATTGCCACAATTTAACAGATATTTATACATAGACTTTGCATACAGGATTTCACTATAATAATAGAACTGCTTTCCTGTAATATTGCACGCTTGCATTAGAAGTTCTTTGTTCTTATAAATCATTTTATTTTACGTCTCCATACTTTTCTCTGAGATGTTTAATATACTGTTCTCTTAGCCAATCAACTGTGACAGGCTTGTCTGTTTTCTTTTTAGCTTCATTACAATATTTGAAAACACTCTTATATACATGTACAAAAGCATTTCTCATCTTTTTATATTCTTCATAACTATAACCTGATATACTACCAGTTTGAAGTATCGCTGTACTAAAATTTTTATAAGTACCTTTAATAACACCGTGCATTACATGCAACCAAAAATAACGATACCATTTATCTTCTGTTACAAACTGTTTAATAATTAACATTGACAATTCATTATCTTTATCAAACATATCCATATATTCACACCTCTACACTCTTAAAAATCTCATCAATATTGTTTCCCCAATATCCTGCTCTTTTTCTTCTGTTTGCTGTTGTAATTGCTTCACGCATTACATTCCGAAATGTTGACTGTAAATAATTATTTGTACACTTATTATATGCATTTGCAAGTTCGATACAATCCATAAAATCAAAGTTAGGCTTACGTTCTAACAGGTCAAGAACAGTTCGCCATAAATCTACATAGTCACCAGCATCATAATTTGCATACCATTTTACCATTTTCCATGCAAGTGGATTATCTCTACTATAAATATTCATCATATCACCTCTTTACAATAAGAGTATAACACACTCTATTAATAATGTCAAGAGAAATTGAAGAAGGAGCGGTTATTCCGCTCCTTCTTCCTCATTAATATCCATAGTCTCGTAATGCCCAGTAAGACCACTAATAATATCAGACATATTAGTGTCCTCTGACTTAGAGATATACTTATCATGTTCATACAGACGAGAACTAATCTTAATAGTATAATATTTCTTTGTACTCATATGCGCAATACGCTCAATACTAATTACTGCATCAATATTGCCAGTTCTTGGATTATTAATAGTAATAGTATCTCCTACATGGAAATTTGATAGTCTGTCCGGATTATTCATTATTATCAATTCCTTTCTTCATATTGAATTTTTCATTGTTTAAATTTCTAATCATTTTATGGTATGTTTTGCTTATTGCATGATTTACATAGCATCTTAAACATGATGGTACACATTTAGATAATACTTGTTCAAATGTTGAATTTGTATTAATAATCATATCTTGAACAGATTCTATTGATGATACATAAACCTTCATATAACGAAATTTAGCACATTCCTCTATTGACGATATTAATAAATCACGATTCTTAAATTTTGTCATTACTTTTCTCTTTCTGTTTCTTATAAAGTTTATTCATATTGAAAACTCTAATATTGCTATGATACATTTGACTTATTTTACGATACACTCTGTCTTGTAAATATGATAGCATACATATATCGAGTGCTTGTTCAAGTGTTACATTGTTATGAGTAATCATATATCTCATATCTAACATTGCTGATGTATGATACCTAAATTCAATACACCTGTTTAACACTTGTAGTACTAAATCTTTATTCTTGAATTTTGTATCCATTCACATCACACCATTCCTTGTATGTCATAAACGGCTTATTATTATCTGCTTCATATGCCTGTTCAATTACCAGATATAGTAATTTATGATATTCGTTTTCTTGTTTATCAGGCTTAAAATAAATTGGAACAATATATTTTAATGCTACATCATAAGGAACTCTATTATTTTCTGCATACATTTGAGCAGCTTCAAAATATTCATTCCATGTAGCTAAATCGTCAATGACATTGTAAACAGTGTTATTATTATAATTCAAATCTACATGATAATCCATATTTTCACCTCGTTACATTACGCATACTTAATTCATGGTTTCTATTCTTGATAATATCTTTAAATGTATGTTTATACATTGTAAGAATATATAGAGCATCTTCATACTTAATAATTTTAAGTTGAATACAATAAGCTAACACTTGCATAATATCATTGTCAAAAAACTTTGCACATGATACAATCGTTGCCATAGCTAATGGTTTATCTACCATTATACAGTCAATTGCTTTCAATGCCACAGGATTGTCTAATTTATAGTTCATATTTCTTTCTCCGTATCATATCATTGTGTAATGTTAGACATAGATGATACCTACGACTAAAATTTTGCAGTGCCAATTTTTCTATTCCAGTAAAATCTGTAGCAATAATATCTTCTACAGACATTCCGTTTTCATATCTATTATACGTATAATCAATCTTCATAGGATTCCATGATGTTTCAATAACTTGACGAACCAATGTTTTATTCTTGAATTTAGTTTCCATATTAACCTACCTGATTGGTATATGGCTTTTTGTCATATTCAACGTCACAAGTTGCTACGACATTCTCTGCAATAAAAGCGTTATAGTTTTCATCAAAAATATCAAATGTGTTTGTTGGGTTAAACAATTCAATAGTAGCACCTTTATCACCAATATATCGAATATAAAATACGCTGTTATAGTTCGTAAAATCTTTTTTATATAGATATGCATCACTTGCATCGTATTTATTAATCACTACAAAAGTATCATAGTCTGTAATTAAGCAATGGCGCGGAATTGCACCCTGATTTGGTACACGTTCTCTAATCATTTTTACAACTCCTTTATTATTAATAAAAATAAGTTACATCAAGATTTGGGAAATCAATCTTAGATGCTTTATAAATATCATAAGTATATTCTGTATTGTAGTTTGCATTTATTATATCTTTAAATGTTGTTTTATCTTTTATAACAATATAAAAATCTAATATAGTTTTTCCCAGATGCTCACGAACCCTCATATATACAAACTTATTACTGTCAGTACAACATAATACTTTCTTATATAAGAATTTACGTCCATTATTAAACTCAATTATAAAATTCTCATAATCGGATACAAAAGAATCATCAATAGTTTTTCTATCATTTACACAAATAATCATTTTTATTCTCCTTTTTTACTCTGTTTCAAATAACTCTTTGAATTTTTCTAAGAACTCATCATCTTCCATATAAAAAGTATCTCAATACCTTGCTCTCATGATTTCCATCATCTGCCCAAATCTAATATCTTGGTGTTTACATTGCCAAATCTCATAAATAGTAAAAAGAAAACGATATGGGTCTCTCATCCAATATTCAACTCCTTTTAGTTTGTGCTTATAGTATATTACAAAGTTGTCTCTTTGTCAAGTGAATTTTTATATATCGTATTAATTTTTATCGCGCCCCTATCCCAAATCGTGAAAAATTCACTTCTCGACATAATTTTATCATATATCGTTATACACTTTTTGACCCCTAATCGTTAAATTTTCAGCTCTCGACATAATTTTATCTGCCCCTATCCCCCTTCCATTTTCCAATATTTGGAAATTTGTAAATTATGCACAAAATTTTTACCAAAATTACAGAAATTTTTGTTCAATTTGCCCATAGGCATTCGTTGGTGAAATTGTACAAAAAAGTCCCGTCCGCCTATAAAAAATTGGTGAAATTGCACAAAGGGACTGTTTTGGCAGATTATACCAAACCTGTAAATTTCTGTCAAATTGAAGCAAGATTTAAGTAGTATCCAAAACTATATTATGTAGTATCCAAAACTATATTATGTAGTATGCAATACTATATAAAGTAGTATGCAAAACAGTGTATAAATATACAAAAAACCTTGAAAAAATATTTAATTCTCACGGTGAGAAAATACAGGGATTTTACAAGTTATTTTTTCTCAAAGAAAAAATATTTTATTATTATAATAATATTTTATCATTGCCCGCTTGCCTTGAGTAAACATTGAAAAGAGCTGTTTTGCGCTACAATGCGCTATAATCGCTTTTACTGTATCAGAGTATAATTACAAGCCTAAAGCACTGGGCGCGCTTGTGGGGCTTGTATGGGCTTGTATGAGCTATCTACACGCCTTGCGGTAGTGTCAACCATGCAATGTGATAGCACTGTATCAGGTGTACTATGCTATATAGTACACTCAGTACACTGACTATTGATACTTATTACTATTATGTCCGCGTGAGAAATAATTATTGCGCAAGTGTACGCGTACCACGGACACTTACCAGTATCTACCAGTTATAAGTGTACTTGTGAGAAAGACAAACGTCTACGTAGCAAGAACACTTTTGTCCATGTAGCAAATTGCACAAAGGAATTACCAGATATTACCAGAAATGACCCCTCGGAGGGCGGGTTTCGCCCTGTTTTCTCCTATTCTCTGGAAGTAACTTTGTGCAATATTCCGATATTGACGTTTTGCGGTTTCGAGAGTATACTATAATCAGAAAGTGAGAGGTGAGAAGATATGATACAAGATACAAGTTAAAAAGTCCCCCGCGTGCGATAGGCGCGCAAGGAATGCACCTTGACAAGTGAATAGGCTGATTTACCACTTTCTCCCAGAGCAAGAAAGTTGACAGTATTTACCAATATTATTTTAATAATATGTTTCACGTGAAACACGGAAAAATGGAAGGAGTTACCAATTATGAGTTACAAAAATCTTATCAACTACAAAGCAAGCAAGCGCCATGCGGTTTGTGCGGTATGCAAGCGCAAGATTGAGAACGGCGACAACGTGTGGATTATCCCCGCACCTGATAAGGGCGCCAATGGGGGTGTAGCATACGCCCACGACTACCACGCAGACTTGCGGTGGTATCACTCTTCCGATGTTAAGCGGTTCACCGCGCCGGAGAATTTCCGCGGTAATCTCAAGAAAGACGGCTTGCTGTTTGCCCCTGAAATTGAGGTAGTTTACAAGGACTACCCAATCAACGTCAACGGCGTTGATATCGAGTGTCCGCGTCATGCTCTGGTATATATTGCCAGTGTGTGGGGTCTCCGGTGGACTGAGGATTGCACCGTTGACGCAGAGGGCAATATCCCCCCTGATACAACGGAAAGCGGCTGGCGTGACAGAATTTCCCATACGCTCAAGGTGTTTGACCTGAATGATGAAAGTGTGGGAACGCATGTAACGTTCGGTTTTGCCGAAAGCCGTGACAGTATCCCGAATTTTAACGAGGATAATAGCACCGCGTTGTTGTCCTACCTTGCAAGTAAACATCTTGCAACGGCAAGCCATAAGGAAATAGAAAACGTGTTCGGTCGATACTTTGCCCCATTTGCCAAATATACGGACTGTGGTTTCTATCACGGCGATTGGGCAAACATTCGAGAAAATGGGTCAATCGAGTTCCGTATCTGCAAAATGTCGAAAGTGACTCAGTTCATGAGAGCAATCGAATTTTGCAAGAAGTTCGTTCTGATTATCAAGGGTCTTGATAAGAAGGAATACGGACTGGAAGATGCTTACAAGAAGGTTGATAACCTCTGGAAGAAGGCTATCAACGGCAAGCTGACTTGCGAAAAGACTTCCAAATTCGGTGACGAACTGGATAGGGAACGCAAGTCCAAGTAAACCAAAAACGGCGGGGCGAAAGCCCCGCCACCTACTAAGGAAGGAAGAACAAAAAATGAAAATCGCAATTATGATTATCTTAGCAACTCTGACCCGCACTGATACCGCACATGTGGTTTCCACTTACGAAACCGATAACAACGTTGTTTCCGTTATCGAAACCTCAGATGGTAACATCTGGGAAATCGGTGACGAGCTGAACCACGAGTCTCAGTATCTGGTAACATTTGATACGAACGGCACGCTTGACAAGACGGATGATTTGGTAATTGCTGTAAAGGAGTGTGAATAACCATGTTTGACTGGTTTTCTGTATCTGACAGACTGTTCGTTCTGTTCGTATATATCGCCCCGCTAACCGCGCTTTTTGTGCTCTGTGCGCTGTTCATCGAATACAAAAAGGAAATGCGGAAACGCAAAAACAAGAGACGCTGAAAAGCGTCTCTTTTTTTTATGCTTAAATTTTCTTTATCATTTTTTGAAATAATTCTCAGCGTTCAAAGTTTTTGTAAATTCTTTTTACGCTTTTTTATTATTTAAATAATATCCATAATTCCAAGCTTGAATTTTTTATCACGCACCCGCTCGATTTTCCAAAAACAGGAAACCTTGTAAATGCCCTCAAAACGCCCTGTATCGTGTTTTCGTTCTCAGGCATATATCTATATTACGACAAAGGAAAAAGCAATGCAGGCGTGTTCTATGCCGTGAAAAACAGGCGTTCCGCTTATGTAAATACTCAGGCTTAAAATTCGATAGCAGATACTCAGCACGCGCCGAAACTGAAAAATCTTGTAAACCATAACAGACGGAATGATAAGATTTTATTATTTAAATAATATCAGTTTTCCATCATGCAAAAAAATTCTTTATTATTTAAATAATATGAAAATTCCAAGCATGAAAATTTGATGGTAAATTCTTCCAGTGGGTGGGATTGTTAAAATTTTGTCAATCCATACTTTTGATATTATTTTAATAATATCGGTTTCCATATTCTCCCAACGCTTGTTAAAAATTTAACACTTTTACGTTTTATCACGCTAAAGTATTACTATTTTAATAATTTATCCTGCTAAAGTATTGCTGCTTTACTACGCTAAAGTGCTAAAGTTTGAAAATTTTGGAAATTCCAGATTCTGGATGGCACGCTCCCCTGATGGCGGTGGCTTGAAAAATCGTTGATGCATACATATAAATATGCGAACTGCTTTACCTTTGTATATTAGTGGTATCACTCACATCTCATACTATCTATGTGCGACTGTCACTATAGATATACACGAATAGTATTAGTACGAATATGTGTATTGTGATATGTCAGTAATGTTTCACGTGTAACATTGATATTGTTTCACGTTAAACAATCCAATTATTTACAAGTATATTATTTAACTAATATTAATATCAAATAATCAAGCTGAAAACAAGCTGAAAATTCAGTAAGCATGATTTTAATATTATTTTAATATTATTAATAATCAGTAGTTTACAATTTTGAATATTATTTCAATAATATCAATCCCGCTCGTCTTGATTTTCTATTAATAGCAAAAAAGGGAACTGTTTCCAGTTCCCTATTTACTTATATCATTAAGACCAAAGTATCGCCCGAATGCAACTCCAACAATATCAGAGGTCTTAAATCATAGCTGCGATACTGCCAAGCATCTTGTAAAATTCTTCATTGACCTGTTCAGCTTGAACGCTCTTTACAGCGTCCATGAGGAAGTCAAAGCACTTCTTGTCCATGTCCTTGAAATAACCATCTGCACGATTGGTAGCTTCAATTACAGCCGCTACAGCAACCGAATTAGCAGGATTTACAGTTACACCGCAATATTTTTCATTTACACGGAAATACTTGCTTGCGTTTTCCTTGAACTTCTTTGCAATGTCGTCAAGTCCAAGGTTGTCCTGAGGAACAAAATTTGCAATGGCGAAATAATTCTCATTCTCGCCCATAACACTTGCAACAAGTACGTATCTCTGATTGTTCATTTTCAAAATCTCCTTTGTCTGTCAGTCAATGTTTTATTGCTCTCTCCTGAGCACATTATTATTATAGCATCAACATAGGTAAATGTCAAGAGGTTTTTTGAAAATAAATAAAAATATTTTTCTGTTATATTTTTAACAATCCCACTCGGCTTTATATTATCTTAATAATATCATTTTATTTATTTATCTAAATAATATTGTTGTCATAACAAAATTGTTTTAAGCAAAATTATTTTAATATAATAATAAAATTATTTTAATAATATTCCCGCTCGAATTTTCCAGCTTGCAATTTTCAGCTTGATTTTCCAACTTGAATTTTTCAACTTTTTCAGCCAAGGCGTTTCATATTTATTTTAATAATATATATGTAAACTTTATAGGCTTGTTAATTACTTAACAAAGTTTATCAGTGTTTCACGTGGAACATATAAGCATGAATATAAGCAAGCACAGGTGAGATTGTTAAATAAATAACAATAGTGTTTAACGTGAAACATTGAATATATAAACGAGCGTGTTTATCACTCTATTAATTCTTATAATAATATGAAGTTGTCAAGGTACATAGTAAAGTTGTTTTATGTAACGTGTGTATAGGCTTTATATTTGCTTTGGTATTGTATTCCCAATATATACCAACTTCTCTTGCCTATAATAGTATTATATCATATTATTTTAATAATGTCAATAGTCAATTTAGTATTGTAACCAATTTGTAACCTTATTCTCTTTCTATTAATAGAGTGATATTATTTTAATAATATTGCTCCCGCTCGGATAATGATAATTACTTTAGTCTGCTAAAGTTTTAATGTGCTAAAGTTTTAGGGTTCTATAAAACCCGCTCGAAAGCGGGTAATATAGTCGAATAGCAGAGAGGTTATGCCCGCTCTACACACCAAGCGAGGTCAATTCCACCATCGCAAGCGGTAATGTAAGTAGCATACTCCATCTTTAAGGAGTCACAACCTGTGCTGAACATGAACGCATGTGCGTCAATGCTGCTGAACAGAGTGTTCACATAGTCAGCCTTGATTGCGTTCATCGCATCAGCAATCTCCGCATAAGAACCAAGGTTCACAAGAGAACCAAGGGTCTTATTATACCGGATTGCATTATACATTTTCTAAGTTTTCACCCCCTCTCTTGATTACAATATTATTATACCCTATATTCTCTTACTTGTCAAGAGGTTTTTCAAAAATATTTTATGGAATCTTTTACCAGCTCCCGCTCGGTATAAAATCAATATTATTTTAATAATATCAAATCTGCTGACACTACACCCATGACTTTAGTCTGCTAAAGTGCTAAAGTAATAAAATAAAGAAAAAAAGCCCTTGCGGGCTTTCCTCTTATACAAACTGTTCCATTGCCATCGGATAGCCATCATTCAAACGCATAATCGTGATAAGACCATCGTGGCTGCGACCCTTACAAGCATTCACCAGTTCCTTAAAACGCTCGTGTGCGCGTTCTGCGGTCTCGTATTCATCTCTTACAGTTACTCGGCTGTTGCACATTGCTACTACTTCGTTTTTCATGTTTAAGCATCTCCTTTACTTTATGTATATATTATACCCTATACTACTTATAAAGTCAATCATCAATTTGCACAAAAAGATATAAAATTTTAGTATGATATTATACTTGACAGAATAGTGTATTATATGTTATAATATAAGGTTACATATCTTTTTAACCCGCTCGGTCTGTTGCATCCATCAATATTATTTTAATAATATCAAACTATATTATCTTAATAATTTATTTTATATTATTTTAAGAATATCATTTTATATTATTTGATATTATTTTAATAATATTATACTATATATAAAAAGATGAGATGGTTTACACCATCTCATACTTTTCGGGTTCGTGGTTAATCATTTTAAGAATGTCGTTTAATTCATTGCAGATAAAGCGCAATGCGTTCTTTTCCTCGGCGCGGAGTTCCTTTACAGTCCAGTTCTTATGATTACAAGAGTGATTGTAGAAGTTCTCAGCATCGCTATGGTAGAATCCGAACAACGCGCTGTTTAAGTTACGCTCGGCGTATTCATAGCAACCTTTAAGCTCACAAGCAAGGTTAAACAGCTCGGTCTTGCGTGTTACCTTTTTGCTATGTGCGATATAGGTCTTAACCATATCGGCAGCGGTGTAAAGTTTAATTCTGTTATACTTCATAGTCTCAGTCATTTTAATGACCTCCTTCATTTGATGTATTTATTATACTATATATTTTCTTATATGTCAAGTACTTTTAAGAAAAAAAATAAAAATATTTTTTACCAGTTTCTGCCAGCACCCGCTCGGATGACATATTATATTATTTTAATAATATACATCAATACTATCTTAATAATATAACATCAGTATTATTTTAATAATATCAAATTACTATTTTAATAATATACATCAAATTTCTCATTTGAATATTATTAAAATAATATTCAAATGGAATTACCGCAACAAGTTGCGAGTATTATTTTAATAATATCTATTAATAGACAAAAAGATAAACCGCCCTTTTGGGGCGGTTTATCATCAATAAATACTGAGACTGTTACGCAGTGCATCCACTTTGCGCTTCATCTCACGCTCATATACCTTGGTATACACATTAAAGATACTATCTTTAAGCGCGTTGGTCATCTTCTTACGGATAACCTGAGAACACGCATCCGTGAACTTATCCATGAACGACAGAGCCGTTACAATAGAATCAGTATCGCAAGTATATTCTATCTTAACGTCTTTGACTTCATCATCACGCAGACAGAAAATAGTCTGGCAATGCTTGGCAAACTCTTTTCTAATATTTTCCAAAGCGTCAACAGTAATACTTGCGTTGCACTGAGTACCAACAACGAATACACCACAGGTAGCTACTACATACATTTTAATACATCCTTTCAATTCTAAATGGTTTGTATCTTCTTTATGTATATAGTATATCCTATATCTACCCTAAAGTCAAGTGTTATTTTCAAAAAATATAAAAAATATTTTTACCAATATCTGGCATCTACCGCTCGGCTGAGTAGTTTATATTATTTTAATAATATGTTTTAAGCAATCTCAAAAAATGAGAATAATCTCAAAAAATGAGAATGATATTATTTTAATAACTTACAGAAATTCTATCTGATTTTTCATCATATCGCGCAATTTCAACATTATATTTATCTAAATAATTTTGTGCTTCACAAATAAAATTATTAAAATATTTATTATTATCAAACAAATAATAAATATCTTCAAGTTGTTCATGATAGCCTTTGCATAAATACGGATTAAGAATAATTTGCTTATCTTCGTTATAAGTTATAAAACCATTCTGAAAAAATACATCCAATGCTTTAACAATAAAAATGGGGTTATGTCCAATAATATCAAATAAATCCCCTGTTTTTGCTTTACAATCATTAGCAGTACGCACAATACAATCTGTATCATCAGTACTCTGTATTAGTTTAACTAAAGCATTCTCTTGAAGCATGTCAAGCGTAGTGCCAATTTTAAGATACCCTGTTATCATTTTATACATATCATCAAAATTATTTATCAAAATATAATCACTCCAATATTATTTTAATAATATAAGTTTTAATATTTTTTTTGTTCTATTTCTTATCTCTGATTATATTATAACACAAATATATCATGTATGCAAGTTACAATTTGGTTACAATATACAAGATATTATCAAAATAATATTTTTTCTATTAATAATAAAAATTTATTTTAATAATAATATATATAATATATTATCTAAATAATATTATATTATTAATAATAACAAAAGAATAATATATTATTTATTTTAAT
>UMLM01065362.1_pt1 | contig 21711 bp, 30 predicted proteins | sample 1966571 | NCBI WGS metagenome assembly UMLM01 (sample SAMEA4836203, study PRJEB28245) | human gut metagenome | biome: gut microbiome; material: fecal sample | place: Denmark | collected 2008 | reverse complement strand
TAGTCTTGATTGACTACATCATTATTATACTAGGAGAAATAAATATATGGGATTTTCGGATATACATCCCAAACTAGGGTAATCGGAATCGAACCGATGACCACGGAGTCAAAATCCGTTGCGCTACCACTGCGCCATACCCCACTAGCAAAACAATATGTATGCTGCATTAAATGCAGAAATCAATGTCAAAGTTACCAACAAGAAAAATCCATTGTTTTTTTCGTTAGAATCGCTTGCTACTCCGGCACCAATTAGCATCAGCAGACAAATTACTATGTTTGCAATAATCAAAAAGCATCTAAGCATCGTTTCTACTCTCCCATTTTCCACATACTTACGGATATCTTATGCAACCAAGATAATAGCAACAGCTATCATTCGCGCACACCCAATCATCAAAATCTGTTTTTCTTGCAAACCTGCAATTATAACAATTTCTTTCACCATCTGCCATTTTTGAAGTCCTCCATCTCTTTTGCGCTCATTCCTACAATTCCCGCTGAACCGTCAGAATCTGTATGTTTGAAAAACTCACCGTTCTGCGGCCACATGTAGCGGAACATCGCATAATTTGCCAAATCCAGAAGATACTCTGTGTTCTTTGTCTCTTTGAACTTCTCAAGACATTTTTCAATGCATCCCAGAGCGTCTACGTTGCCCGTAGAGAAGTTTTTGCTTGCCTTTCCATATTTGTAATAAGACTGGCAAACAAGTGCTTTTCTTTTGTCATCAAACGTTTTTGAATAATCCGTCTTTAGTATTCCATCAGTCACCGACATTTTCTCTATCCTCCCGGTGTTTTATCTGGCAGGCAACCATTTGACGGATATTTGACCGTTCTACGTTGATTCCATGCCCTTGTCTGCACAGCTCACATGTCAGAATCAATCCGCACTGTGAACATTCATCAGTTATTCTTCTTCCGGCTAATGTTACCATCAGATATCTCCTTTTTTGCGATGCTGTGATTTTTCTGAATCAAATCCATCCGGGTAACGCTCCCACAGTTTTTTATTGTTCGTAATTGCAATTTCCTCAAGTGTGGTTCCTAAAGATTCAGCTATCAGTGCCAGATAGTACAGAACATCGCCGCACTCTTTTATGTAATGCTCACGGTCAAATGGATGCCCCTGGAACAGTTCTTTTTTTGTCAGATCTACCATTTCGCCAGATTCACCGGCTGCACCTAAAATGCCATTCAGCAACATGTTTTCGTTATTCGCCTTGCAGATATCACTAGCTGTTCTCATTACTCCTGTTTGGTATTCGTTAAATGTCATTTTCTTACACCTCATTTATTCATACACGATGTAGCAATTCTTATACCCATATCAATTGCTGCTACAATTAAAAACCATGTCGGTAAATTTAATGTCGCAAATAAGTAAAACATCAAAATGTCTATTAACATGTTATATCTCCTATCTGAAAAAGGTCTTTTTGTTTTTGTCGGAACTTTTTGGACTTAGTAGGGCGGTTTTTCGTGCCCTGTCAGACCCCCTCCCCCGTCTTGCGTCTCTTATCTGGGTAACCAATTCTAAATTGTGCGATATTCAAAAACAATTCATACAATTCTCTTTTATTCCGTTCAACTATTCGCAAAATTCTTAAATTAGCGAATAGTTGCAAATAGTCCCGAACCCGCAACCCCTTGTATTTACTGGGTTTCTGAATTGTGTATGATTTCACACAATTCAAAGCGTTGTTGCTATTGGTTATTCTCTTCTAATTGTGCGTGATTGTCGCACAATTCAACGGGTTTTGTCTGCCCAAGAATTGGCAACTCTTCGACTTCTTGTGCCCTTGGCTGTGTGTCTGCCTGTACTGGAGCGGTCTCTGCCATGCCGTCAACAGCTTTACAGAGAAATATATAGCCAACATTCCCGGCGGCTGCGCCTTTATAGCGTCCAAGCTTACATTCTTCTTGCCATTTTTTGACCGTGTCGGGACGGAACAGACTTAATTTTTCACAATAATCATCTTTCCTGTATTCCCCATTAATCCATGAATAGAGTGTATCTCTTGATATGCCAATTAGTATTGCATACTCTTCTATGGTTGGCTTTTGGTTATACTTGTATACAAGATCTGTGTATATTTCCCATATGTCATTTAATAAGTCTATATCTCCATACATAGACTTATTTTTGTAAAATCCCATATTACGATTTATATACTTTATCATCCCGGTAAATTGGCTAGAGTTTTGTTTGTACAATTCGCCTGTATCTCTTAGGCTGCTTTCGTATTCATCCGCATACATGTATATGTCACTTGTATATACTTCTGCATTTCCTGCCTTTACTATGTTCATGGTCTCTCGCCGCCTTTCCCTGGATAAATAAAAAACGCCCGCAGATCTGTGAAAGACCTGTGAGCGAATAGTTACTTTTTTGCCGTCCCTGCTCTTTTCGTTTCCCCGCCAATGCTTTCTCCATAATCGGCAGCCTGGAGCACTCTAACGGGGGCCACTTGAATTTGTCTGAAATCAAGATAGCATTTATTTTTTAAACTGTCAATAACTTTTTACTATCACTACTCTGAGTATTATTGTATACAATATACGCGCCTATTATAAATATATATAATATAAATATAATCCCATTGTTTAATATAAAATAATAAAAAAAACAGGGTTAATAGATAAAATATACTGTGTAGGAATAGGGGGTTAAAAGATAGGTATTGGATAAGATAGGGGTGTGGGGGAAGAAAAGGAAAAGGAAAGATATTGGGGAAAGGGGTATAAAAATTTGCACTGGATACAATTTGTATACATGTTGGATACATTCACGATTTGTTTTACAAAACGCGCATTTTCGTTCTCAAAGTATTTATTTTCAACCACTATTTTTCCAATTTTAACGCAAAAATTTATACACTTACCCGGGAGTGTCTATTAGTGTTTCCGCTGGTGTATCCGTCAGTGTGTCCGACCGTGTACCACATAAAAATATAATAGATTCGCAAAGTCGCACAAATAAAGGCTTTGAGCGTGTTCGACAGGTGTACCGGTTTCAGTTCGCTTTTTGTTCGCAATCTGTTTCATGCGGTATGATCTGGGCAGAAAAAAAGACAGTCATTTCTGACCGCCTTAATTTTATTTTTTACAAACTGTACAGACGCTTGGCATGTCTGCCGTTACGTCTGTGCCCTCAAGATCATGCGACCCAGGAAAAGCATACATACAACCGGAACAGCCGTATTTCACAGCACCGGTGTAACATTCCTTGTAGCTCACTTCTGAGGTGAGTTTATATTTTTTCATTCCCTCTTTTGTCATCTTTTTTCCTCCTTTTCTGTTGCTGATTTATTTGTTGAGATCATAATAGCACATTAGTGCTTAAACGTCAATATATTTTAGTGCTTAATTTTATTTTTTCATTCTATCCATTTTGTCAAGTTCCGTAAGAATCAATTCACGCGTAAAAGAGCTTGCTTTTAATCCGTACGAATTAATTCTTTTAATAGTTCCTTGAGGTAAGATAACGTTTACTCTATCCTTATTTTTCATGCATTTTTTTACAGCTTCTCTGTTTTTTATTGCTTTTTCTTCTGCTGTCATTTTTGGCATATTTTAAGACCCTCCTGCATATTGTTTTTCTATATTATATATTGAGCTTGCTTTAATTGTCAATATATTTTAGCGCTTAATAATTATGCACAAATTAAATATATTAGTTAGTGCTTAATTTTAGTTATTATGTCAATTGTAATTAGTGCTTAATTTCTATATAATAACATTATCAAATGAAACACGAAAACAGATCAGGAGGAAATAATATGAAAACTTTAAAAATCGAAAACGGAAAAATTTATCGCACAAGTATACTTTCAGAAAAAACAGATGTTTTTGAAATCTCTGATAAAATTCCTAAAAATTATTTTGTGTGGAATATCGGTAAAAATATGGGAACTGATAAATACATTCCAATATGTGAAGACTTACACCCGGAAGATAAAGACGACTACAGTATTAATACGGCAACGCTTAAAGCTGTAAAGGTTACCCCGGAAGAATGTGAAAAATTAAGGAATTCCGCAAGCTGGGGGATAGGAAATCTTATACAAGCGCAAAAAGCCTTAAAAAGCAAACGACGCGGATATAACGCAGAGCAGAAAAGAAAACATGCAGAAATTACGATAGATATTTTCAAAAGACTTTGTGAATAGTCGAAACCGCCACCCGGCGGTCTGCAGGAACTGCCCCACCTGCACCGATGAGACAGGGCACACAACGAAAGGATGGTTGATATTATGATGAATGAAACAGTGAATGAAAAAGAAGCAAGAATATTTAATTTTTATAAGAAGGATTTAGAAAAACTAGGAAAAGAGCACGGACAAATAAGAATGATTTGTATTGAATATGCTTGTAGTTTTCCAAAAATTAACCCTTTTAAAATGGCTAAGACCTTAAAAGATGAAGGATATAATATACTTTTTGATGACTCTAGCATAAGCATAGCAGAGAACGAGAAGAAAAGGCGAAAAGTTGAAAAAATTGCATAATTAGCAAGGTTGGCACTTCCGGGGTTCGATTCCCCGGCTTGCTTTACCCGGATACCGGGAAATTTTGAAAATGTGGAGGAAATGGAAATGAAAAAAACAAATATCGATATGTGGTACGGAGACAAGCCGGAACAGGTGACAGGATTAGACATATATTTTAATGATTTAGGCTGTTTTTATTCCGGCAATCTTCGCATTTTTGGGAAAATTGTTGGTGATTATTACGCCGACAGCGTGCAAGACATAGAAAAAGCATTTCCACACCTTGCGAAAGATATTGAAAACTGTTTGAATTAGCCGGATTTATTCCGGCTTTTTGTCGTGCCGTCAATGGTTATTTTGCCCGGTTCGATTCCGGCGGGCGGTCTTTTTGGCATCCCGTGGCTATATGCTGCACGGTGAATTTTTGGCGTGTTTATGCGTTCCGCAGCTGTCAGCGGTAAAAAATGGCGGTTCGTGTGCGTTTCTGCATCCGGCACACGGTTAGAAAAAAGATCAGATGCAGCGCAGCGGCGACCGCGTTAGAATCGCACCGGCTCAAGACAAGCAATGCTGTTTATAATTGTGCTTGCGTTTGGTGCTGGCGTGCCACCAAATAAAAACAGATCACGCCCGGAACGCTGACCGCATCCAGCAAAAATCAAAATAATAGCCGTTGCAAATTTCCCTTTTTGAAAAAACAACGGTTTATTTGTAGAACCTTGAAAAATAAATAAAAGTGGCTTTATTAAGTGCACAAAAAAAACAGGAGGTAAAAGCATGTCAGAATTTAAAATTGAAAAATGCACGTTTTGCGGTGAAAAAGGCGCGCAGGTTATCCAGATCAGAAGCGGGCGCGAAGTTGTTCGGCAGTTTGTTCCGGCTGATTGCTTGCGCGATTTCTGCGCCCAGATTGGGGAGCCAGAACTGTATACAAAATACATTAGCTTGCCGGATTGACTCCGTCTTGCCTGTTAGGGTATACTATTGACAACTAGATACGAACTGCAACGGCGGCGGCGCGTGACATGCGCGCCAGGTCGCTGAATTGTCAGAATTATTTCAAGTTGTCAGAAAATAACGAATCCGTTTTAAAATCCAGTCAAAATCGTGACGAAATTTCAAGATTTGCCGATCTGGTTTTTCAGTCTGAAAATCGGTACCCCGGGGGGTATCAAAATCAACTAGGACATTCCGCGTCACTTGTTATTTTGAAAAAAATTTCTGTGAAAATATCGCAAAAATCCAACCGAAAAATTGAAATTTGCAATTTTGAAATTCTTGCTCAAATTTCAGACCCAGGGGGGCTTAAAATTTTGCTTGAAAATTTTCAACAGATTCCATCGTAAACAAAATTGCTTTGCTTGTGTATGTGCTTGCGCTCAGTTCTTCCAGTAGTCGCTCCCTTGTCATACCCGGATTTGTCTTGTGTATATATTCCAGTAGTTCATCAATTTTATTCATTATGCAACTCCTATCTGCATATTTGCCATTAAGTCATCAAGAAGATATATTAAGTCCGTACCGTACAGACTTATCCAGTCCGCAAGGTACTCTTCCTGTTCAATAGGCATGGATATGTTATGTGAAAAGCAGAAACAATGGCATAGTTCGTGAGCCAATATTTTACGCAAATAGCCATTTTTAGGAATATCTGATAAATACACCGTCTTGTCGTTCCAATCGCTCACAGCAAGGCTATGAGAGCCGTCAGAACGCATTAAATGTTCACTATTCCCATTCACAAATAATATTCTCCAAAGTATACCGTTTATTTCAAACATAAGTACCTCCAAAAATAGCCGGAGAGTTGAATCCCCGGCTATCGCATTTTACATCTTAGACACCAGTGTAGACATCTTTGCTTTAATCATAGACCGTTCTTCCGGTGTCATATCGCCAAGCATGTCTGTTACGTCCTCGCTCAAGTCTTTCATGTATTTTTCCAGATCACGCATCTTTGCTTCTTTGTCATGTTGTGTATTTGCCCGATGAAGCTCTTTGCTCTCCATGTATGTCTTACGGCTCATGCCACTTCTACCCTCTCTGGAATCACGCATAGCACTGTCAGAAATGCGTGATGGTTCAGAATAGTACATTCGACCTATTCTGTCTCTATCCATATCACGTCCGTCAGTCCAATCATGGTACATTTCCGGAGTCATGTGCCAGTATGGCATTTCCTCATATCCCCTGCGCGTTCCTCTTCCTTTAGGTGCGAAACGTCCGTTTGCATATCGGTAATTGTCGTAAAATCTTCTACCACCATCACCGTATCTACCGAACATTTCCATAATCTCATCTGTTTCGGATTCATCCATTGCTTTGGTTAGCGTTCTGTAATACATAGCTTCCGAAAGGTCTTTGAGCATATCTGTTACCTGCCCCATCTCTACCGGGTCAACATTCTCTATCCCTTTGTTGAACTCACTTTCAGCGCACTCTGCAATTTTCTCAATCATGCAATGCATTCTTTTAATATCCATAACTCTACGCCTCCCTTGTTACAACTAAGTTAGCGTTAGCTACGTCAATAGCAACACCACTGGTGTTCTCAACGGCTATGTTTGCGCAACAGCCTTTCGGAACATCTACATAGATTCCAGTCGAAACATTATTGAACTGCGCCACTGCTGCCGGTGTAGAAATCATCTGTGAAGAAAGAACCGGTTCGCCACTGATTGCGATTGCCAGAGAAATTTCTCCGGCCGTACCGCCAGTAGGAACGGCAATATTCGCAGAAAAATCTACAAAATATCTTGCCCGGCACTGATTTGTAATCCCTCTAAGCGTAACAATTCCAGAACCCTCTCTGTGCTGGATACAGTTAGACCCTTTAACTGCTGTATTTGTGAAAACAACGTTCCCGTTATCTGCCACATTTTGGCTAGAAACGGCTGTATATTCTGCCATTTAATTTACCTCCTAAATCAAAGTTAGGGGCAAACAACAGTCTGCCCCTTATCAATGTAATACTGCTAAAGCAGACATAACCTTGTCTAAATCTTGTCTAAACCTTGGTTAAGTTACTCTTATTCTGTTGTACTTTTAGCATCCGCAACCAGTATTGCATCCGCAAGCATATCCATACGGAGATGGAACGGTGTATGCCGGAATCGGAGCTGGGTTCACAGCATTGATAATCTGTTGTGTCTGAGCTGCCATCTGAGTTGTAAGCAGTGCGCTCTGACGATCCTGTGAAGCTGCTCTGCGCAGATCATTATTTTCTGCCTGTAAGGAAGAAATTTTTTCATTGCAGAGATAGTCCAAAATGGCTCTAGTTCCTGCGTTCTGGCTATCAATGATATCTCTTGTATTTGTGTTCATGGTGTTCTGTAACGCACATGTGTTTGTTGCCATGTTGTAATTTACACCTTGAATAGCTTCTCTTGTCTCACAGCAGCAATTAGCAAGCTGTGACTGTAACGCATTTGTGTTCTGCATATTAGCAACAGTATCAGCATTAATAGCCTGCTGAATGCCGTAACCGGTCTGCATGATATTTGTGTTAATACCATTAAAGCCGGTAAGCATACTGTTGTTCATTGCATAAAAACCGTCGCAAAGTCCGTTGGAAATGCCATCTAACTTGCTGATAACTGCGGAATTATCAAATCCTCTCTGTATATCAGCCTGTGTAGCTGCTGTAGCAACATAACCACCACCGTTATTACCGCCAAATCCACCTAATCCGTTATTTCCCCATCCGAAAAGCAACGCGAACACGACTATAATCCATAACCATCCCCCGTCGCCCCATGCGCCACCGTCAGAATAACCGCCGGTAGCCGGCATAACAGGCATGGTAAAAGGCGTATTGTTTGAGTTAAACATAGTTTTACCTCCGAAAATTTTATTCATAAAGATGTCACCTAGGAATTGTATACAAACATCTATTATGCCATTAATTATTAAACTTGCTTTTGATCTGATTTATTACATCGTCTGCATTCAGGCCTTTTTCCTTACACAAATTTCGTGCCATTTGCTCAATTCCTTGCATATCGCCTTTTTGAGCCATTTCTATTGTATTCTTCATTAAGGGATTACTCATAATCTGATTATTTCCCATCATCTGTTGTAAAAATTGCTGTGGGTTTCCGTTTTTCATCATCTGGAAAATATTTAATGGGTTCATTCTGCACCATCCTTTTGAATTAACATACCAACTACATATCAACTAATACACCAACTAAGTTGTGCTATTCTTTGATTTAGTTGTTCTATTAGTTGGTGTATCGCAAATTTTTTGCTCCAACTTGCAAATTTCACTTACAAGTTCGTTTATCTTTTCATCAAATCCGCTTCTGACATCTTCTAGTGCTTCTAAAACAGTTTTTTCTTTATCGTTTGATAAGTTGTTAGCCTGTTCATTTAAAACTGGCTTAAACACGACAGTACGGATTGTACCGTCAGCATTCCACTGTTTAGCATAAATTTCAGACATGTCCTGTTTTGGGAATATTGCAACACTTCCGTCCATCGGAACATCGTTTGCATTAATCACATCAACCGATGGAACAATTTTCCCATTTATGAAAGCCGATTGTGACTGCTGGACCGGTTGAATTTGCTGTTGAAACTGCTGCTGTGGTTCGAATCTCTGCTGTTGGTATTGGTTTCCACTATAATTCCCATATTGGAAATATGGCTGTATCTGCGGATTGTATATGCTATTCGGATACTGGTTGTTCATCTGCATTCTGCTTTTCCCCCTCTAAAACTTCCTCGATCGCATGTATCACAGAGGATTGTGTCTGCAAATCAAGCCTTTGCATCTCTTTTCTGTTAAAAATTTTCTCTAAAATTTCATCTGAAAACACATTGTCACCCTCTTTCTGATTAAATTTTTGCATAAAAAACAAGCCGATACCATATCAGTATCGGCTCAAAAAAGTATCACATCACTTTTCTTATTTTTTCATTCATAATCTTTGCTATACGTTTCACTGTGGCAATACTCACATTCATTTTCTCGGCACACATCTCATAGCTGTATTCTCCGTTTCGAAGAAGGAACAATGTGCGCTGCTGATCTGTGAAGTTAGCTTTATCTAAAATGTAATTAATTTCATCTTTGGTAAAATCCGGCACTTTTATCATGGCAATACCTCCAAAAATATTTTTGAGAAATTGACAAAAAAAGCACCCCTTATATTATATGCATAAGCATAAAAAAATATGTTTACCGAAACCAACTTTTTAACTGTATTAAGGCTATTTTCTTACGCTATTTTAGTACCAATTTCAGTACCATTTTTTTAATTAATGCCATTTTAGTACCAATTTAAAGTCGAATTTAAACGTTTTTGTAGACTTTTGTGAATACTAAAAATCAATTGCAACCCTAGCAACCATGCAGTTTGTAGACATATGCAGACTTTTGTAGAGAAAGTCGAAATTGCGCTGTGTTATTCCTACATGATATATAGTATTTATTTTAATATACTTTTCAAATTCTTGCAAGGCAGGATTTTCAGTAATCCACTCCGGTTCAATCCAGTTCATCACTTGTAAACAGAAGTTCCAATACTCTGCGACTCTCCTCCCACAAAGGTTCGTCTTCCTGCGGAAAATAATCAATAATCTCGATCAGATCTTTGTTTCGATTCAGGAACTCCAGCATTTCCATGGAAACATTCTTTCCCTCATCCCACAAACGCTCATATTCCGCGAAAAATTCCAGATACATCTCATACATATCATTCAGATCTTTTCCCGGGAACAACTCATCCGTACGTTCCTGTGCTTTCCTGATTCTTGTCTCTTTGTCCATTTTTTTTTGCTTCATACCATACCTCCATGCGTTTGCATTATCTGCCTGATTTCCAGGAATAACATTCCTTTACTTTTTCATTATATTACAATACCATTATTATACTACATTTTATGTTTATTAATCTATGCTAAAATTGTAAATTTTTATTTTTCATCTTACAAAAAAAGGCTCTGCAACGAATTTATACTTATTTAACTTGATTCGGCTCATAGAATGAACTATTATAAAGCTAAACTATCTTATACAATATATATAAGATAACACTTTCTGAAATCCATCAGAAAAACAGAGGAGACAAAGTATACGATTATGAAAAAAATAACCTCACTCATTGACATTCTTTCCGCGCAGACCGAAAAGGCTCCGGAACGTGTCATCTACCGTTTTCTGGAATACAAAAACGGCGAATGGGACATGCAGAATATAACGATGCGTGCCCTCTACCATAAATCATTGGAAATTGCGTACATGTTGCGTAAAAAAGGACTCCGCCCTGGTGACCGGGCGGTTATTTTCAGTATGCAGGATTATGGTACTACGTATGCGATCCTTGGCTGTATGATGGCAGGCGTCACATTCACCGTCATCCCACCGCCACTGGATGAAGGAAAAGTAGCTCGTTTTATCTCTGTACTGAAATCCTGCCAGCCAAAGGCGCTGATTTCCAACTACGCCATGGAACAGGAATCCAGTGTCAGCATCACCGGTCGTCTGATCCGCGAAGCATTTACCAGTGTCATCCGTATGAAGCGAATCTACACGGACCGTCTGACCCCATACAAACGAAAAGACGTGATCGCAGAAGCAACAGAAAACCGTCTGGTTTATCTGCAATACACTTCCGGCTCCACCAGCGCACCACGAGGCGTTCGCGTCACCTGGAAAGCACTGATGAAGAATCTGGAGCAATGTCAGGCATGCTATGATTTTAACAATGGTACCCTTGGTACCTGGGTTCCGTTTTTCCACAATCTGGGGCTTGTGGTTACAATCTGTATGCCGCTTTGTACCACCAATGCCTGTGCTTATTTTCTCTCCACACTACAGTTTCTGGAGAATCCAAAATTGTGGATAAAAATGCTGCATGATTTCAATCTGACGCTGACTGTTGGACCAGGTTCTGCCTTTGATGCATGTACCCGTATTTTTACACCAGAAGATGCAGCAAAATATCCGCTGACACAAGTCACTCATTTTATGAATGGTTCTGAATTTATCAGTGCCAAAACTGTGGAAAATTTTTCTGAAATGTTCCAGCTTGCGCCAAATGCCATGGCGCCGGGCTATGGTCTGGCAGAAAACGTCTGTCTTGCAACCTTTGCCAGCCAGGATTACCGCACATTAAAGTTAGATTATGAAGCATATCAGAAAAACCGAGCCGTTGTTCTGGACGAAGTTCCGGAAGGCACACCGGTCAAAGAAATTGTCAGTGTCGGCAAACCGGTCAAAGATCTGACTGTCGTAATCGGCAATCCAAAAACGAAAAAAGTATATTCAGACCTGCATATCGGAGAGATTTTCATTTCCGGTGACAGTGTCGCAAACGGCTACTGGGGCAACTTAAAAGAAAATGCCAATTTCCGTGTCAAACTGGAGGGATACGACTGCAACTTCTATAAGACAGGCGACCTCGGATTTTTTTATGAAGGTCATCTGTATATTACTGGTCGAATCAAAGAAATGCTGATCATTAACGGGCACAATATTTTCCCAAGTGATCTGCAGGCACTGATCATGCAGAAAGTACCGTCGCTTGCTACAACCTCCTTTGGATTTTTCTCCACCAATAATGGAAACAAAGAACAGGTGATTGCTGTCGTTGAATCCAAACCGGAAGAAGATTTCCAAAAAAGAGTTGGGCAGATCAACGCTGCCGTATCCGCGCGCTTCGGCTTCTCCTTCTATGACATCATTTTTGTTCCAAGAGGTGCGATACCACGTACGGACAACAGTAAACTGCAGATGTTGAAAGCAAGAGATCTGTATCAGCAGGGAAAATTAAAAATTCTCCACAGCAGCCACGCATACCGCACCGGTAACGGAGAAACAACGATTATTGATAAATCCATCGATAAAGCAGATGAAATTCTGCTGCAGGTAAAGGCAGTCTTTGAAAAAGTACTGAATATCGAACAGTATAGCCTGACAGATTCCTTCTTAGAGCTTGGCGGCGATTCCCTGATGGGATTTGAGCTGGTAAGTAAAATTGAAGAACGGTTCCATGTAAAATTGGATCTGCGTGAAGTACTGTTAGATTCTTCTGTGTCCGGTGTTGCTAATTATGTACGCCGCACATTGGCCGGTGCCAAAGGTGCTTCCAAAGCAGTCGATCTGGAACAGGAATGTAACCTTGATCCGTCCATCGCGCCAACAGGTGCTTACACCGTCGCTCCACAGGATTGCAGAAATATCCTGCTGACAGGTGCTACCGGATTCCTTGGTGCTCAGCTGATTCATGCGATCCTGACACAATATCCGCATGACGGACTGAACCTGTACTGTCTGGTGCGTGCAGACTCCGAAGAAGCCGGCCTGGAACGACTGATCAACAACATGATCCATTATCAGTGTTGGGATGAATCCTACTGCGCATTTTTGCATCCGGTCATTGGTGATCTCTCCACAGAAAAATTCGGTCTTTCCGAAGAACTGTGGCAGGAACTGACAGAAAAAATTCAGGTGATCTACCACAACGGTGCCTTACTGAATTTTGTGTTCCCATATGAGTTTTTGAAAGAAACCAACGTACATGGAACAGCAGAAACTCTCCGGCTTGCCTGTGCCGGTAAACCAAAATATTACCACTATGTATCTTCCTACAGTGTTTATGATACACCGAATAACAAGGGCAAACGAGTCTATGAAAATGATCCGCTGAACACCGCGCACGGCTTCTCCCTTGCATATTCTGAGACAAAATGGGTATCAGAAAAACTGGTAGGAATTGCACAGAAACGCGGTCTGCACACTGTGATCTATCGTCCTGGTGATATCACCGGTGCTGCCAACGGCATCTGGGAAATGGATGATATGGTCAGCCGTATGATTGTCGGAACAATCCAGATGCAGGCGATTCCACGCACAAGTTACTGCATGCATATGACACCGGTAGATTTTGTAGCAGATGCAATCTGCTGCATTTCCCGCAAACCGGAAGCTATGGATCAGGCATTCAATCTGGTCAACCCGGAACCTGTTCCGGTGAAAAAGGCAATTTCCTATATCCGTGCCTGCGGCTATCCGGTACGTTATATTTCATTCCCGGCATGGAAAAGCAAATTAAAACAGGCGGATGCATCAGAAAATGCCCTGACCTTGTTAGCCTGCCTTTTTGAGCGCGGTACTGACGCCAACCCTGGTGTCCTGCGGCACTTCGTCGGCAAAGACACTATCTATGACTGTACAAAAGCAAATGTTCTGCTGAATCAGTCCGGCATCAGCTGCCCACCGGTGGATGAAAAACTGTTTGCCGCTTATCTGAATTATTTTAAAAAGAATGGATGTATATAAAATATGAAAATCGGAATACCACGGGCTTTACTTTTCTATCGTTACCATGTTCTCTGGGAAACTTTTTTCCGGGAACTTGGTCACGAGGTGATTATAAGCCCACACACAAATAAAACACTTATGGATGCAGGCAGCCACTACGCCATTGACGAAAACTGCCTCTCCAGCAAATTATTTTTCGGTCATGTCTCCGCCTTGGAAGGAAAATGTGACGCAGTCTTTGTTCCGCGTATTGCAAACTACGGAAAAGACGGTGTCATGTGCTCCCGTTTTGAAGCGTTGTATGATATGGCTGCCAATACCTTTCGCGATCATGATATTAAATTTATCACCTGCAACGTAGATCTTCAGCAGAAATGTCCTGAGGAACAGGCTTACATGATGCTGGGTGTTTCCCTTGGTGCTTCAGAAAGTCAGGCAAAGGATGCTTATCAGAAAGCATATGCTGCATGGCAGGAAGCACACAGAAAACATATTCAGGACGAGGAGGCAAAACTGCACGATGACCGCATCAAGATCCTTGTAGTCGGACACAGCTACAACCTCTACGATGAATATATCGGCAAACCGATTATGAAGGGAATCGAACAGCTGGATGCCGTTCCGATCTGCTCCGATGCTGTCGATTTAAAACAGGCACAGACGGATTCCTTAAGCATCTGTCAGGCCGTTCCGTGGATTATGAACCGCGAACTGCTTGGATCGATTTCCAAATATCACAACGATGTGGATGGTATTATTCTGCTTACCGCATTCCCGTGCGGACCTGATTCCATGGTCAACGAGATGATCATCCGTCGGATCAAAGACCGCCCGATCCTGAACCTGCTGCTGGACAGTCAGGATGGAAATGCCGGTATCGAGACACGTCTGGAAAGCTTTATTGATATTATCCGTTTCCGAAAGGAGGCACGTCTATAATGCCGGAAAAGAAATATAAACTCTGTTACCCGCAGCTTGGAAACTATGACATTCCAATCCAGTACTTTGTAAATAACGGTCTGCATCTGGAATATCTGGCTCCACCTGCCATGACAAAACGAACCATTGAACTTGGTGCAAAATACAGCCCGGACTTCGTCTGTGCACCGTTCAAATGTATGATGGGTTGTTATATTGAAGCCCTGGAGCAAGGCGCCAATGTTCTGATCCAGACCGGTGGAACCTGCCGACTGGGCTACTACGGCGAACTTCATGAGCAGATTTTAAAAGATATGGGTTACGATTTTGACATGTTCAATCTGACTCTCTTCCGCTACAAAAATCTGATTGGAATGTTAAAAGGCATGAAACAGTTTGCCCCGAATGCCACACTGCTTCAGATGGCAAAAGCGCTGCCTGCCACTGCCAGAATGATCACCGTCATCGACAAAGTCGAAGATAACTACCGTCAAAACATGGGCTTTGAGCTTGAAAAAGGCTCTTACGATAAAGTATACAACCGTTTTCTGGCGCAGCTTCGCAAAGCAAAAGGATTAAGAGAGGTCAACCGCATCTACAGACAGACCATTGCAGACTTTGATGCCATTCCGAAAAACAAACCGGAGCATCCGCTGCGTGTCGGTGTGGTCGGTGAATATTTCACCATTATGGATCCTTATTCCAACCATGAAATCGAGAAAAAAATCGCACAGATGGGTGCGGAAGTACATCGCTGGATGAACCTTTCCAACAGTGTGCTGCTCTGTCCGGATGAGGGAACCCTGAAAAAATTAAAAGGCTACCTCACTTACGACCTGTACAAATTCCCATCTTCCCTCTGGGTCAATATCCAGAAAAAGCTTTCCAGCAAATATACCAGATTTGACATGGGAAGTTCCAGTATCTCCACCATCGCTCTGGCAGAACATTATGCCGAAAAGGGCTTTGACGGACTGGTTCACGTAAAATCCTTCGGTTGTACACCGGAAATGGATGCTGTTCCGGTACTCCACAACATCAGCTCCGACTATAAAATTCCGGTGCTGTACTTAAACTATGATACACAGACCAGTGATACCGGTATCGAGACCCGACTGGAAGCATTTTATGATATGATCGCCATGAGAAAGGAAGTAACAGAATCTTGAAAAAAGCATATTTAGGAATTGACATCGGATCTATTTCCACCAAAGGTGTCATTATCGATGAAGAAAAAAATATCCTCGCCGGAATTTATCTCTGGACGGAGGGAAATCCGATGGGTGCTGCAAAAAAAGTTATCGCAGCCCTTGGAGAAAAAATTGATCAGAATGAATACAAAGTCGTTGCCGCCGGAACAACCGGAAGTGCCCGTAAACTGGTGGGCGCTATGTGCAACGCCAGTATTGTAAAAAATGAAATCACAGCTCACGCCGTAGGAACCACAACCCTGCATCCGGATGTCCGCACCATTCTTGAGATCGGTGGACAGGATTCCAAGATCATCTGCGTGGAAAATGGTGTCGCTGTAGATTACGCCATGAATACCCTGTGTGCTGCCGGAACCGGTTCTTTCCTCTCCAGTCAGGCACGGCGTCTTGGTGTGGAAGTAGAAGAATTCGGAAAAATTGCTCTCGGAAGCAAAAATCCGACTCCGATCGCTGCCCGCTGTACCGTATTCGCAGAGTCCGATCTGGTTCACAAAATCCAGATGGGACATAAAAAAGAAGATATCATTGCCGGTCTGTGTAATGCCGTTGCTAATAACTACTTAAACAATATCGGAAAAGGTAAAAAGATCCTTCCGCCGATCGTATTTCAGGGTGGTGTAAGTAAAAATGAAGGTGTTGTAAAAGCCTTTGCAGACTCTCTGGGAGAAGAGATCATTGTAGATGAAAACGGACATTTGATGGGATGTTACGGTGCTGCGATCCTTGCACTTGGATGTGGCATTGAAAAGCCATTCAGCTTTGATGTGGCAGATATGGAATTTGTGACACGCGAGGTTGTTTGTCCAAACTGTGCAAACCATTGCGAGATCATCTGCGTTTACCGCGATGGGGAACTCATTGATTCCTGGGGAAATCGTTGCGAACGCGGAGAAATCAAACAAGGCCAAGATTAGGGTGGCTTAAAATTTACCAAATTTAGTTTAATAAAAGAACGTCTGTATTTTGTCTCAGTCGCTAACAATCGCTCCTTGAGAAAAAATACAGACGTTCTTAATTTACACAGTGATATTAGTAACTTTTTGCGCCACCCGAAACTAGCTCCTAGAAATCTACGCGGCCAGTATACTGGTCATTGATTACATAATAAGCTGCATCTTCTTCCGGTTTCAGATACATCGTAATTGTTTTTACTGCTACGCCACCTTCTACGGAATTGAACTGTGCAATTGCACGCTCTGTTAATTCAGCTTCATCAAACTCTTTTCCAAGATACTGTAACACGATCTTCTTAGTCGGTTTTCTTGTTACTCTTTTCTTTGTCTCTGTTTTTACAGCATCCGCTTTTGCTTTTACGGTTTTCTTTGCTGCTGCAGCTTTTTTCGTAGTAGCAGCTTTTGCTTTTGTAGCTGTCTTCTTTGCAGTTGTTTTTGCTGCTTCTGCAGTTTTCTCTACAGTCTCAGCCGCTTTTTCTACTGCTTTCTCTGCGGTCTCTTTTGCAGTCTCTTTTACTTCTGCTGCTGCCTCAGTAGCTTTCTCTGCTACTTTTTCTACAGTCTCTTTTGCTGCTTCTTCTGCCTTTGCTGCTGTCTCTTTTACAGCTTCTTTTACTTCTACAGTTTTCTCCTCTACAACTGCTTTTGTTGCCTCAACTTTCTGAGCTGCTGTAGTTGTTGCCTTTGTTGTATGTACATTTGATGTCTTTCTTCTTGCCATGATAATTGTCCTCCCTCTAACATTTTCGGCATGTCTGCACGATTGCTGACCAATGCCAATTCATAGTACCGGATTTTGGATTACTGTCGATATTATTTAGAACTATTTCTTTCTATATCGTTTTAAATTGTACACCTATTCCCAGATTCTGTCAACGAATTAACAATTTACCATATTTTTTCAGATCGCCACTCGAATATCACACACAGTATAACAAAAATACATATATCACTGATTATTCAATCAAGCCATCCATTACATCAAAGTAGTTTTCAAATGTTTTTTTGCAACATCCCGGATTTAAAATTTCAATGCCTTCTGCGCCAAGTCCCATCACTGCAAATGCCATGGCCACGCGATGGTCATCGAAAGTCTCGATCTGGCAGGCCTGTGGTTTACCCGGATGAATGCATACCCAATCTTCACCTTCTTCACAGGTAATTCCTGCATTTGTAAGATTGGTTACGATGGCATGCAGACGGTCACATTCCTGTCCACGGATATGTCCCACATGTGTGATTTTTACCGGAGATGACGCGTATGGCGCAATTGCCGCCAGTGTCAATGCCTGATCGGAAAAATCATTCATATTTACTTCCAGACCTTTTAATCCATCCGCCGGACCTGTCAGACGGATGCCATCTGTTTCTTCTGTCAGGCTGCATCCCATCTGTTCTAACAGCTTCAGGAATTTCATATCTCCCTGCATACTGTCCCAGTGCACATGCTTTACTTTTGCACTGCCGCCGCTCATAGCTGCTGCCGCATAAAAGTAACATGCCGCGGATACATCCGGTTCAATCTGATACTCTGTTTTCTGATAGCCGCCAGATGGTGCTACTGTATAATCGCAACCATCAAAATCTGCTTTCCCCCCAAATTCCTGCATCATTTTCCGTGTAATGCGGATGTAAGAACCGTCCTTTTTCTCACTGGTAATATGAATTCGAATACCGTGTGGAAACATCGGTGCAATCAAAAGAAATGCACTCAAGAACTGTGTACTTGTACTGATATCCAGCTCTAATATCGCTTCCTGTTCCATATTTCGGATTTTTTCTCCTGCACCAGTAATCCGAACCGGTAAATGCCATGCCTCTCCCATCCATTCTATGGATGCACCAAGACTGATTAGGGCTTCAAAAAGCGGCTGCATCGGACGTTTCTGCATCTGTTCCGAAGCATTGATCACAAATGTACCTTCCGCCACTCCAAGCATTGCCGTCAGGAAACGCGCTGCTGTTCCGGCACTTCCTACATGAATGGAACCCGTTTGAACCGGAAGGACACCTCCGCATCCTTCCAGTTCAACAGTACATTGTTCTTCATCAATCTGTACTTCATATCCCAATGACTGCAGGGAACTCAAAAAATGTCTGGAATCATCACTGAACAACACACCATGCAGACACACATGACCTTTGCAAAGTGCTGACAGCAATAATGCACGGTTTGTAATACTTTTAGACCCCGGAACCGCTACCGTCCACTGCACCGTTTTTTTTAATGATCTTACCCTATAACTATCTGCCATTTCCTTCTCCATCCGATCTACTGATTCGCGTCTGTACCAGTTGTATTGCCATCATTTGTCGTCGAGCCACCGGTGGTATCGCCGGTAGTTCCTCCGGTAGTTCCTCCAGTATTATCACCAGAACTGTCACCCTTATTGTCACCGGAAGTATCACCGGTATTGTCCCCAGTGTTTCCTCCGGTATTAGAATCAGATGAATCCGGAATATTGCCTCCATTAATACCATCTGTCTCAGACGGAATATTTCCATCAATACCTGTATTGTTGTTATTATTGTTAGTGTTCTGATCGTCTTGATTTGTATTATCCTGCGTCTGATTATTCTGATTTATTGTATCATTCTCTGCCGGTGCACTGGAATCCGCATCATCATAATCATAAACCTGATCTTTACCGGAAGAATGGCTCGTATCCAGATCAAAATCTTTTGCATCCAGACCATCTGTCATAAACAGCATTGCTTCTTTCCAGATTTTCGCCGGATAAGAATAACCCCAGATATCCTTTGTTGTCCGTTGATGATCATATGCCACATAAACAGAAATGGTATAATATGGAGTATAACCACAGAACCAGCCGACTTTATTACTATTTGTAGTACCTGTTTTTCCTGCTGCCTCAATATCAGAAGCACTGCTCCATTTCAGACCTTTTGCAGTACCACTTTTTAATACTCCTGTCAGAATATCTGTCATCTGGTCCGCCGCAGACTGACTGTATACATTCTTGCTGGTCGGATCCTCATAAATCTCATCCCCATTGGAATCTAAAATAGAAGAAATACAATCTGTCTGTGTATACTCACCATGATTCTCCAGCGTATAGTATGCATTTGCCATCTCAACCGTATTGACACCGTTTGTCAGACCGCCCAGAGCCGCACTCAGATTGTAATCATCCGATACGATCTTTGAGAAATTCATATCTTCTACATAGGAAAGTCCAACCTTTGGTGTGATCTCATTAAACAAAGAGTACGCACATCCATTGTAACTCTGCTCTACTGCACGACGTAAACTGTATTTTGTTCCACCCATTCTTTTGATCTTTGCAGAAGTGGAATTCTTTGCACTGGATACATTAATCTCAGTCAATGTTGAATTTGCTGTGTAGCCTTCTTCCAATGCCGGCGTATACACCGCCAGTGGTTTGAACGAACTACCTGGTTGAACATAACTCTGAAAACCACGGTTCAGAGAATATGTCTGCTGGATTGCATCCTGAGAGCGTCCACCGATCATAGCTACCACTTTTCCGGATTCATTGTCAATAACTGTCAAAGCCCCCTGAAATGCATAAATTCCAGTTTCATCATCAATCTCTGTATTATTCTCCAGCTGTTCATCCAGGACTTTCTGCAGACCTTTCTGCGCGTCCAGATTCATGGTGGTAGTTATCTTATAACCGCCTGTATACAATTTATGTTTCGCCTGTTTGTATGCTTCATCATAATAATTGCTATATGTTTTATAAGCATCATCGTCATCAAAATGAAACTGAAACTCAAAACCATCCAGTTTCATCAGATAACGGACTGCACAGTTGATGGCATATGTTACTTCATAATTATAAAATTTATCTTCTTCCTCACTGACAGATGCCACAGAAATATTTTTTGCCAGAGCTGCTTCTCCAGCTTCTTTTGTGATATAACCGCACTCATACATATCTTCCAGAATCTTATTTCTTCTGGTAATCGCATTTTCGCTGTTTCTCAGCGGATTATAATATTCCGGTCTGTTTGGAATGGAACACAGATATGCCGTCTCGGACAGAGACAGGTCGCTGACCGAACATCCAAAATATTTCTGGGATGCATCTTCCACGCCGTATATACCATTTGCAAAACAACAGCTGTTGCAGTAAAACTCCATAATCTGCTCTTTGCTGTATTTTTTATTCAATTCCCGTGCAATAAAAATCTCTTTGATCTTACGGGATAAGGTCTTTTCATTTGACAGGAAAGTACCACGCGCCAGCTGCTGCGTGATCGTACTTGCCCCTTCTGCCACCTGTCCTCTTGACTTGACATAATTTAAGCAGACACGGATAATTCCCTTGAGATCCATACCACTGTTTCTCCAGAAGGTACGATCCTCAACTGCCACAAATGCATTGACTACATCCGCCGGAATCTGATCGTATTCCAGATAAGTCGCATCCACATCTTCTGAAAGGGCAGCTAATTGGGTTCCATCATCACTGTAGATATATGAAGTCTGCGCCAGCCGGAATGTCTCCGGTGTACTCTGATCTACCAGTTCCTTTGCCTCTTTCATACATCCAAACAGTGTCTGTCCGGTTGCTTTCTTCAGCATTACATTGCCACCGATAAACATTGCCAGAAACAGCACTGCCAAGACAATGATAAAGTTTCTCAAGCGGCGCATGTTGTCCTTTTTCCGGGCCACTTTTAATCGCTTCTGATATTTTTCTTCCGAAACAGGATTCTTCTGTTGCTGCTGCTTGACATATTTCACATGTGATTTTATTTTCTTTTTTTTCTTTGCCATACGATAACTCCTTTCGGGGATTTTCAGTATCACGTTATATATGCTGCTATCCATTTTCCATACAAACTTCAGATAATATATCTTATCGGAAGTTGT
>UMLM01058366.1_pt1 | contig 22404 bp, 20 predicted proteins | sample 1966571 | NCBI WGS metagenome assembly UMLM01 (sample SAMEA4836203, study PRJEB28245) | human gut metagenome | biome: gut microbiome; material: fecal sample | place: Denmark | collected 2008 | reverse complement strand
CATAGAACGGACGTATTCGCCACCTTTGTCAACAGGTCCAATTCTGGACGGGACCCTGGCTTCTCCTTTCCGACGCGGGTGCGCCTGTTTTTATTCTCTGGGATTTGAAATCGCTAAGGAGCAAGCCCTCGGATTCTTCCGAGGGCTTGCTCCTTAGCGGTATCGGGTCGTGTCGCTGTTATTCCCGTTGCAGCTCCACCATCTGTTCCCACTGGATGATGAAGCGGTCATCTACCACACAGTTCCGGTGGTAGTGGCCCAGGAAACGCCCTTCACCCGGAACATCTGCCGGGTCCGGCGCTTGAACCAGTATTCCCGCCCAAAATCGGGGGACGCCGGATCAAGGATGCCGTCCTGGATGTCGTGGGAGGCAGCGCCGCCCATGGTGAAGAAGGATGTGCCATCAATCTCGAAGACCTGCCCCCGCATCACGTGAAGCACATGGGGCGGATGAAATGCACCTTCCCGCCGTGCCACTGGTGGACGGGGAGCGCATTGAGCCTAGCAATGTTTTCGTGGTCTCCATCCACAAAGAGAGTCGTAAACGGCCTTTTGTCCAGCCAGTTGAGCAGTAGTATGCCTCCCTGGAAGAATCGTCCCACACGCCTCCAAAATCGCCTGTAACCACTGCGAAGTCATCCCGGCCCATCTGCCGCTGCTGGGGAAAGTTGTCGGCGGAGAACCGCTGGAAGCCGCCGTGGGTATCACCGGTGATACAGATGCTCATGCGCGTACCCTCCCGATGCTCCCAATGGTCTGCATGATCTCCGTCCCATCCTTGAAGCAGATGAGCAGGGTGTCCTTGCTGATCACCTTGATGCTGCTGACCAGCTGACGGACGGTGACCTCGTCAAACTCCGTGATGGCTCCAGCCGTCTTTTCCAGCTCGTTGGCAATCTCCTCCATCCTCCGGTCGAAGGCAGCGGCGGTGATGCTGGCCTCCAGTGCCTCCTTTGCGGTAGCCGAGGAAGCTGGCGTAGTGGTAGTATACCTTGCCGTCCTTGAAGTTCTTCCGGTGGCCCCACTTGACGCTGCCGCTGAGGGACTCGCTTTCCGCCTGAGCCTGGCTCATCATAAAGGTGAGGATCATCTCGTTGTCCATGTAGAGGGTGTTGACATAATGCCACATATCATTGTTCCACGGTTTTGCGGAAGCCATGCTGTTACTTTCGGACAATCTGCGTTCAAATCCAATTTCTGTATGAGAGTATGAAATCTTCAATCAGAAACCATCTGTTGTCCCTGTGCATTTGTTCCGACCATCTCAGGTCCGAATATCCCGTCTTGAACTTGAGGCTACAGAACGGAGGTACTATTTACGCCTGTCCGGTTATATTGCAGGAGGAGGTTTTGTCATTTGTCATTAGTATTGCGGAAAATTGGCATATTTCTGTAGTGGACTATAATACCAATGTCGCCCAAAAGCCAGGATATAGGATAGCAAAGACATATCACTGTCAGTGTCTGAAAGTGAGCAAAAACCGTCGATACCCAAAGTATTCGGAATAAACATATAGATATGACTGTCACTACCATAGGTATTAGCGTATCTCCTATTCCCCGCATAGCTCCAGAAAGCACGTCAATTGCGCTCCACAAAAAGTATAACGGCAGGAAAAAGTTGATGATGTATCGGGTACAGGAGATCACCTCCGGATCAGGGGTAAACAGCTGAAGGATTTGCCGCGAGAAAATAAGGATTACTCCGCACATACCAACAGTTATGAAGAGAAACAATATAAGCCCCCTTCGGGTGCACTCACGAACCCGCGACATCTTCTTCGCGCCATAGTTCTGCCCCACAAAAGCGCAGACAGCCGATGAAAATGCACCGGATATTCCCCAGAAGATGCCATCTACATTTCCGGTCATAGTCCAAGCGGCGACTACCAAGGTGCCCAATTCATTGATGCCGATCTGTAAGACCAAATTCGAAATACTGTACATTGAGGATTGCAATCCTGAAGGGATGCCAATCCGCATTATTCGTCTCAGGATTCCATAATCAATGCGCATATTATGTAAGCTGAGCCGAATCCATTCTTCTGCCCGCAGCAGTTTGACAGTTACCAAAATCGCGCTAATCGCTTCGGAGAGGACGGTGGCCCATGCGGCGCCAATGACTCCCATTTGGAACTTCACTACAAAAAGAACATCCAATCCCGAATTCAGAATACAGGAAAGCATCAGGCAGAAGAAAGGGAAGCGTGAATCCCCCAATGCTCTTAGGACTGAGGAACCCATATTGTAAATCAGTATAAATAGTGCACCAATAAAGACTACTCTCTGGTATTGAGTGGCCAACGGAACTATCTCCAAAGGCGTTTTAAGCAGGGCCAGAAGCTCCGGTGTCAGCATTACAACAAGCACAGTTATCACAAGTCCTAGCAGGACACAGAAGATATACGCTGTTTGAATTGCTTTCTTCGTGTCGCCATATCGCTTTTCACCATAGAGATGAGAAACAACCACGGCGGCTCCATTGGAAAGAGAAACGCAAAAGCCAATCAACGCGTCCCCGATCCGCGCCGTACTGCCACCAACTGCGCCTAATGCTGTAATACCTATATACCGGGAAACCACCAGTGCATCTATAGCGGTATATAGCTGCTGAAAAAATATTCCTGCAGCAATGGGAAGGAAAAAAACGATCAATTGCCGCAAAACAGGTCCTTCTGTTAAATCAATCCTCGTTTTCATAGTGCCTTCCGCACCCAAAAGCTCCGTTCATGCCGCAAATCCGAGATGCAAAGGCGGATGCAAATTCCAAACTTTCCCGAATGGCACATTCATGTTCGGCACCTGATTTCATTCTACCAAGGTAATCGATGACAAAAGAGGCGATCAGGGAATCCCCGGCTCCCATTGTATCAACCAATTCGTCGGCCAGTTTTGCCTTCTGCTCATAAAAATGAACACCATCAAAAAGTATGCACCCTTCAGCACCACGTGTAGCAAGCGCCAGTTTAGCTCCCCCTGATACCATCATTTGCAGATGCTCCTCTACCTCTTCTACCGAGCCGCCGTGAGAACAAAATGCGTAGTCTACGTATTTCAGCACATCTTTATAGTACTCCGTTGTAGAATCATCGGAAAAGTCAAACGAAACCGGAATTCCCGCCTGTCGAATCTTGTAGAGTTCCCCCTCTGTAAAACTATAGTTACCAGTATGAACCAGATCGAAGCCGCTGATATATTCCAGGTCAAACCGATTCAGAACAAACGGAGTTTTGCCGCGAATACCGCCATTGTTGCTGGCAATAAAAGTCCGGTCTCCATCGACAAGAGTTACCTTCGACCATCCGTTTTCTCCCGAAAGCTGCTCGCATTTTACTGTTTCAACGCCAAAGGCGGTAAGTGCGTCCATAACGATATCCGCATTATAATCACTTCCGAAATACCCCATATATGCGGATCTTTCCACACCCAGCATTTTTGCATAGACGCAGAAATTCACACAATTTCCACCAGGATATGCTATCTTTATGTGCTCATATTGGTCGACAACGTTATCTCCAAAGCCCAAAACCTTCATCTTGTACAATTTTAATCACCCGCTTCTTTTGTCAACGACCTTAGAGTCTGATTAAAATCCGGCGAAACGCCGTCTTGGGAGATATTTCCCGTCAGGGCTGCATTGATTGGCTTTGAAATCCGTCAGGATCCCTGCGCCCGATCGCCTTGACTGACGAAATATCTGCCCCAATCTGGCATTCCGCCGGATATTAAACAGGCTCTTAGTACTCCACAACACCCATGTATCTTCTAAGTTTTGTTGGATGGCATCTCTTGTTTCCCAGTGCAGTACGGTACGCAACAGACATCGCATAGAAAAACATCGGGCAGAAATACTCGCTTACTTCCTCGTTGATTTCGTTGAGCCCATATTCCTGGGCATCGATTACCTCATATTTTTTTGCATACTTTTTCAGGAAGGTGTGTACCCGTTCATCCATCACCCTTGGACGGCCGGTTCCCTTCAGCAAAATATAGAGTCGGCTCTCATCTGTACACTCGAAGGGGCCATGGAAATACTCCCCGGAATGTATGTAGCAGCAATCCTGCCATTGCATTTCCTGCAAAGAGCAAATGGAGAACGCATATGCGAAAGAAAAAGATGCGCCAGATCCCACAGTATACAAAAATGGTTCTTGCGAATATTTCTCCGCAAACAGCCATGTTCTGTTCTCCGCCGACTTAACACCGCGGCGGATAATCGCATCTATTTTTTCAAGACCGTCCAGAATTGCATCATACTTTTCATATGCAGGCTCCTGTAGCTTCAAGAGTTCATTGAGCATTCTGAGAATGATACCCTGCGGCTTATCCTTTTCATTCGTGCTATCCGTCCATGTATAGATGAGAGGATTGCATTCAGGCTGCCCGCATAGAGAATCCGGGTTGCTGGTCAAGGTAATAAGAGCGGCGCCCCTTTCTCGGGAAAGTTTTGCCGCTTCAGCTACCTCTGGCGTGTTGCCGCTATGAGAGGTCAAGATGACCAGTGCGCCTTTTCGCAAAAACTTAGACGGGGACACTACCAGTTCTTTTGCGGTAACCCAATGCGGCCGTATTGTTTCTGACTCGGTATTCAGGAAATAATATCCAGGATAGCCCTCTACCAAAGATCCGCCACATCCGGCAAAAAAAACATCCTGAATCTTCCCCTGTTCTTTGTAGATCGCCTTTACTACATCTTCATACATGACTTTCTTAACCTCCTACATTAAATATATTATATTAAGTACAAGCCAATCGGAATGCTTGCATTAATAATTATACCATTATATAATATTATGTTCAATATGACCTTTATGGACCAAAAAAGACCGGAATATTTAACAAAAGGGTGCTGTGCTGTGTGTACCTTTTCTCCTTTATGTACAATGCGCACTTACTTAGACAGTGCAAGACCGCCTATTTCAAATCAGCTCTCCATGTTTTGCATAAAATGAATATGATGTTTGTAATGCGAATCAAGAGCTGAACAAGAGCTTAGCGAGAGCAGCGGCAATGCGGCCAAAGATATGAGAAAGCAGACCTGACAAGGAAGAAAACCGCAGGAATCCTGGCGAATCTCAAGGTTCTCTGACGCCGCTCAGGTGGAATTTCTGACGTGAAGATGCGTGCGGGGATTTATCTAGTGGTTCCTTAAAAATACAGGCGGTAACGGCTTCCCACCATGTACTCTTCACTGATATACAGCGGCGTACCCTTCCCATCGTGCATAAGGCTTTTTAAAAGCAATACAGGATCTTCCGAGGCAATGCGTAGGGGGGAGATCATTTCGGCGGGGGCAATAGAGATTTCAATTGTGCTGTTGCTTTTGCCCATTGCGCATACGCCGTATTTTTCCTTCAAGATATCGAACATTGAACCATTTTCCAGGTAGCTTGCCCGAAAGCCAATAAACCTATCAACCGGGAGATACAGCCGCTCATAAATGACAGGCATATCATCTGCGGATAATATCCTATCAACTCGAAAAAACGCTTTTCCCAGTTCTTCCATCGTACACATATCAGGCCAATTTTTCGGGTTTTCTTTTTTTAGGCGAATTACATGAGATGATGGTTCCCTGCCATTATTCCTACAATTTTCAGAAAAGCCTATGTCTTTGCCTGATTCTAGCCACCTATAAATCTTGGGGGACTCCACAAAGGTGCCACGTCCCTGCTGTTTTACGAGATAGCCTTGTTTACAAAGCTCTTCAACAGTTCTTCGCACAGTGATCCTGCTCACATGGTATTGCGCAGACAATTCTTTCTCCGTCGGAATCTTATCCCCTGCTTTGTATGTGCCAGCCAACAATTGCCTGCGGATCTCCTTCATCAATTGTTGGTATAGGGGTTGTTGCGATTCTTTATCCAACACTGTCTGACTCTCCTTTTGGTTTTCATTTATTATTGCCACAGGTCACTGATCCAGGTCAGGGTGATCTGTCCGTCTTGTCCACTCCCCAAAGCACGCCAGATTCATTTCAAATCGTACAGATCCAAATATTTTTCTTCCAAATAGTTTGTATATACAGTTGGGTCAAAGGATCCGCAAATTACCTTCTCAAAAAGCTCTCCCGGACGATACAGGCAACCGGAGCGCCAGATATGCTTCCGATTCCAGTCGTTGATAGGGATAAAATCCCCACGGCGCAGGCAATCATCTACATCTACAGTCTCTTTCATTTTCCGAAGAAACTGGGCACTATAGGCGCTCCCTAACGCATAGGAGGGAAAATAGCCAATATAGCCGCCGGCCCAGTGAAAGTCTTGCAAAACGCCATGGCTGTCATCAGGTACGTCCACGCCAAGGTATTCTTTGTAAAGTTGGTTCCATGCGGCAGGCAAATCATGTACTGATAGCTCCCCGGCCAAAATACGCTTCTCAAGCTCGTAGCGTACCATCACGTGCAGGCAGTATGTCAGCTCATCCGCTTCCCTGCGAGTACAGGAAGGCACACAACGATTGACAGCCTTATACAGCTCCTCGCTGTTATGGCCAGCCATCGCCTCCGGAAATACTTCCTGCAAGACAGAAAACAAAAATTGACTGAAAGCCCGGCTTCGGCCCAAAAAATTTTCATAGAATCGGCTCTGGCTTTCGTGGAGGCCCATGGAAGATCCTCCGTCCAGCACGGTATAGGCCAAGGAATCATCACTGCCTGTATCGTAAAGGGCGTGCCCCCCTTCATGGATTACACTGAACAAAGCAGACGAAAAATCGTCCTCCCGATAGTGTGTGGTAATACGCTCGTCATAGCGGGAACCGAGGCTGGTCGTAAACGGATGCTCGCTGACAGCCAGTCCCACGTGGGCACTGTCCAAGCCTATAATCTCCATGAGCCGGCGAGATAAAGCAGCCTCTTTATCTGGAGAAAAGAGACCGTGCAGGATCGAATCATCCAGTTGGGGTGCGGCGCAGACTTTTTTCAGCAGGGGAACAATATGGCGGTACACAGTTGCAAAAAAAACGTCGGCCTTTGCCTGGGTCAACCCCTCCTCAAACTCATTGAGCCAGTAGTCATAAGGCTCCATTTCCGGGGCGCAGTAACCCGCAAACCGCATCGCATCATCAAAGACTCGTTTTAGATATGGTTCGAACAGTGAAAAATCATTCTTCTCTTTAGCAATGCGCCATGTATTTTCAGCTTCTACCAGCAGTCTTTTGTGGGCGGTATACTCTTCTACAGGAATCTTCTGCATTCGCCGAATGTCCTTGAGCAGCAGAAATACCATTCGCCTCTCTTTTTCACTCAATTCCTCCCTGTGCAAGTCCAGGAATTCTAACAAAGCCACTGTCTCTTCCGAAGTGTTCAACGCATACAACTGCTCACTGAGTACACTCGTTGTCTGCCCCCGATTTGCGGCAGTGTTTCGAGGCGCCGCAGTGACGCCATCGTAGTATAGCAGCGTCAGCGCATGGCTGTAAGCCGCCCTCTTCACCTGGAGGTTCATCAGATTGGATATAGCCTCTTCCAATATCATAGGGCATTTCCTTATGTTATTCGTTTGAATTATATCCCTTGAAAAAGCAGGGGGAACAATCTCTCGCCGTTGGTCATTCCACCATTTATCAAGCAAGGCCTAATGGCCAACACAATGAGGAAGACTGAATCGATTCCAGTATGTATCTTTTACGCCAGAGCTCCCCATGATCCGTGTCAGGACTGTGTTCGTAGGCTCATCCAGTGAGGAGCCGCCGTAAACGGCGGCTCCTCATGAGTCGGAGAAGCCTCTGACGTAAGCCTGTGTACGTCGATTTTTTCAGAGGTCCTTTAATTCCCGAAATATATTTTTGCGCACTATTACGCAGCCAAGTCGGCGTAGGCCAAATTAAGATACCCATCCGCTGTGCAGGTGATACCTGTTAACTCACTTCTGTGGATGAAGTGCAGTTGCTGCCAGGTTGTACACAACGCGAGAGCATTCTCGCAGATATATTTTTCAAGTTCAAATGCGAGAGCCTGACGCTCCTCCATGGTCGAAGCAGTTCTGGCCGCCGTGAACATCCGGTCGAACTCGGGATCCTTGTAAAAGCAAGGTGCCCCCGTTTTAGATTGGAACATCACGCCGAATTCCTCCAGCCAGTCCACCGTACCGAAAGGACTTCCGGATTTCCAGAAATCAAAATCGCCGGAGTACATCAGCTCAAACATACCGCTGATTGGCTGGGCATTAATTTCTGCCTTGATACCCAGAACTTTTTCCCACATATCAGCAAAGGCACTAAGTATTTCCATATTAGCTTCACTGTCATAGCAAAGCAAGCTAAACGTGGGAATATCATTGCTTCCAATTTCCTCAATGGCCTTGGCCAGATAAGCTTTTGCCTGTTCCTCGTTTGCCTTGGTATCCCAGCCTGTATACGGATAGACACTGTTATAGGGTTCACCGCTGGCTGTCATTTTACTGGGCTGCATAATACGAGTGGCGACGATATCGCAGGGATAGACAGCCTTCTGAAGATTTTCTCGGTCTATCGCCGCAGAAAGAGCTTTGCGGAAGTTTAGATTTCCCAACCACTTAGCAGTTTCCTCATTGCCGCCGCTCAAATTGATAAGCAGATACTGAAGGCTGGATTCATAGGTAAAGTCTGCAAGATCACTGTCCGCAAGGAGACCGTTGATAATATCCATGTCCTTGAAATCACAGGCATCCAGCTCCTGTGTTTTCAGCATATCTGCAGCAACTCCATCAAATGCGTTGATCATGTAATGAATCTCATCAAGGTGAATATTATCTTTATTCCAGTAATCATCATTTCTGACCATTGTAATCTCAGACTCATGCTGCCATCCCTTTAGAATATAGGGACCACTGCTCAAAAAGCCTTCGACCTCGGAACCGAAAGCCTCGCCGGCCGATTCTACAACAGATTGCTTCAGGGGAATAAAAACTCTGTGATCCGTGAAAATCATTGGGTACAACGTGCTTTCGCCTATAATCACAAGCGTCTTGTCATCCTCCGCATAAACGCCGACATCCTCCGCGCTTGCTTTACTCATGTTATAAGCTTCTGCGTTTTTTATGTGATAGAGCAGACTGGCATTCTCCTTCGCATTTTCTGGCGCGAGGGTTCTCAGAATTGTGTAAACGAAGTCCTCCGCAGTAATGGGAGTTCCGTCGGAGTAATTGCCATCCCGCAGATGGAATGTGTATTTCTTTCCATCATCCTCTACATCGTAGCTTTCCGCAAATCCCGGCGTCACTTCGCCGCCGATATCACGCAGCAGCGCTTCTGTCGTCAGGCCCAGCACAGATGTGCCGTCATCTGCGCAGTCACTGGGATCAAGTGTATCCGGCTCCGCCTGAAGGCCAACGCGAATTACTTTAAGAGAACCGTTACTTGCGCCGGGGTCAGTTTTTGCGCCCGCACCGCAGCCGCTCAGAAGAGATAAAAGTAAGCTCAAACTGATGACAAGGGCGATCCAATGCTTTCCATGCTGTTTTTTCATGCTGTTTTCTCCTTGTAATACCGTTCGTTTTGATTTGTAAGGTTCGTCTGATGGTGTTTTGCGGAGAGCTCCGTTTAGATCAGCGATTCCTTAATGCGTTACAGAAAATTCTCAACAAAGTGACATGCCACCAAATGATCCTTCTCGATTTCACGAAAAGCCGGAACTTCTTCACGGCAAATTTCCTTACAATAGCCGCAGCGATTGCAAAAGCTACATCCTTTCGGCAGATCAATCGGACTGGGTACATCGCCTGTCAGAGGAATGCGCTCTCGCTTTTCCTCCACATCAGGATTGGCAATGGGAATCGCAGAGAGCAGAGCCTTTGTATACGGATGGAGTGCCTTATCATAGATCCGACTGCTCGGCGCGATTTCAACGAGTTTCCCCAGGTACATAACAGCTATTCGCTCTGAAATCTGCCGCACCATGGACAAATCATGGGTGATGAAAAGATAGGACATTTTTCGCGATTGCTGTAGTTCCCTGAGGAGGTTGACGATCTGCGCCTGAATTGAAACATCAAGTGCTGAGATAGGCTCATCACAAACAATTAGTTCGGGATCGAGGGAAATTGCTCGCGCAATGCCCACTCTCTGCCTCTGACCACCCGAAAACTCATGTGGATAACGATTTATAGAGGATGGATTGAGTCCTACCAGATCCAGCAGTTCCGCTGTCTTTTCTCGCGCCTCGGCTCTGCTCATCGTACGGTGTGCGGCTATTCCTTCTGCGATAGAATCTCCAACGACAAAAAGAGGGTCCAGCGAAGCATACGGATCCTGGAAAATCATCTGGACCCGCTTGGTGTAATCCTTTGCCTTCTTTTTGCTAAACGCGCTAATATCCTCCCCGTGAAACAGTATTTTCCCCTGGCTCGGCTGGTAAATCCGCATCAGTGTTTTTCCCAAGGTGCTCTTTCCGCAGCCGGATTCCCCGACTAATCCCAGAGATTCTCCCTCGCGGATGGATAGATCGATGCCGTTTACCGCTTTGAGCACACCTCTCTTGGTGGAAAAATACATATGCAAGTTCTCTGTTCTTAATAAAACCTCATGTTCCATAGCTGCACCTACTAATTTTTCTCAATATTCACCTTGCACTGGTCATGATAGAGCCAGCAAGAGGCTTTGTGTTCTCCGTCCCCAAACTGATACTCTATTGGGTCCAATCTGCGGCAAATATTCATCGCATACGAGCAGCGGGAGCAAAACGCACAGCCGGCAGGTGGATTGAGCAAATCCGGAGGTGCCCCTGGGATAGTATAAAGATCGGACACCGTTCGATCAGACAGATCCGGAACCGCCCTGAGCAACCCCTTGGTATACGGATGCTTTGCCTCATAAAAAATCTCTTTTTTGCTTCCGCTCTCCACAATTTTTCCCGCATACATAACATAGATACGGTCTGCCATATTTGCCACGACACCCATGTCATGTGTGATGAGGACGATGGAGGTATCCACTCTATCCTTCAGTCCATTCATAAGCTCGATAATCTGTGCCTGAACCGTGACATCCAGAGCCGTCGTAGGCTCATCGGCAAACAAAACCAGCGGCTCACAAATCATTGCCATTGTGATCATGATTCTTTGGCGCAGCCCTCCAGATAACTGATGTGGATAGTTTTTCAGCATTTCCTCCGGATTGGGGATGCTGATCATCCGCATGACCTCCAACGCCTTTTCCCGCGCCTCTTGTTTTGACACATGAAAATGGTTTAAATACATCTCCATGATTTGATTGCCTACTGTCATAGTCGGGTTCAGGTATGTGAATGGATCTTGGAAAATAATCGATAGTTTCTTTCCCTGAAAATCCCTCATTTCCTTTGGCGTCTTGGTCAGCAGATCCTCTCCCTCAAACATCACACGTCCAGACTTGATTCTCTCCACACCCGGAGGATAAAGTCCCAGGACCGTTTGGATCGTCACGCTCTTTCCGCATCCTGATTCCCCCACAATTCCAATCGTCTCGCCCTTTTTGACATACCAGGAAACACCGCGCACCGCTTGAACTTCACCGTCATAGGTGTCAAATGATACCGCAAGATTCTCTACACGGATAAAATCCTCCATATTCTTACACCTCCTGACTTCGCAGCTTCGGATCCAACGCATCTCGAATCCCATCACCGACAAAGTTAAAACAAAGCATTGTCAGGCTTACGCAGAGACACGGAATGATAAATTGATAGGGATAATAGCGAAAGGATTCTGCAGCCGACTTGATCAACTGTCCCCAGCTCGGTGCCGGCGGAGTTACGCCGAGACCAATGAAACTTAGAAATGCCTCATAAAAAATGACTGTTGGTATTTCCATTGTAATGCTTACAATAAGGATTCCCAGAGTATTGGGAATAAGATGTTTTGCGATAATAGTTGCATCCGAGACACCCAGTGTTTTCGCCGCAAGAACATATTCTCTGGATCTTACCTGCAGAACAAGTCCTCTGGTCATTCGTGCGGCGCTCAGCCATCCGGTCACTGTAACCGCAATCACCAGTGTCAGAATATTTCCAGATCCCATTACCATCATCAGGAGAATCATATAAATCAGACTCGGAACGCCCATAAGAATGTCGATTATGCGCATCATAACAGCATCAAACCTTCCGCCTATGTATCCACTGATCCCACCAATAATAATACCGATCGCATAGGGGATAATGGTGCCGAAAACCGCAATCAAAAGCGAGACTCGTCCGCCCATCCAAACGCGAACCCACAGATCTCTTCCCAGAGAATCCGTCCCGAACCAGTGTATACTGTCAGGAGACATATCCGTTGAGCTATAATCGTTTGATTTGTAGTCAAAGCCATTCAAATGAGGGCCTATAATTACCATCAGAATAATAACCGCTAAAACGAAAAGACTCACCAATGCGATTTTGTTGCTGCAAAAAGTTCTCAGCACATCACTCCAATATGTACGCCGCTTGCGGCTTGATACATCAGGCTTCCATACGTTGTCTTTTATCGTTTCAAAATCGTTTGCTTTGATTTCCTGCTCAATGCGTTTTGCTGCAGTGCCCTTTTCCATCTATCGGTTCCTCCTCTTCATTGAATGCGGATACGCGGATCGAGGAACCCGTAGATGATATCCACAATCATATTCATACCTACCAGCAACGCTCCGTAGAAAATGGTCGTCCCCATAATCAAAGGATAATCCATAGTTGTAATGGAATCCACAAAATACTTTCCGAGTCCGGGAATCAGGAAAATCTTTTCAATCACGAAGGATCCCATCATCACACTGGCCACAGAAACGCCCAAATTTGTCACAATCGGAATGAGGGAGTTCTTCAATTCATGGCGCAGCACAATTTTCCCCTTGGTCAGCCCCTTGGCTCGAGCGGTTTTTATGTAATCTTGCGTGGTTACACTCAGCATGCTTGCCCGCATTCCCCTGGTTAGATTGGCAATCAATCCGAGTCCTAAACAGAATGACGGCATAATCAATTGACTAAGCGTCCCCCAACCGGTAGTGGGAAGCCACCCCAACTTGACCCCAAATAAAAATCTGACACATGGTCCAACTATCATACTTGGTAGAGCAACACCCGCTACGGCAACGATCATCAACAGGTAATCCGGCCAGTGTCCGCGGTATTGCGCGCACAGAATGCCAAACAATATACCGATCATACTGGCAAAGAAAAGTGAGAAGAGCCCTAAAGCCGCTGAAACCGGAAATGTCTCTCCAATAATCGATACAACGGTCTTGCCTGTTTTCTTCAGCGAGGTACCCAAATCTCCATGCAGAAGATTGTTCATATATGTTGCATATTGCTCCAGCACCGGTTTGTCGAGGCCATAATATGATCGCTGCAGATCCTGAACTGATTGTGGCACTTTATTGTTCAGAAACGGATCTCCTGGTATAGCCTTCATAAGGAAAAAAGTGAGTGATGCAAGAACAAATACGGTTGCCACTGCAATTAACAGCCTTTTTAATACGTACTTAACCATTATGAAGCTCCTTGCTCTCCTATCATTTGAAAAACCTTAATATCTAAGCGACAGATATATATATCGCTATCACAACATATATTGTTGTATCGGTAAATACGACATACTCAGTCTTAGAAATACCGCTGTCCTTCTTTGTAGACAGCATACGGATGTTTGTACATGACCGAAATGTCTTCATCCGGTTTGCCGTCCACGACAATCAGATCCGCCAGCTTCCCCACCTTGACCGTGCCCAGCCGATCCTCCAATCCGATGATTTTCGCGCTGTTGATGGTCGCCTGCTGCAGTATCTCCTGATTGGTATATCCCCGTTCACTGCGCAGGGCAAACTCCGACCCGGGATTCTCTGTATAATAATCCTGACTCACATCCGTCCCCCAACCGGTCAGAATGCCTGCGCGGCTGGCGTCCAGCATCTTGTGCTTTTTTACGGGCTGGGCACCGGCCTTCTTCGCAATCGCCGCATTTTTGAACATCCCTCCCCGCAGGAGGCCGATGGGGCCAAGCGTTGGGATAATCGCGCTTTTTCCGCCTTTCTTCAGAATCAATTCAATACACTCATCATCAATATTGGACACATGTTCAATCGTCCTAATACCTGCCTCCGCACATAGCATGATGCCTGATTTTCCGTGGCAGTGGACCGCCGCATAGGTACCCAGCGCCTCTGCCATGCTTTGCAGCGTGAACATCTCTTCCCTCGAGCAGATCAGTGCGCCCGGTTCACCCGCCTCGCTCGCGACGGACCCGGTACCCATATACTTCAGGAAGTCCGCGCCTTCCGCATATTCCTCCCGGCAGGCCTTTTGCAATTCCGCAGCACCGTCCGCAAAACGGGTGCCCGGTCCCTCCCCGCCCCTCGCCGTAGGGGAGATAAATCCCCCGGAGGTGAAAATGCGTGGCGCTTTAACAATACCCTGCCGCTCCGCCTGTCTGACGGCAAAGCCAACTCCGTAAGGTTCTCCACAGCTGCGGATGGTTGTAAATCCCTGACGCAAGAACTCCTCCGCATACGATATCCCGCTGATGATGTATTCATAGGGCTTTTTCAGATGGGAGTCCATGGTGTCAAAATGCAAATGCATATGCAGATCTATCATTCCGGGCAGTACGGTCTTTCCGGCCAGATCCACTTTTTCACAATCTCCAAAATCTGTTCCCGTGGGATAGATTCCAGAAATCTCTTTGCCGTCAATCACAATATCCGCAGTTTCCAAAGGGCAGTCCTCTGTAAGATAGGAGACCAGTCTGGCGTTTTTGAGCACGATCATTGGTTATTTTCCTCCGTTTCTCTTTCCTTCACAGACCCAGTTTACAAAATTGCGAAGGTCTGTTCCCAGTGCAGCAGCGGAATCCGCTCCGATATAGGCCATGTGTCCTGACTCATATCCCTTTTGCCAGACCCGGTTTGCGGGCAGATCAAACTGATGCATCAAATATGTTACATAGCTGTAGGTTGTAAGCATATCATAATACCCGTTGACAAACATAGTCTTCAGGCTCTGATTTTTGTGCATGGCGCGTTCCAAGAAATGCACAGGGTTTTTGCCCGCATTAAAGTCCCAATCGTCCATATTCACATTTTCAACGGTGTATATGCGGTCGGTTTCAATGTTGAGGTGTTTTTTCATTATCCCGTGAAAACAATGCGTAAATGCAGGCATGATGCGCTCACAACACGGATCGTTATCCTCCCACTGACAGTCTGAAAACCTTGCGAGCGGTGCGGATATAAACCGTCCGTCATAAACACTGACAAGTCCCTTTTCGTCCTCTATCAGGAGCGACGCATATTTGGATGCCTCTACACGGAACTTCACGGCACGCAGAACCCTTTCCGAGAGACCTGTGAAATATTTCAGCTGCTCGATCAAGTCTTTTTCCCGCTCTTTGCCCATGGCGCTGCCTAAGCCCAATGCTGTCAAATACGCTCCATACGCAAATTCTTCTGCCTGTGCAAGAAAGTCAAGCAGTCCCGGTTTGCCCTCTCTGTGGTGGTACCAGTGAACGGCCGCCACCGCAGAGAAATTCAACACGGATGGCTCGATTGGGAATTTTGATTTGTCTCTGTCCAGCGCAGAACCCACAAGGATTAGACCGTCCAAATGGATACCCAGCGAATTGCATTGGGTGCCCACCTTGTTCGAAAAAATTTGGTCGGCAATCAACGCGCTTCGCACGGTTCCATAGCTCTCCCCAAAAAGCAGGAGAGGGCAGTTCCACCGTCCATGCTTTTCAATCCACTGGTAAATCGCCATAATCACAGACTTTGCATCGACTTTGGAGTCACAATACCGGCGTTTTGCTTCCTCCGTCAAATACCGGCTATACCCGGTTCCCACCGGATCGACCATGATCAAATCACAAATGTCCAAGATGCAATCGGGATTCTCTTCCATATGGTAGGGCTTCTGAAAAGGCATATCCACTCCGTTGCCCATAACGACCCGCTGAGGCCCCAGGGCCCCCATATGAACCATCAGGCTGGAGCAGCCGGGCCCGCCGTTGAACGCAACCAAAAGGGGGCGTCCCTCTCTGTTCACGCCGCTTCTCTCATAGGATATCGTGAAAATCGTCGCATCGGCATTGCCGTAGTCATCATATAAGAGAAACTCCTCTGATGTCGCAATGTATTCAATCTCCTGATTACGGATGTGGGTGCTGTGTTTGGCCTCGGCCAGAATCAAATCATAATCGTTCATTTTAGTCACCTTATTGACCGCAGAGCAGCCTGCACAAACGGGGATAAAAGCATACAGACAAGCGATCTCCTTTCTTCATATTGAGGCGGATAATGTCTAAAGAAAAATGATTCCTGCGTAGAAACGAAATACACTATTATTTTATATGGTTCAAAACATCTGACGTATCGTCACTTTGCATGGAAGCGCCCCTGACGAATGCGCGGATATCGCGGGCCAGATCCTCCCCACCTTTGGCCCCCAGATAAGGCATATGGCCTGCAGGATACTCGCGGATCACCACTTGTCCGTCATCATATTTCAGATGAGAAACGGTATACCGCACCTGCCCGATGCTGGTTACCAAATCAAATGCGCCGTTTCCAATCAAGATTCGGAACTTCCGGCTGCGATTCAAGAGGAATTGGAGGTGCTCAAACGGCGTATATTCGCTCTCATAGCTCCAGGTCTCGTTTACGTTGAAATTGATAACACTGAATTTCCTGGAAAAATCAAGCCCCAGAAACTCCCGCCCGATCTCCTGGAATGCCCCCAGGAACCCAGGCATACACCGGGACATCATCTCATCGTCGCCGACCAAATCACTGGCCTTTAATCCCGGGGCATATCTGCCGGTAAAGCGGGTGTCGTACGGACTGATGGTCATTCCATGCTTCTCTTTGAACCATCGCAAATACCAGTCGCCGGAAATACGCAAATCGTTATGAATCAGGAGCTCCTTCTCCACTCCTGTCAAAGCGGACAGCTCATCAGCGATTTGGCTCCGTTCTTCATCGGGGAGCCTGTTGCCGAGATAGAGCGCCTTGACGTATTTATCGGCGCAAAAATCATATGCCCACCTTACAGTATCCGCCAGGCTTGTCTTCCTGCTGCCGCCGTGATACCACGCCGTTGCCGCGAAGGCGGGCAACAGATGCACGCTTTCCTCCAGGTATCTCTCCTGTCCCGTGTAGTCGCCTTTTTCGGATTCTCTTAAAATAATATTGCCAAGATTGATAATGCCATCGACAGAGATTCCCTTTGAAACACATCCCTCATAGACACAGCCGCCCATTAGATAGTTGGCTACAGCAACGCTGCGAACAGAACCATAGCTCTCGCCTAAAATGTACTTCTTGGAACCAAATCTGTTGTTTTCGACGATCCATGTCTCAATGACATCTGCCAGTACCCGAGCGTCATTTACAAAGCCATACGCGCATTTGGCAGCATCGCGATCAAGCGCAAGCCCATATCCGGTCCCTACGGGGTCCAGAATCACCAAGTCACACACGTCGATGGGCGAATATGGGTTGTCCTCGATCTCAAAGTCCCCTGAGCCGGATAAGGTCTCCACATTGTCACAGTTTACATGCTTGGGACCCAGTATGCCCATGTGCAGCCAAAGGCTGGATGACCCGGGACCGCCGTTAAACGCAAACAGGACTGGCCGATCCTCCCGGCAGCCTTCTCTGGTATACTCATATGCGAACACGGAGCCGGCTTCGACCCCCTCCGGGGTTCTGACAGGATAGTCCCGGCAGACACTTCGAACCGGGATCTCCTCATCATGGATTTTTACTGTAAATCGTCGTTCAGCCTTAAACATAACTTTTCCTCACATGGTGATAGTATTGATACAGCCATACTTTTCTTTGAAAAATACAGTGGTAAATATCCGAAATACAGGTGGAATTGCGTTCTTCTCTTCAACGTGCGCTGCCCCACTCCGACCGCTGCCGCAGATGAGCGGGGGATCTGCCCAATCATTAGATTTTCATCCGTGATCCCGTTGGGCTCCAGAAAATCAACGTTGCTTACCGCAAATCCCACGTTGAAACAACGCTTAATGTAAATCAGTAATTGTATAGGGGTAAATCAAGACGCCATCTCCTGCTTTCGCAGCTCGATCTCTTTTTGCATCTGCGGAATTCTTTTCTCATACTTTCTCATCAACAGCGCAAAAATCAGTGTAAGCACATAAATAATGCCAGGGATCAACGTGCTCTCATAGAAAAACAGATTGCAAACGCTCTCCGGCTGCACAGCGGCACCGGCCTCGTAGGGCACCAGCGCCAGGATATATCCAAGGATCGGGCCGCCGATGGCCATGCCAATCTTATATGACAGAGAATAAGATGCTGTCAGGATAGCGTCAGAATCGTTGTCATTGTTCTTCCACACGCCGTAAATCTTGGAGTCAAAGACACACAGCAGGATCACAGCGCCGATCAAACCCTGGCCAATGCCCTCCAGGAACCACCGGAACATCATAATTGCCTTGGTGGCGTCATGGGTTACAAAGCCCAGCATATAGCCTGTCAATGTAAAGCAGCAGCCGGCAATCACCGTGCGGGCATTCCCCAGCCTCTTGACAATTTTGTCCAGAAACAGGTAGACGACGATTGCCACCGGCATGGACACTGTTCCGTAAATCCCATACAGTGCCTCCGCATCTGTTTTGACATACTGGAAATACCATACCATCGTGCCCCCTTCCACAGCGATCCCCAGGGTATAGAGAAATGCCACCGCGCCGCAAAACAGCAAAACCTTGTTGCGGTAAAATGCGCCCATGCTGGTGATGAGCCCCTTCAGGACACTGCCTGTACGCTCCGTTACGGACTCCGTGGATTCCGCGGTATGCTCCACCGGCTCATAGCCCCTGGTGGCAAAGTAGACGATCAAATGGCCGATACCGTAGATAATGCCGTAGATGATGCCCACATACAGAAAACCCTTCCGGCTGTCTCCGCCGCCCAACCAGCCCACGAAGGTAAAGGTCAGGGAGACGACCATCCACTGGGACAGTATCTGACCGATGCCGTCTGCCTGCGTCAGCTGTACACGCTGCTGCTCGTCACTGGTCAGGCGGCTGATCATCGTATTGAAGGGGAGCAGCAGGGAAGTGCTGATCATACCCTGGAGCACATAGGTCACAGCCACCCAGATGATCTTACCAGTGGCGGTCAGCTCCGGCATGAAAAAGCACAGCGCCACAATGACCATACCGGGTACCGACATATACTTCAGCCACCACCGGCATTTGCCCTCTTTGGAGCGGGTGCGGTCGATAATCGCACCCATCATGGGGTCGTTGACAATGTCCCAGACCTTGGCAATCAGAATGATGGTCGCCGCAATCGTGGGGTCGATTCCGCAAACATCGGTATAGAAATACAGCATGAACGCCGCCATCGTCACGGCCAACAGTGCTTTGGAAAAACTGCCCGCGGCATAGAGGATTTTGACCCGCCAGGGAAGAATTACCGGGCTGACTTTGGTTAATATCTCTCTCTCCATGTCATCACTCCTCAATTTCCACAATGATTTCGACTTCGATGGGAATATTGAAGGGCAGCTGCGGCACTGCCACCGCGCTTCTGGCGTGCTTGCCCTTCTCTCCGAAGACCTCGGCGAAGAGATCGGACACACCGTTCATCACATCGGGCTGGCGCATGAATTCAGGGTCTGAAGCGACGAAAGCCAGGACTTTAATGATCCGAACCCTGTCCAAATCCTCCACCTCGTTTTTGATCTGGCTGATGAGGTTTAATCCTGTAAGCCTGGCGGCCTGATAGCCCTCCTCCAGCGTCAAGTCTTTGCCGACCTTTCCGAAGACCGCCGGCTTCTTATCGCGGAATGGACCAGCACCGGAGAAAAACAGCTGGCTGCCGCTCCGCTGGGCCGTCACATAATTGGCCATTGGCGACGGCGGCTCCGGAAGCTCCAGCCCCAACGCTTTGATTCGCTCTTCTACTCTAGACATCAGTAAAACTCCCTTCAATCACTACAGCATAAGTCTGCAATTTTTTCCGAATAAAGCAGGGTCGTATCATATAGAGGCACTTCTGAATGCTCCTGATCCATCAGCATATCAATTTCTGTACATCCGAGAATGATGCATTCAGCCCCTCTCTCAACAAGCTTTTTCGAAATAGCATAAAAGCCCTCTCTTGATTCCTCTCGTACGACTCCAACACCGGTTTCCTGGAATAAAACACGATCAATATAATTGCGGTCTTTTTCCTCCGGAATCAGTACATGTAATCCTTTTTTGATAAGCCTGCTTTTATAAAAATCAAGCTCCATGGTTTCTTTTACACCCAGAAGCCCTACAGCTTGATGACCTGCCCGGAGGATCACGTCTGCAGTCACGTCCGCAATATGGATAAATGGGATATGTATCGCATTTTCGATATAGCTGGCATATTGATGAAGTCCATTGCTTCCAAGGGCTACAAAGTCACCCCCGGCTTTTTCGATCCTTTTGGCCGCTTGTACAAGGATATTCCCTTTTTCCGCATCGCTTTCTGCATTGAGAATGTTCTCCAGATTCACATTGACGAGAACTAATTCTGCACAATTATGACGTCCCTTTTGTGCGGCCACTTTGGTATTGACAAATTCGTAAATTTGTTTTGTTGAATGCCAGCTCACACCGCCGATGATCCCGCCGATTTTCACATTTACGTTCCTCCCTTGTTTGGATTTGTACTTCGCTGAACAGAGAACAGAAACCAAGGAGAATTGATATAAAGCAAAAAGTCTGATATTCTGCGTAAAATGCAGGAAATTCCAATACATGCAATGCACGAGATTGGGTTGGCTGCGCTCCCGTTCCTTGGTATTCTTAACAATTCTTTCTCCATATTGTACATATCCTTGGGTTAATTCTAATTCTATATTGATAAAATGTCAACAAAGCATTTACAACTTATCAATTTTTGTCATCTTGTATATTACCGCAAACTGTATCATAGTTAAAATGACGATTAAATTGGGTTTTTCTGGAGGAGGAGTTTCCTACGGATAAAAAACAGGCTTTTGAGTTCTTATGCCGTGCCGCTGAGGGGATTTCAAAAATGTTTGGAAAGTACTGCGAAACGGTCGTACAGGAGGTGAGCGGATATGAAATAACAACCGCACACCACTCGACGGTCAGTCCAGCTGCCGTGCGATGGGTGCATTCCAGCAGTGGACGCTGAAGCAGGCGGACGGCCCTGTATTCAAGGTCTACCGCCGGGAGTATAAGCGCCGCTTTGCGTGGATCAAGGCCGGGCGCATCAGCGACAGTGATTTTTATGCGTGGAGCGAGCAGGCCAGAGCGCAGAAAAAGAAATGCGACGAGGGTATCATCACCGCAGAGGATTTCCAGCGGTGGCTGAAGAAGTCGTAGGCAAGTAGGGGGCAGACCGAAGAAGGAGGCCAGCGAAACCGGAAAACTGCCGCGAGTCGAGTTTATCGAGTGGTTAAAGGAAGAAGAGGTGTGACCGATAGTCACACCTCTTCTTGTGTTGCGAAAAGCTGCGCAGGGCGCGGCAGGGGATGTTCCCCTGTCAGGCCTTGCGCAGCTTCTCCTTTTTACTCTTTCAATCCACGGGAATACCCGGCCCGCACAGTATGGCATAGCATACAAAAAAAGTCAATGTTTTTTGGCGTTTATCATTATTACTGAAGTCTTTACAGGCCCTATTGCGTGTGGTATGGTTAAAGCATCAACATATGCGCGTTAAAAAATATATATGACAGGATGTGATCGCCATGTATCCTGCCCATATCCGCGAAACCGGAGAGCGGCAAACCGTCCGGGAGCATTGCCGGAACACGGCGGCGCTGGCCGCAAACGCACTGCGTCCGCTGGGTCTGGAGAAAAGCGCCTATCTGGCCGGTCTGCTCCACGACGCCGGAAAAAACAAACAGGAGTATGCGCAATACCTTTCGGAGGCTGTCAGCGGCGGGAACGCCGTCCGCGGCAGTGTCAACCATACCTTCGCCGGCGTCAGGTTTCTGCTGGACAGGTGGCATTGCAGGGAAGGGGAACTTTCCTATTCCGACGTGACCGCAGAGCTGCTGGCCTTTGCCGTTGGTTCACATCACGGCCTGTTTGACTGTATCGACCCCCAGCAGCACAGCGGCTTTTTTCATCGCCAGACCAAGGAGGGGATCTTTTACGATGAATCCAGACGGGGATTTTTGGCGGAGGTTGCCGACGAGGAGGAGCTGGAGCGCTTATTCCACAGCGCCGTCCGGGAGATGACCCCGATGCTGGATCGGTTGGCGGCTCTATCCGCCCAAGCGGACGACAATGAGGCGAACCGGGAAACCGCATTTTATATCGGCCTTCTGGCTCGGATGCTCCTGTCTGCCGTGATCGAGGGAGACCGCACGGACACCGCGGCCTTTATGGACGATCTGAAGCCACCCTCTTTTCCGGAGGATATGCGCCCCATATGGGTGGGGCGGCTGGCGTTCATGGAAAAGCGCCTCTCGGAATTTCCCCGAAAAAGCCCCATTGA
>UMLM01054802.1_pt1 | contig 23598 bp, 16 predicted proteins | sample 1966571 | NCBI WGS metagenome assembly UMLM01 (sample SAMEA4836203, study PRJEB28245) | human gut metagenome | biome: gut microbiome; material: fecal sample | place: Denmark | collected 2008 | reverse complement strand
CCCAGCCGATGATGTAGAGACGATGGACATTCCTGATGGCCTCCTCGTCAAGGGCCAGCTCGGACAGGTCGATCTGGCCGTCCTTGAGGCGCGGGGAGATCGTATCGCGGACAGCGGCAGGCTGCTCGTAGATCTCCTTCATCATGAAGTGCTCGTAGCCGCCCTTCTCCGCGGCCTCGGCATCCCACTCAATGGTGGTGGACTCGCGGGTGATGGGTTCCTTGTCGATGTTGAAGAACTCGATGGAGTCGGGGGTCAGGCGGGCAATCTCGAGATTGTCAATGTAGTAAACCGTGCGGGTGTACTTGAGCAGCGCAGGAACGTCGGAGGCAATGATGGCACCGTCCTCGCACTTGCCGACGATGAGCGGGCTGTCCTTACGCACTGCGTAGATGACGCCGGGCTCGTCGGCAAAGAGCACGCCCAGCGCGTAGGAGCCGCGGACATGCAGCATCATGCGGGTGATGGCGTCCAGCGCGTTGCCTGCGGACTCGCCCATGTAATAGTAGTCAAGTAGTTGGGCAACGACCTCGGTGTCGGTCTGGGAGACGAAGCTGAAGCCCTTGTTGATCAGACGCTCCTTGATCTCCTGATAGTTTTCAATGATGCCGTTGTGTACGACGGCAATCTTCTGGTCACGGGAATAATGCGGGTGTGCGTTGACGACGGACGGCTCGCCATGGGTCGCCCAGCGGGTATGGCCGATGCCGCAGCTGCCGGGCACGGCGCTGCCGCCGTCGGTCATCTCGCTCAGGACCTTTAGGCGGCCCTTGGCCTTGACGACCTCGATCTTGCCGGCGGCGTTCTGCACCGCCATACCGGCAGAGTCATAGCCGCGGTATTCCAGCTTGGCCAGGCCGTCCAGCAGAATGGGGGCGGCCTGTGCCGCGCCGGTAAAGCCTACGATTCCACACATAACAGGTATCCTCCCTTTGTTACAGCGTTGAAACTATACTTTCCATTTTATTGGATTAGAGCAAAATACTTTTACAGTATATGCCATTTGGGTACAAATGTCTATAGCTTTACGCAGATTTTGTACAGATGTGCGCAGCATAAAGACAAAGCGGGCAGCCGTCAAGGGCTACGGCTGCCCGCTGCGCGCATTCTCCCTTTCCGGTTTCTTACACCATATAAGAACGAATCAAAAGTTATCGCGCATTTATTAGCATAGCACATTCCCGGAAGAATAGCAAGCGCAATCTGCAAGCAAGAGAACATTTTGCGCGTTTTGCAAAAGAATCTAAAGTGCGTGATGCAATTACTTTCGGAAATTAGTCACGGACCCGACGCGCTACGACGACATAGCGCCCGTTAGCGGACGAATACTCGCAGGTAGAGAGGGTCAGCAGCTGCTCACCGTAGGCAGGGCGGATGCCGCTGTCCACGTCGCTGCGGGAGATGACCTGGTCCACATAGCGGTTGTAGGCGTCCTCGTCCATGTCGATGTACTGGTTGTAGATAAACGAGGTGTCATTGACGACATCAATGGTGAACGCACCGAACACCTCATACTTGGCGTCCCCATAGACGGTGTCAAACTCAATGAAGGGGTGCTCCTGATAGTAGTCGGCCTTGCGGTACTCGGTCAGGCAGCCGAAGATCGTGCCGGTTTTCATATTGTGGCCGTAGATGATCAGGTTGTCGCTCTCGGCGTTGGCCCCGAGCGTCGTTTGCTCGTCCAGGTACGGTACGCCGTAGACGCTGTAGGCTTTGTTGAAGTCATGACGCAGATAGAAGTCCTTGTTGTCCGGCGCGTACATAACCGGAAAATCCAGATTGGTGCCGTCGATGGAGATCCAGCCGACAAAATCGCTGTTCTTGTCGCGCAGGGCAGCAAACCTGGCACCGTTGGGGTTGACATTCTCCCCTGCAGGGGCCGGGGTCGCCGCGGTATCGATCATCGACTGCAGGTCAGCAAACTCGCTCTCGGTCTTGCGGTCATCGAGGAACCGCTTGACCAGCAGGCCGCCGCTGATGAGGAAGATCGCGGCGAAAACGATCATCGCGAGGGTGTACAGCAGATTACCGCGCTTTTTTTTGCACTTCGCGGTCTCGCGCCGGCGATAGTCCTCGTCGTTGTCCTGGTCGTAGAAGGCCGCAGGTTCCTGCGGAGAAACCTTCGGCAGATCGGTGACTGTATAGGATGCCTTTACCTGAACGGAAGGGGCCTGCGGCAGCGGTGCATCGCTGCGGTGAATCTTTGCCATGATGGATTCTCCTGTAACACAATACTATCTTTACTATACGACCTGCGCGGCAAAAAGACAAGGGAAATATCATACAAAAATCTGTAAAAAATATCCGTCCCGCACCGTGCGGCGCAGGACGGACAGCAAAAACAGATTACTCGCGGATCTCGATGCCGAGCTTAAACTTCAGGTTGCCGAGAATTTTCTTGACGAAGCGGTCGATCTCATCGGGGGTCAGCGGCTTGTCAGCGGGCTGGAAGGACAGGCTGAACGCCATGCTCTTCTTGTCCGCGCCGAGCTTTTCGCCGCGGTAGATGTCGAACAGCTCGACCTTAGTCAGCTGCTTGCAGGCGCGCTGCATCTCGGTGACGAGGGTGCCGCACTCCATGCTCTCGGGGGCGACGAGCGCCAGATCACGCTGGACCGGGGCAAACTCGGGGATGGGCTGGTAGTGGATGGCGGCGGGGACCAGCGCGTGGAACGCGACCCAGTCGATCTCTCCCAGATAGATGTTCAGGTTGGCGCGGCTGTCCTTGGGCAGCTTGAGCTCGCTTGTCACATCATTAGCCAGCTTGCCAAAGACACCGACGCGCTCGCCCTTGCACAGGATATAAGCGGCAATACCGGGGTGCAGCCAGGCAACGTCCGTCGCGCGCTCGACGGTCAGCTCGACGCCGAACGCAGTGCCGAAGCTCTCGACAGCACCCTTGACTGCGAAGAAGTCCTCCTCACTGCCCCAGGCAGCAAAGCCCAGATGCAGACGTTCCTCGGGCAGTTCGGTGACGGGCAGCTGCTTCGGGATGTAGATGTTGGACATCTCGAACAGACGACCCTCGGCGTTGCCCTTGCGCAGGTTGTCGACGACGACATTCAGCAGGGACGGTGCCAGCAGCGGGCGCATGATGGTCAGATGGGAGGAAATGGGGTTTAGGATACGGATGACCTTGCGTTCCGGCGCGTCAGCGGCAATGTGCAGCATGTCGAGGTCAGCGTCGGCGTAGAAGGCCAGCGTCTCGGCCTCGTAGAAGCCCTGGGCGCACATGGTGCGCTTGGCCTTGGCCTGCGCCTTCTGCTCGGCGGTCAGGCCGCCGGTGGTGACGGTGGCAGCCTTCAGGAAGGTGGGGACGATGTGTTCATAGCCGTACTCGCGGATGACCTCCTCGGCCAGGTCGGGCTCACCGACCTCGATGTCCTCACGCCAGCGGGGCGCGACGACCTGCATCGTGTCGCCATCGGCTTCGAGTTTGACCTCGAACTGCAGGCGGTTCAGGATGTCCAGAATCACATCGGTGGGCACAGTGATGCCGAGGATGGCATTGATGCCGCTGACCTTGGCCGTGAAACGCTTGCCCTCACGCGGGGCACCGGCAGAACAGTCAAAATGGGTGGAGGTGACCTCGCCGCAGCCCAGCTCCTGAATCAGGTGCAGGGCACGGGCCATGCCAAGCTCGGTGGTGTACTCGGAGATACCCTTCTCGTAATGGCTGGAGGCATCGGTGTTCTGGCCGAGGCCGCGGGCCGTCTTGCGGATGTTGTCGCGGGCGAATTTGGCGCTCTCAAACAGCAGCTGGGTGGTGGTATCTTTAATTTCGCTGTTCAGGCCGCCCATGACACCCGCCAGCGCAACGGGCTTGGAGCCGTCGCAGATGACGAGGTTGTTGGGCGTCAGGGTGAATTCTTTTTCGTCCAGCGTTGTGATCTTCTCGCCGTCTTTGGCGCGGCGGACGAGGATCTGGCAGCTTTCCAGCGTGTCCATGTCGAAGGCGTGCATGGGCTGGCCAATCTCCAGCATGACATAGTTCGTGATGTCAACGACGTTGGAGATGCTGCGCAGACCGCACAGGGCCAGCTGACGGCGCATCCAGCGTGGGGACTCGCCCGGCGTGATGTTGCGGACATAATGGCCAATGTAGCGCGGGCAGAGATCCTCGGCCTCGACGCTGATGGACAGGCGCGAATCAACATAGTCGCTGACCGTGTAGTCGGTGGCGGGCATCTTGAGGGGCTTGTTCAGCACTGCTGCAACCTCGCGCGCAATGCCGAGCACACTCTGGCAGTCGGCGCGGTTGGCCGTGATGGAAATATCAAAAATGTAGTCGTCAAGGCCGACGACCTGCTGAATGGGTGTGCCGGGGACAGTGTCCTTCGGCAAATCGAGCAGGCCGTAGACCTCGGCGCCGGGGTACAGATCCTCGTTCAGACCCAGCTCCTCACCGCTGCACAGCATACCGTTGGACTCGACTCCCATCAGGGGCTTCGCCTTGATTTTTACGCCGCCGGGCAGCGTGGAGCCGTCGAGTGCGGCGGCGGTGTGCATACCGGCGTAGACGTTGGGCGCGCCGGTGGAAATCTGGATGTCGTGGCCGTACTCGCCGCAGTCAACCTTGCAGATGTGCAGATGGGTGCCCTCCTGCGGGACACACTCGGTCACAACACCGACAACGACCTTGGAGATCTCGCCGCCGAGGTCGATCAGTTCCTCGACCTCAAAGCCGCAGCCAAAGAGCTTGTCCTCAAGCTCCTGCGCGGTGACGTCGATGTCAACATATTGCTTCAACCAGCTGAATGGTACTTTCATACTCTGTACTCCTCCCCTGTCAATCCTCGAACTGCTTCAAGAAGCGCAGATCGTTTTCAAACATCAGACCGATGTTGTTGATGCCGTACTTCAGCATGGCAATACGCTCAATGCCGATGCCGAATGCGAAGCCGGAGTAGACGTTGGGGTCAATGCCGCAGTTTTCCAGTACGCTGTGGTGGACGACACCGGCGCCGAGAACCTCGATCCAGCCGGTGTGCTTGCACAGCGGGCAGCCCTTGCCGCCGCACTCGAAGCAGGAAACGTCGACCTCGACGCTCGGCTCGGTGAACGGGAAGTAGGACGGACGCAGGCGGGTCTTGACGTCTGCACCGAACAGCGCCTGGACGAATTTGTCGAGCATTCCCTGCAGGTCGCAGAGCGTGATGCCCTTGTCAACAACGAGGCCTTCCATCTGGTGGAACATCGGGGAGTGGGTCGCGTCGGAGTCGGAACGGAACACGCGGCCCGGGGCCAGCACCTTGATGGGGGGCTTTTCCATGTCCATGACGCGGATCTGGCCGCCGCTGGTCTGGGTGCGCAGCACAATGTCGTCTGCGACGTAGAACGTATCCTGCATGTCGCGGGCGGGATGGTTCTTCGGCACATTCAGGCGGGTAAAGTTGTGGTCGTCGTCCTCGATCTCGGGGCCCTCGTAAATCTCAAAGCCCATACCGGCGAACACGTCGATGATCTCATTCTTGACGAGGGTGATCGGGTGCAGGCTGCCGGTTTGGCGAATCTTGGCGGGCATCGTGATGTCGACGGTTTCGGCGGCGTTGCGGGCCTCGAGCGCGGCCTTTTCGACCTGCTCGGACAGGGCCTGATACTGGGCCTCGGCCCACTGCTTGAACTCATTGATGGTCTTGCCGACGGCGGGACGGTCCTCCTTGGGGACATCGCGCAGACTCTTGGTCAGGCCCGCGATCTCGCCGTTCTTGCTCAGGTATTTCTGCCAGAAGTCAGAAAGCCGGGCTTTGTCGGTGACGTCTGCGCTGGCCTGCTCAATGGCGGCGCGCAGCTCCTTGATTTTTTCTTCCATAGTACACCTCTGCTTGAAGTAGGGCCGGAGCAAACAAAAAAGCTCCGTCCCTGTGTTGAATCAGGGACGAAGCCTTGCAAAATACAATTCTCCGCGGTACCACCCGTGTTCCGCGCTGTAAAGCGCGGCACTCTTTGCTGCCGGTAACGGTGCAGAACCGTTGCGCACTACTCGGCCTTTGCCTTTCCCGCGCACCACTCGGGAGCGAACTTTCGCATAAGCGCTTTACAGGCGGCTTGCAGCCGGTGACCGCCCTCTCTTGGCTAAAGCAGCTTGTGCGTACTTTCTCCGTCGCTGTGTTTTTGCGAATACTTATTTAGTATAGCGCGGTTTGCGCCGGCTGTCAAGCCTGCGGCAGCGGATACTTCTGCTTATCCTCTACGCTGATGGCCGGACCGAGCTGAACCTCGATGATTTTCAGCTCGCTGTCGGCAAAGACTGTGTGGCGGCAGCCGGCGGGCATCGTCAGGATATCCCCTGGCTTCACGTCGCGGCGCACGCCGTCCAGAATCGCATGGCCGGTACCGGAGATGACGGTCCAGACCTCGTCGCGGTTCTCATGGCTGTGGTAGTTCATGCCGTGGCCGGGGGTGAGCGTGATCTTGATGGTCATGCTCGCGTCCTCGACGTCGAGCACGCGGAAGGAACCCCAGGACTTTTCGGCAAACATGATCTGCTGATGGATGCTGTCCACATACGGCTTGATGTAGCTGGACTGCTCCTTGTCAGAAACCAAAATGCCCTCCGGGCTGGCCGAGACGACGACGTCCTTCAGCCCCATGCATAGCACGGGCACGTCCAGCTCGTTCAGTACATGGACGTTCTGGCAGGTGTCGTTCAGCATAGCCTTGCCGATGCTCGGCTCCTCCATGGCCTCGGTCAGGGTGTTCCAGGTGCCCATATCCTTCCACTGGCCCGCAAAGCGCATTACCTGAATTTGAGACTCATTCTCGACAACGGCGTAGTCGAAGCTGATTTTTTTCAGCGTCTCGTACTTATCGAACAGGTCTTTGTAATCGGTGAAATCAATCAGTTCGTGGGCCTTGTCCAGCACGTAGCGCAGTTTGTAGGCAAACACACCGCCGTTCCAGAGCGCACCCTGGGCAATGTACTTTTCGGCGGTGGCGGCGTCGGGCTTCTCTTTAAATGTTTTGACCGGGCTGACGGCGTCGGCACTCTGCGGGATAATGTAGCCGTACTTTTCGCTCGGGTAGGTCGGCTCAATGCCCATCAGGGAGAGGTTCGCGTTCCCCTGCCCGGCCAGCTCGGACAGCGTTTTCAGCGCGGCGAAATAGTCATTGTTGACATAGGGGTCTACCGGGCAGACGACGACAGCCTCATCAAGGCCGACACCCTTGACGTCGTGCAGGTAGGCTGTCGCCAGTGCGATGGCCGGGAAGGTATCACGGCGGCACGGCTCGACGCAGACGCCAACCGAATTGCCCAGCTGGTTGTGAATGGACGATACCTGCGTCTTGCTGGTGGCAATCGTCACGCTGGCGTCGGCGTCGACCTCCTTGATCTGGCGGTAGACGCGCTGGACCATCGACTCGTACCCGTCGGCGGTCTTGAAGATTTTGATGAACTGCTTGGAACGAATGTCGTTCGACAGCGGCCACAGGCGCTTGCCGGAGCCGCCGGACAGCAGGATGATATTCATAGCGTTTCCTTTCAGCGCTCGGCGCGCATCGGGTTGTTCAGAAAGTCCTCATAGGACAGGCGCAGGCCGTCCTCCAGCTCGGTCTTGTAGGTCCAGCCGAGGTTCGTCGCCTTGGAGACGTCCAGCAGTTTGCGGGGCGTGCCGTTGGGTTTGGAGGCGTCCCACTCGATCTTGCCGGTGTAGCCGACGACCTTGGCAACGAGCTCGGTCAATTCTTTGATGGTCAGCTCCTTACCGGAACCCGCGTTGACCGTCTCGTTGCCGGAGTAGTGGTTCATCAGGAACACACAGAGGTTCGCCAGGTCATCCACATACAAAAACTCGCGCAGCGGGCTGCCGTCGCCCCAGCAGGTGACGCTCTCGACGCCGTTGACCTTCGCCTCATGGAAGCGGCGGATCAGTGCGGGAACCACATGGCTGTGGGTCGGGTGGTAGTTGTCGTTGGGGCCGTACAGGTTCGTGGGCATGACCGAGATATAGTCCGTGCCGTACTGGCGGTTTAGGAACTCGCAGTATTTGAGACCGCTGATTTTGGCGAGGGCGTAAGCCTCGTTCGTCTTTTCCAGTTCGGAAGTCAGCAGGCAGCTTTCCTTCATCGGCTGCGGAGCCATGCGCGGATAGATGCAGGACGAGCCGAGGAACTCCAGCTTCTTGCAGCCGTTCTGCCAGGCAGAGTGGATGACGTTCATCTCGAGCGTCATGTTGAACCACATGAAATCGGCCAGCGCCTCCTGATTGGCGACGATGCCGCCGACCTTGGCCGCGGCAAGGAATACGTACTCGGGCTTCTCCTCGGCAAAGAACTTTTCGACATTTTCCTGACGGCAGAGGTCAAGCTCCTTGTGGGTGCGGGTGATGATATTGTTGTAGCCCTGGCGCTGCAGCTCACGCACGATGGCGCTGCCCACCATGCCGCGGTGCCCGGCAACGTAGATTTTTGCATTTTTGTCCATCATAATAAGTTACCCTCTTTTGAATAAATTATTTGATAACGCCCTTTTCGAGATACTCAGCCAGGTTCGTCTTGATGTGCTCCTCAGCGCGCTCGACGGCAACCTTCTTCATGTCGTGATCGACCATGATCTTGACGAGCTGCTCAAACGTGGTCTTGGTCGGGTTCCAGCCCAGCTCGCGCTTTGCTTTGGACGGGTCGCCCCAGAGGTTGACGACGTCCGTCGGGCGGTAGAAATCGGGGCTGACCTCGATGACCGTCTTGCCCGTGGCCTTGTCGATGCCCTTCTCGTTCATGCCCTCGCCGACAAATTCCAGCTCGATGCCCACATCGTGGAAGGCCAGCTGGCAGAACTCGCGGACGGAGTGCTGCTCACCGGTGGCGATGACGAAGTCCTCGGGCTTGTCGTTCTGCAAAATCAGCCACATGCACTCGACGTAGTCCCTGGCATAGCCCCAGTCGCGCAGGCTGGACAGGTTGCCCAGATACAGCTTATCCTGCTTGCCCTGCGCAATGCGGGCGGCAGCCAGCGTGATCTTGCGGGTGACAAAAGTCTCGCCGCGGCGCTCGGACTCGTGGTTGAACAGGATGCCCGAGCAGCAGAACATGTTGTACGCCTCGCGGTACTCCTTCACGATCCAGAAGCCGTACTGCTTGGCGACGGCGTAGGGACTGTAGGGGTGGAACGGTGTGTTCTCGTTCTGGGGAACCTCCTCGACCTTGCCGTACAGCTCGGATGTAGATGCCTGATAGATGCGGCAGGTGTCCTTGAGGCCGGACAGGCGCACAGCCTCCAGCACGCGCAGCACGCCGGTGGCATCGACGTCGGCGGTGAACTCCGGCACATCAAAGCTGACCTGCACATGGCTCTGGGCGGCGAGGTTGTAGATCTCGTCGGGCCGCACGGTGCTGACGACGGAGAGGATACTCATGGAGTCGCTCAGATCGCCGTAGTGCAGGTGGAAGTGAGGGTGACCCTCCAGATGGGCGATGCGCTCGCGGTAATCGACGGAGGAGCGGCGGATGACGCCGTGGACGTCGTAGCCCTTTTCCAGCAGGAACTCTGCCAGATAGCTGCCGTCCTGGCCGGTGATGCCGGTGATGAGTGCTTTTTTCATAGGTTACTACCCTTTCATCTGTATCTTGCGCAGCGTACTGCGCGGATTTTCGTATCTTGTTTGTTATTGTACCGCATTATTTTGTGCTTGGGCAGTGGGAATCGTGCAAAAGACTAGCATTATATTGACTTTTTTGGTATACTGGTTCCGGGAGGTGACGCGGATGGATACCCCGCTGTTTGACGGTGAGCTTGTGCACGCCCGGCGCATGATCTACACGCCGTCGGCGTTTGCAAAATCGAACCTTGTGCATCTGCAGGAGGTCGGGCAGCTGCAGGCACGCAGCCCCCATGCCAGCACCAGGCAGGGGCTGGCCTCCTACCTGTTTTTTGTGGTTGAAAGCGGCAGCGGCACGCTGGAATATGAGGGCGAGACCCGCGTGCTAAGCGCCGGGGACTGTGTGTTTCTCGACTGCCGCCGCCCCTATCGCCATTATACGGGCGACGATTTGTGGCAGCTGCGGTGGGCGCACTTTTACGGCCCGAATATGGCAGCCATCTACAAAAAATACCGTGAGCGCGGCGGCCAGCCGAGCTTTCACCCGGAAAATACAGCACCCTACACCCGCCGTCTCGAAGCACTGTACACGCTGGCGGCCTCTGACAATTACGTGCGGGATATGCAGATCTGCGAGGGACTGTTTGCCCTGCTTACCCTTCTGATGCAGGAGAGCTGGCACCCCGAAATTGTGCGCACGGCGGGTACGAAGCGACAGAATGTGCAGGAGATCAAGGACTATCTTGACCTGCATTTTGCCGAGAAGATCACGCTGGACGCGCTGGCCGAGCGGTTTTACATCAACAAGTTTTACCTGACGCGGGTGTTCAAGGAGCAGTTCGGGCTTTCGGTGACGAGCTACCTGACGCAGCTGCGCATTACGCAGGCCAAGCGTCTGCTGCGGTTCACGGACAAAAGCGTGGAGAACGTTGCGCAGGAATGCGGGCTGAACGACGCAAATTATTTTTCTCGCTTATTTAAAAAAGTAGAGGGCACGACGCCGGGGGAATACCGGCGGCAGTGGTGAGGATAATAAAAAAGCCTTCCCCCGTGGGGGAAGGTGGACGAGCGCAGCGAAGCCGGATGAGGGGCAAGCTGCCGAAGCGGCCCGGTAAACGGGCTGCCGCAGCAGCTCTGCCCTCATCAGTCCGCTTCGCGGACAGCTTCCCCCTCGGGGGAAGCCTTTTTTGTTTTCAGTTCTTCCTCGACCCTGTCAAACCGCTCCAGGAACGAATGCTCCACACCCTCGGACTTGTAGCCGGGCATTGTGTCGAGCGATACAGCGTGGATGCTGCGGAAGATGCTGTTTTCAATGTTCGGGTTGTCGCGCATCAGGCGGCGCAGCAGGACCTTGACCTCCTGCCGCTTGGAGCCGCCTCCGCCGTTGTCGCAAATCGTGCAGGCCTCGGTAAAACGGCAGGCGCACTGGATAAATTCCAGCTCATTGTAGCGGCGCCACGCGATGATGTCATCCTCGCGGATGCAGTACATCGGGCGGATCAGCGTCATGCCCGGGAAGTTCGTGCTGTGCAGCTTCGGCGGCATGGCCTGCAGCTGGGAGCCGTAGAACATGCTCATGACTGTCGTCTCGATGACATCATTAAAATGATGTCCCAGCGCGATTTTGTTGCAGCCAAGCTCCTGCGCTTTCTTGTACAGGTGGCCGCGGCGCATGCGGGCGCAGAGGTAGCAAGGCGACTTATCACTGTTGTTGGCGACATCAAAGATGTTCGTCTCAAATACTGTGATGGGAATGTGCAGCAGCGCGGCGTTGCTCTCGATCTTCTGGCGGTTGATTTCATTATAGCCGGGGTCCATGACGAGGTAGACGAGCTCAAACGGAACCTCGCTGTGGCGCTGCAATTCCTGCAGGAGCTTGGCCATAAGCATCGAATCCTTGCCGCCGGAGATGCAGACGGCGATCTTGTCCCCGGCCTGGATCAGCTCGTACCGCTTGACGGCCACGATGAAGGGCGTCCAAAGCTGCTTGCGGAATTTTTTGATAATGCTGCGCTCGATTTTTTGATAGGTCTCTAATTGGCGTTCCAAGGGTCAATTCTCCTTATTCGTCAGGGTTTTGTAGCAGGTGTCAAAGGCTTGCAGGAAGCCGTCGATCTCCGCGTCGGTGGTCAGGTGGCTGATGCTGATGCGCCAGCTGGACAGCGCGTTGCGGCGATCCCGGCTGACGGCGAACACGGCCTTGGACGGCAGACCGTCCGACGAGCAGGCCGATTTGACCGACACGCAGATGCCCTGTTCGCTCAGCGCCTGCTGAAACCGCGTGCCCTTGACGCCGGTCACGCTGACATTGACGATATGCGGCACAGCATGCGCGGGGCTGTTGACGCGCACAAGACTGTATGGCTGCAAGCCCGCCAGCAGGCGGTCATGCAGCCTTTGCACATGGGCGTTGCGGGCGTCCTGCCCGGCCAGTGCTTTGGTCAGTGCGGCATCCAGGCTGACGGCAAGACCCAGCGTCGGCGTGCCGCTGCGGTAGATCGTGGTGCTGGCACCGCCGGAAATCTGCGGCTCAATGACGAGACCGCGGCGCTTGTACAGCGCGCCGATGCCGTTGGGTCCGTAGAACTTGTGGGCAGTGAAGCTCATCGTATCGACGCCGTCAAGCCAGAGGTCGGTCTTGCCGACGGCTTGGGTGGCGTCCACGTGCAGGCGGCAGCCGGGGTACGGCTTGACGATTCCGGCAATCTCCCGAATGGGCTGGATCGTGCCAAGCTCACTGTCCACAGCGCAGACGGCGACCAGGATCGTATCGTCGCGCATCAGCTCCCGCAGCTGGTCCAGGTCTACCCTGCCGTCGCGGCCAATGTCCAGCAGGTCGATCTCGTACCCCTGCTGCTGCAAAGCCGACAGCGACGCGCCCACCGAGGAGTGCTCCAGCTGGGTGGAGATGATGTGCTTGCCGATGTGTCGCGACGCATGGGCAATGCCCTTGAGGGCAAGGTTGTTTGCCTCGCTCGCGCCCGAGGTGTAGATGATCTCGGCAGGCTGCACGCCAAGGTGCTGCGCAATGGATTGGGTCACCCGCTCCATCTCGGCGCGGGCCTCCTGCCCGGCAATGTGGGTAGAGTTGGGGTTGGCGATATATCGGCGCTCCGCCGCAAGGTATGCGTCCAGAACGTCGGGGTCTGCCGGGGTGTTGGCAGTATAGTCAAGATAGATCATGCGGAAGCCTCTTTATAGAATCAGTATGGCAGGTGCGGTTTCCTACCTGCTCAATAGGAATTGCATCCATGCAAAACCCCTGCGGCACGGCAGGGGTTTGTGTCATTCAAAATCCGAAATTGTGACAGACTGCTTGCCAAAGTACGGCGTCAGCCCCCACATATCGGGGCCGGGCGCGACATCGGTATAAAACAGCAGCCACGGGCGTTCGTCATCGTTCAGCGGGCGGATGGAAACATCCGGCTGGGCGGCGTCGTTCAGCAGTGCCTCCCGCGCGTCGAGGGCGTCGGCGTAGCGCCTGGCGCTGCCATTGGCCAACTCATAGGCGGCCTCGAGACTGGTGGCGAAGTAGCTGTCCTGGCCCTCCTTTACGGTGTGGCTGCCGATGCAGGCCATGCAGAGGAGCATAGCAGCGGCAAGCAGCGGCAGACGGCGGGCCTGGCGTCGGCAGAACTGCTCTGCACCATGCAGAGAAACGCCGCGCACGCGCTCGAGCCAGCCGAGCAGCAAAAACTCGGTGACAGCCAGACCCAGCACAAAGGTCATCCAGACAACGTTCAAAAGCCGCCCGGCACCGATGCCGCCCATTGTGTAGGACGGCAGAAAGATCATGGCCCACATCAGCACGAAGGTGACCGCCGCGCCGAGCCACGGATGGCGGAACACCCGGTTCGAAAGCACGGCGCTGCGGGTCAGATGCAAAAGCGGCAGTACAAGCAGTGCCAGCAGACAGAGCAGCGGCACATCCAGCCAGCGGATCCACTCCATGGCGGCGAGGATAAAGCTCTTGACGACAGCCTCCGCAAAGCCCGCACCGGCAAAGCCTGCAGTACGCACCTGCGTGCCGGGGGCCAACACATTCAAAAGCAGCCCCGCCATGGCCGCGGCCAGCGCGGGGACCTGCCAGAAATTACGGCGGCGCACAGCGCAGAGCGCCGCGGCCAACAGCAGGACCAGCACGTTCAGCAGCCCGGCCACCTGATGCCCGCCGCCGATGACAAGACTGCACACACAGCCCGCTGCCGCATAGAAAAATTTGCGGCGGGTCGGCAGCTTATCGGCAAAGCAGAGCGCAAACGCCAGCCCGGCGTTCAGCACGGCCAGCGAAAAGTACGGCAGGTAGTTCATGGCACCGTTGAACCAGTACAATCCCTCCACGGGAGCGGGCATGCCCTCGATAAAGGCGAAGGTCAGCAGCAGCGCCAGTGCCCAGGGCAGACGCCCTTGCGCCGGGTCCAGACGCAGCACCACGCACCGTGCCAGCCCATACAGGCAGAAAAACAGCGGCAGCAGCACGCAGACCAGCGTGGCACCATAATATTTGTTGCCGAAGATGGCGGGCTGAAACGCCAGCGTAAAGCCGGAAACGTAGAGTCCCTGCCAGTTCTCATAGTAGTAGATGTTGGTGTCCCACGCGGCCCGCAGCAGACGCGGCAGGTCAAGGCCGTACTGCTGCACCACAGCATGGGTGCGGGCGGCGTAGATGAAATCATCTGCCGAGGGGCGCGCAAAGACCGCCAGCACCAGCACGGGCAGCAGCAGCACGCCCGTCAGCAGCGCAAAGCGGCGCAGCCAGCGCTTTTGCGCCGCTGCATCGTGCCAAAAATCCATAGAATCGTGTTCCTTACTGTATTCGTTATGCGTCGCCCAGGGTCATCTGCAGGAAGTAGACCCACTGCTTCTCCCACCAGTACCAGTCGTGGGAGACATCCTGGCCCCAGATGTCCACGATGGGATGGATGCCCTTGCTCTCGAGAATGGCCTGCAGCTCCTTCGTGGAGGCCAGCAGATCAGCTTCCCACGCGCCCTGGCCGCAGCACATAATGAACTTGTCGGCCTTTTCAAACAGCTTCATGTAGGGGTGAGTCGTCGGGAAGTTGCGCATGTAATCGCAGGGAGAATTGCGGTAGACAAGGTCGTCCATGTAGCTGCCGAAGAACATGCCGGAGGAGTACAGGCCGCTCAGGGCAATCGTGCCGTTGAAGATGTCGGGGCGGCGCAGGTAGAAGTTGACGGCGTGGCCGCCGCCCATGCTGGCACCGCCGGTCAGGATGCAGCCTGTGTGGTCCTTGCCCTGCTCGCGGTTGATCTCCAGCAAACGGGGGACGAACTCCTCACAGATATAGTTGTACCAGCGCTCCTGCATCTCGATGCGCGGGCGTTCGGGGCCGTTATTGTCCCAGCTCTCGGGGTCGATGCTGTCGACGGTGAAGATCTGCAGCTTGCCGCTGTCGATCCAGGGGGCCGCCGCGTTGCACATATTACGATCCTCCCAGTCGAAGAAGCGGCCGCTCTGGCACGGGAAAATGACGATGGGGCGTCCGGCATGGCCGTAGACCTTAAACTCCATAAAACGGTTCAGAAACCGGCTGTACTCCTTGTAATAGCGGATCTGCATGGCAGTCCCCTCCTATTTATAAAAGAAATTTTTATTCAGCTCCAGCAGGCCGACCATCGCATGCATCGGTCCGCTGGCGGACGTTTTAAATATCCAATAGTAGAGCAGTGCCAGTGCCTCCCGCAGATAGCATGGCAGCACACTGCGCCACGGCGTTGCAGCGGGCAGCGCAGTGGCTTTGGTGAAGCCCGCCAAGGCGGCGTATTTCCCGGCGCGGTAGCAGTGGAACGCATTGGAAACGTAGACGATGGGCGTTGTCTCATCAAATCCAAGCTCCCGCAGGATGGTCAGTGAGAAGGCAAAGTTTTCCTCGGTGGAGGTCGAGCCGGATTCGGCAAGCACGCGGTCCGCAGGCAGTCCTTTGGCAATCAGGTAGTCCCGCATGGCGTCGCCCTCGGGCCGCCATTCGTCGCGGCCCTGCCCGCCGCTGGTGATGACCAGTGTGTCCGGGTGGGCTGCGGCGTAGTCGTACGCCTTATTCAGGCGGCATTGCAGGAGCTTGCTGGGTTTATCCTTATGCAGCCCGGCCCCCAGTACGATGATGACCCTTTCGTCCCCCGTGGGCGGGTTCATATAGCCGCTGACCGACACAAAGGCGATCAGCGCCAGATACACCCCGGCCAGAACGGCCAGCACCCAGAAAACGACCCGTCCTGGGCCCGCGGAAAACCACAGGCTGAGCGGGCGGCGGAACACGGCGTACCCGGCCACGCAGGCCGTCAGCAGCCAGACCATCAGGTTGCCCATGTTGAAGTTGGACAGAAAAATCAGCGAAACCGAATAGAGGACCAGCACTGCGGCCAGCAGGTCCAGCACAAGAATGCCCACCTTAGCGGGCAATTTCATCATAAACACCGCAGCCCGCCGGGCAGTAGTCAACGCCCAGCGCCTTGCAGACAGTGTCGGCAATCGTGGCGAAGCTGTAGCGGGTGTGCAGGTTAACGCCGGGCTTGACCTCGTCGCCGTAAATCAGGAACGGCACGTGTTCACGGGTGTGGTCGGTGGTCTTGGTGTAGCTGGGGTCGCAGCCGTGATCCGCCGTGACCATCAGGATGTCACCCGGGCGCATTTTTGCCATAAAGCCGGGCAGCCAGTCGTTGAACTCGGCAGCGGCGGCGGCGTAGCCCGCAATGTTGCGGCGGTGTCCGTAGAGCATATCAAAGTCGACGAGGTTGACGAAGGCCAGACCCTCAAAATCGCGGTCCGCCAGCTCCAGCGTGACCTGCAGACCCTCGGTGTTGCCGGAGGTGCGGATGGTCTCGCCGATGCCTTTGCCCGCAAAGATGTCGTGAATCTTGCCGACACCGATGGTCTGCTTGCCTGCGGCCAGGATGGCGTCGAGCATCGTGTCGTGCGGCGGGACCAGACTGTAGTCATGGCGGCGCGGCGTGCGGGTGAAGTTGGCGGCGCAGTCGCCCACGAACGGGCGGGCAATGACGCGGCCCACGCCGTATTTGCCGGTCAGCAGCTCCCGCGCTTGTGCGCAGATCTCGTACAGCTTTTCCACAGGGACGATGGCCTCGTTCGCAGCGATCTGGAACACACTGTCGGCGGAGGTGTAGACGATGAGTGCGCCGGTTTTCATGTGCTCCTCGCCGTAGTCGCGGATGACGTCGGTGCCGGAATAGGGCTTGTTGCACAGAACCTTATAGCCGGTTTTGGCGGTGAACGCATCCAGCAGCTCCTGCGGGAAACCGTCTGGGAAGGTGGGCAGCGGTTCGGCACTCAGCAGACCCGCGATTTCCCAGTGGCCGATGGTCGTATCCTTGCCGGCACTGGCTTCACGCAGGCGGGCATAGCTGCCGATGGGGGCGGCTGCGGGGGTGCCGCAGGTCACGCCGTCCAGATTGAACATGCCGAGCCTGGCAAGGTTATCGCCCCTGAAATTGGGATGCCCTGCAATGGCCCCCAGTGTGTCGGTGCCGACATCGCCGAAAAGGGGCGCGTCCGGCTCTGCTCCGACGCCGAAGCTGTCGAGCACAATCAGAAATACACGTTTTGCCATGATGCTTCTCCTATATAGTAAGTGGTAAAGGACTATTCATGGCTTTATTATACCGTAAACACCGTAAAAAGTAAACATGCAATCCATGCTTGCAAATCGGACCCGCCGGGCACAGAAGAACGCCGGTGGCTTGTAAGTCGGGCTGTACCCGTGCTGTGGCATAATTTGCACGGAACGAGCTGAAATTGTGTAAAAATTAACGGGCAGAAAGGAAACAATTTTTGTGCGTTTTTTTTCAGACGAAAGCCGTTTTCCTCTTGTCTCCCACGGCGGACTTGTAGTATAATACCGCTGAGGTTTGCTAAAGTATATAAAGTAGAAATGTAAAACGGAGGATAAGCTTTATGCGTAAAACCAAGATCGTCTGTACTATGGGTCCGTCCACCGATAAGCCGGGCATTCTGCGCCAGCTGATGGAGAACGGCATGAACGTCGCGCGTTTCAACTTTTCTCATGGCGACTACGAGGAGCACAAGGGTCGCTTTGACAAGGTACGCGCACTGTCCAAGGAGCTGGACCTGCCCATTGCCTGTATGCTGGACACCAAGGGTCCCGAGATTCGTCTGGGTGAGTTCAAGAACGGTGTGGAGAAGCTGACCACCGGCCAGAAGTTCACCCTGACCTCCCGCAGCGTAGAGGGCACGAACGAAATCAGCTCCGTCACTTACAAGGAGCTGCCCCACGATGTCAAGCCCGGTGGCCGGATCATGCTGGACGACGGTCTGATCGAGCTGCGCATTGACGAGGTCGGCGACACCGACATTGTCTGCACGGTCTGCAATGACGGCATCATCAAGACCAAGAAGGGCGTCAACGTCCCCGGCGTGCATCTGTCCATGCCGTATATGAGCCAGCGCGACACGAGCGATATTCTGTTTGGTGTCGAGCAGGGCTTTGATCTGATCTCCGCCAGCTTTGCCCGCAACGCGCAGGACATTATGGATATCCGCCACATCCTGGACGAGCACAACTCCAAGATCCGCATCATCGCGAAGATCGAGAACCAGGAGGGCATCGACAACATCGACGAGATTCTGACCGTGGCCGACGGCATCATGGTTGCCCGCGGCGATATGGGCGTTGAGATCGACTTTGCCGAGATTCCGGCCATCCAGAAGCACCTGATCGACCGCGCCATGAGCGCCGGTAAAATTTGCATTACCGCTACCCAGATGCTGGATTCCATGATCGTCAACCCCCGCCCGACCCGTGCCGAGATCACCGACGTGGCCAACGCCATCTACGACGGCACCGGCGCGGTCATGCTCTCCGGTGAAACCGCCGCGGGCAAGTACCCCGTCGAGGCGCTGAAGGCCATGGCTACGATTGCCGAGACCACCGAGGCAGACTCCAGCTTTGACAGTCTGGTCCACCACTCCGGTACGGACAACAGCCGCCTGAACATCAGCGCTGCCGTCGGCCATGCCGCCTGCACCACCGCTACAGACATCGGCGCTTCCGCCATCATCACGGCTTCCAAGAGCGGTGAGACCGCCCGCCTGTTGAGCCGTTTCCGTCCTGACACCCAAATTATCGCCTGTGTGCTGGATGAAACTACCCGCTGCCAGCTGAACGTCTACCGCGGCGTTACCCCGTTGCTGATGGACTACGCGACCTCCACGGATGAGCTCATCAGTATGTCGGTTGCGAAGGCCAAGAGCGCGGGCCTTGTGCAGGACGGCGACCTCGTCGTCGTCACCGCCGGTGTTCCCGTCGGCATCTCCGGCACCACCAACATGATTAAGGTCCACATGGTCGGCGATTCCCTGCTGGCCGGTGTCGGCATCGGCAGCCACAACGCAAAGGGTGAGGTCTGCGTGTGCCGCAACGCCACCGAGGCTGCCAAGAAGTTCAAACCCGGCCAGATTTTGGTCGTACCCTTCACCACCAACGACACGCTGCCTTTCATGCGTGAGGCTGCCGGTATCATCACCGAGGAGGCCGGTACGAACAGCCATTCCGCCATTGTCGGTCTGACGCTGGATAAGGCCGTTATCGTTGGTGCTACCAATGCCACCCGCACGCTGAAGGACGGCATGACGATTTCCATGGACTGCGCCCGCGGTGTTGTGCAGGCGATGGCGAAGTGAGGCGGACCACGATGGAACGTATCGCGAGCTTCTGTGTTGACCACACCAGGCTGCTGCCGGGTATGTACCTGTCCCGCCAGGACGGTGCTGACGGCGAGATTTTGACCTGGGACATCCGCATGAAGCAGCCCAACAAGGGCAGCTATCTTTCCCCCGCCGCGGCTCACACGCTGGAGCATCTGTTCGCAACCTATGCGCGCAACAGCAAGTACAGCAGGGGCGTTGTCTATGTCGGCCCCATGGGCTGTTTGACCGGCTTTTATCTGCTGACCACCGGCCTGACGCCCGCCGAGGCGCTTGACCTGACCCGCAGCGCCTTTGCCTGGATGGCGGAGTACGAGGGAGAGATTCCCGGTGCATCCGCCGTCGAGTGCGGCAACTACCTGATGATGGACCCCATTGCCGCCCGCGCCGAGGCTGCCGCCATGCTGCCCGTGCTGGAGGGGCTGGATGCGGAAAAGCTGCACTATTGATTGGTAGTTCATAAAAAATGTCCGCTGCGTTAAAATTGCAGCGGACATTTTTTGTAAGGGCGAATGCAGGCATCGACCCCGACACGCAGAAAATTTAGGTTATTTCACAAGAAAATTGCAATTTCCGCAGGGGGGCATTCTATATGCGCCCCCTGCCACACAAAAAACTGCCGCCCGTTTTGTATATCGCGGGCGGCGGTTGCTTTTTATGTAGGGATTTTAACTCAGATCAGCGCGGCGGTGATCAGGGCCATCTTGTAGACCTCCTCGGCATTGCAGCCGCGGGACAGGTCGTTGATGGGGGCATTCAGGCCCTGGAGAATGGGGCCGTAGGCTTCAAAGCCGCCCAAACGCTGGGCAATCTTGTAGCCGATGTTGCCGGCGTTGATGTTGGGGAAAATGAAGGTGTTGGCATAGCCGGCGACCTTGGAGCCGGGAGCCTTCAGCTGGCCGACCTCGGGAGCAACGGCAGCGTCAAACTGCAGTTCACCGTCGACCTTCAGTTCGGGGTGAGCCTCCTGAACGCGGGCGGTAGCGTTGCGCATCTTGTCGACGGTCTCGCCCTTGCCGGAACCCTTGGTGGAGTAGGACAGCAGTGCAACACGGGGGTCGATGCCGAAAATCTCTGCGGTGTGAGCGGTCTCGACGGTGGACTCGACGATTTCGTCCTCAGAGGGATCGATGTTGATGGCACAGTCGCCCATGGCGATGCTCTCCTCGCCGCGGGTCAGGATGAAGCAGGAGCTGACAGACTTGATGCCGGGCTTGCACTTGATCAGCTGCAGAGCCGGGCGGACGGTGTCAGCGGTGGAGTAGGTTGCGCCGCCCAGCAGGCAGTCAGCCTTGCCTTGCTTGACCAGCATGGTGCCGAAGTAATTGCCCTTGGACAGAGCGGCACGGCACTGCTCATCGGTCATCTTGCCCTTGCGCAGCTCGACCATCTTGGCGACCATCTCATCAAAGCCCTCGTAGTTGGCAGGGTCGATGATCTCGGCACCGGTGATGTCAAAGCTGCCGTCAGCAGCGGCCTTCTTGACGGCTTCGACCTCGCCCAGCAGGATGACCTTCAGGGTCTTGCCTGCCAGCAGACGGCTTGCAGCGGACAAAATACGGGCGTCGGTACCCTCGGTAAAGACGATGGATTTCGGCTCAGCCTGCAGCTTCTTCTCAAAATTTTCGAAAATGGACATAGTCTGACACTCCTCTAGTATTTATGCAGCACATAGCTGCTTAGCACTTACACTGCTATTATAGCACCCATTTTGCGCTTTGCAAAGAAAACGTGCGAAATGGCAGAAATCTGTGCAATATATGTGCGAAAAGAGAAGGCAAGGCAATATATTTCATAAAGTTAATAAAATATCAAAAGTGGTTTGTGGATTATTTATCAAATTTGCCTGTGTACACAAGGCCGTAGCTTTTGTAAAATGTCTCAATATCCGCACGGCTGCGCACGACAACGGCGTTCAGCAGATGACCGTCCGCTTTGCTGCGAAAGCCGATGACCGTCTCTCCGGTGCAGGTACTGCTTTCCAGCGCAATATCCGTCTCCCGCATGCCGTCAGGCGGCGTCAGCAGAGCGGCAGACTTTTTGTGTCCGGAGAACAGTGCGGTAAAAAATGACACGGCGGGACACCTCCCCTGCCTGGTTCAGCGCGTAAAATAAACAGCCAGCGCCAGCTGGGCCGCAAGGATCAGCGGTATGCCCACTACAAAATACCAGTGGCGCGTCTTGTGATGGAACACGTACATACCGGCCCATGCACCGACACTGCCGCCCAGCAGAGCCGCGCCAAACAGGATCTTCTCCGGCACGCGCCACTGCCGTGTGCGGGCGCGGTGCTTGTCCAGCCCCATCAGGCAGAAGCCGATGACATTCATAATAAGGATGTAAATCATTGCAGTATTCATATCTGTATTATACCGTGTGCGGGCGCAAAAGGCAAGCGCGGCGGGGCGTATGAGACACTGACAACAGTGCTTTGCGGCGAGTTCGAAAAATAAAACGCCCCCGCCAAACGGCGAGGGCAGTCGGATTCAAATATCCTTGCGGGCGGCCACGCTGCTGCGCACCAAGGCACGCCTTAAGCGGGCCTCGGCAAGCTGCATGTCGCGCTTGTCCAGATTCTTCTGAGCCAGCAATGCTTCGGCACGGGCCTTGCTGCGGGCGGCGCGCTCGGCATCAATGGCATCGGCCCATTCAAAGGTCGTTGCCAGCAGATGGCACTCGCCGCCAAGCATGCTCAGCATACCGCCCATACAGGCTGCACGGCGGACCGTGCCGTCCTCCAGCTTAATATGAGCCTCGCCCATGCCCAGAGCCGCGCAGATGTCGATATGCCGCGCCAGCAGCTGAAGCTGGCCGTTGATGGTGCGGCAGGATACCGACGTGACCGCGCCATCAAACGCAACGCCGTCCGGCGTCATGATCTTGAGCGGGAAAGTTGCCATACTTCCACCGCCTTACTGCTGCTTGGCCTTGGCCAGGACATCATCAATCGTACCGGCGAACAGGAAACAGCTCTCGGGGATGCTGTCGCACTCGCCGTTCAAAATCATCTTGAAGCCACGCAGGGTCTCCTTCAGCGGTACATACTGACCGGGCATACCGGTGAACTGCTCCGCAACATGGAAGGACTGGGACAGGAAGCGCTGCACCTTGCGGGCACGGGCCACCGTGATCTTGTCCTCCTCGGACAGCTCGTCCATACCCATGATGGCAATAATGTCCTGCAGCTCCTTGTAGCGCTGCAGCACCTGCTGCACGGCGCGGGCGACCTCGTAGTGCTCCTGGCCGACAACTTCGGGCGAGAGAATACGGGAGGTGGAGTCCAGCGGGTCGACAGCCGGATAAATGCCCTGGGAGGCGATGTCACGGCTCAGAACCGTGGTGGCGTCCAGGTGGGTGAAGGTCGTGGCGGGCGCGGGGTCGGTCAGGTCGTCCGCGGGCACATAGACGGCCTGCACCGACGTGATCGAGCCCTTGCGGGTGGAGGTAATACGCTCCTGCAGGGCGCCCATCTCGGTGGCCAGCGTGGGCTGGTAGCCGACGGCAGAGGGCATACGGCCCAGCAGCGCCGAAACCTCGGAACCGGCCTGGGTGAAGCGGAAGATATTGTCGATGAAGAGCAACACGTCCTGGTGCTTGACGTCGCGGAAGTATTCCGCCATCGTCAGGCCGGACAGGGCGACGCGCATACGGGCTCCCGGCGGTTCGTTCATCTGGCCGTAGACCAACGCTGTCTTGTTCAGAACGCCGCTCTCGCGCATTTCACCGTACAGGTCGTTGCCCTCGCGGGTGCGCTCACCGACGCCGGTAAAGACGGAATAGCCGTTGTGGGCCGTGGCGATGTTATAAATCAGTTCCTGAATCAGAACGGTCTTGCCGACACCGGCACCGCCGAACAGACCGATCTTGCCGCCCTTGGCGTAGGGGCAAATCAGGTCAACGACCTTGATGCCGGTCTCGAGAATTTCCGTGGCGGACTCCTGCTCGTCAAAGGCAGGAGCCGGACGGTGGATGGGCCAGCGTTCGATGTTCTCCGGCGCGGGCTGCTCGTCGACGGGCTCGCCCAGCAGGTTGAACACGCGGCCCAGGCACTCGTCACCAACGGGCACCTTGATCGGTTCGCCGGTATCCACGGCATCCGTACCGCGGACAAGGCCGTCGGTGGCCGCCATGGCAATGCAGCGCACGACGTTATCGCCAATGTGCTGGGCAACCTCAACGATCAGCTTTTTGCCGTTGTTTTCCAGTTCAACGGCGTTCAGAAGGGCGGGCAGTTCACCGTCCCTGAATCGGATGTCCAGTACAGGTCCCATGACCTGTACGACCTTTCCGATGTGTTTTTCTGGCATAGCACACACTCCTTTAGTGGGCTTTTTCTTTAAGGCAATACCGCGTAATTCC
>UMLM01058422.1_pt1 | contig 23680 bp, 16 predicted proteins | sample 1966571 | NCBI WGS metagenome assembly UMLM01 (sample SAMEA4836203, study PRJEB28245) | human gut metagenome | biome: gut microbiome; material: fecal sample | place: Denmark | collected 2008 | reverse complement strand
CCGCTTGACCATGGAGCCATATCTCAGTCACTGTTTCGTGTTTTTATTTCTCTTGCGTGACCGAGATTTATAATATCATAACACAATATCTTTTGCAAGTGTTTTTTTGAATTTTTTTTATTTTTTTCAAAAAAACTTATTTTTGTGTATTTTCCGCTTTTTTTCCGAAGTGTACTATTCTTCTATTTCACGTTCGTCATTGGCAACTCTTTCAATATGCATTGCCAGATATCCTGTCTCTACTTCTTCCAGCTTTACTCCCAGACTCGTACCTACCTGGTCGCAGATGACTTGTGCCATCCCAAAAGATTCCGGGAATTTCACTTCCATATAGTCGTTCATATTCACCTTCAGCTTCTCACCGTTCAAGGCTCTTGCCACCATATAACGGATATGATTCATCAGACGGTTGTAAGATAATGATGCAATATCGATTGGTTTTCCGATCGCTTCTTCTACCATACTGATGCATTCCCTGACAGATCTTGCCATCTGCATTGCCTGTGATACTTTCTCGTCTTCTATTGCCGAATGGATATGAAGTGCCACATATCCGATCTCGTCGTCTTCTATATCGATCTGAAACTGCTTTTTCAAAAGAGGCCGGATACTTTCCGCCACCTTGAATTCCATATGGAATAACACACGGATGTCTTCTGTGAGCGGATTACTGATCTGCTCATGATTCTGAATACGTTTTACTGCAAATGCAATATGGTCTGCAAGTGGGAATAGTACCATACGGTCAATCTTCCCAAATACCTTTTCAGCCTCGTCGAGCACAGCATTCGTCAGTTCCAGAAATTCCGGTGCGATAGACTTTACGATTTCTTTTGCCCCGCCCCGCTCTTTATATTTTTGGAGAGAATATAAACGGTCTTCTGGTCTTACTTTGATTCTTTCTGCAACTTTTCTGCCGAATCCTACTCCCTTTCCCATGATCAGGACTTCTTTATGATCGTCCTGATGGATGGCTATTACGGTATTATGATTTAAAACTTTCTCTATCCTGTACATCATATCCCCACTTGTATCTCCACATTACATTCTTTTACGCTTCGTAGATATCAATTGCGAAAAGCTCATCTCCTGCCTTGATCTCTCCCTCATTCAGAAGGCGGATCTTCTGGTTATCTTCAAGCTCTGTACAGAGAACCGGTGATGCTACCGATGGTGCATTTGCTTTCAGGTAATCCAGATCCAACTTCAGCATCGGATCACCCTTCTTCACCGTCTGTCCGTTCTCAACGAAGCATTCGAATCCTTTTCCGTCCAGTTTTACGGTATCAATACCGACATGGATCAGAAGGCTCACTCCGGACTCTGTCATGAATCCGATCGCATGCTTGGTATCGAATACGAAGCATACTTCTCCATCTTCCGGTGCTCTTACAATCGCATCTTCCGGTGTTACAACAGCACCGTCACCCATCATACGTCCGGCAAATGCTTCGTCCGGCGTTGTGGAAAGGTCTGCCGCAACTCCTGTGATCGGACTTGAGATCACGATTGTATCTACAATTTTCTTTTCTTCTGCTTTGGTTTCTATTTTATCATCTTCTGATATGTTCTGGCCAGTACTTTCTGCGTCTTTCTGAGGCTCATACAGCTCTTTTGGTGCATGTTCCAGATAGTCTTCCAGGTTCGCCTTAATAACCGTCACACCCGGTCCGTAAATGATCTGTACACCCTGTCCGCGATGGACCACGCCGGATGCACCTGTTGCTTTCAAAATTCCGTCATTTACCAGATCTGCATTGCTTACCGTACAACGAAGTCTTGTCGCACAGCAGTCTACGTCTTCGATATTTGCAGAGCCTCCAAGTCCTCTTGTAATTTCCGCACTAAGCGAATCTTCAGAAGTTCCTTCTGTACCTGCTTCTGTATTTCCTGCTTTTTTGGCATTGACATCTGCTTTTGTATAAAGTTTTGTCTCTGCATCATCATCTTCACGACCCGGTGTCTTAAGATCTAACTTCTTGATCAGGAATGAGAAGATAAAGTAATACAGGAAGAAATAGATAATTCCTACCGGAATGATTCTGATCCAGCTTGTCTTCGCATTTCCCTGAAGGATACCGAATAACAGAAGATCTAAGAATCCGCCGGAGAATGTCAGTCCTACTGCAATATTCAGGATATGTGCAATCATGTATGCACTACCTGCAAGTACAACCTGTACTGCGAACAGAACCGGTGCCACAAACAGGAACGAGAACTCCAGAGGCTCTGTGATACCTGTTAACATACATGTCAGTGCTGCGGAAAGAAGCAGTCCGCCTGCCGCTTTTTTCTTTTCTGGTTTTGCCGTACGGTACATAGCAAGTGCCGCTCCCGGAAGTCCAAATATCATGAAGATGAACTCACCGGAGAAATATCTTGTCGCATCCGCGCTGAAATGTGTAATATTGGCAGAATCGGCAAGCTGTGCGAAAAAGATATTCTGACCACCCTGGATCAGTTTTCCGCCAACTTCCATCGTTCCGCCGACAGCGGTCTGCCAGAACGGAAGGTAGAACACATGATGCAGTCCGAACGGGATCAGCGCACGTTTTACAATACCGAAAATCAGTGTTCCGAAATATCCGGTTCCTGTTACCAGACCGCCCAGTGCATAGATACCGTTCTGCACAACCGGCCATACGAAATACATTGCGATTCCGACGAACATATAAGTAATTGTTGAGATAATCGGTACGAATCTTGAACCGCCAAAGAATGATAATGCATTTGGCAGTACAATCTTGTGGAAACGGTTATGAAGTGCCGCAACTCCAAGTCCTACAATAATACCGTCGAACACACCCATCTGCAGTGTATTGATTCCACACACAGAAGCGATCGTTCCTTCAAGGACATTCTTGGAAATGGTTCCGTCAGCTGCGATCTTCCCGCTGATTTCCAGCATACTGTTAACGGAAATATGCATAACAAAGTATGCGATCAATGCTGATAATGCTGCAACTTCTTTTTCCTTCTTTGCCATTCCGATGGCTACACCAACGGCAAAAATCAGTGGAAGGTTATCGAAGATCGCACTTCCAACCTTGTTCATAATAATCAGCAGCGAATGAAGGATTGTTCCCTCTCCCAGGATTCCCTGCAGTCCATAAGTTGCAATGGTTGTGGCATTGGTAAATGAGCTGCCAAGACCGAGAAGCAATCCTGCTACCGGGAGGATTGCGATCGGGAGCATGAAGCTGCGCCCTACTCTTTGCAATACGCCAAAGATTTTGTCTTTCATATTTTTCTCCTTTTCTTTGTACGTGTATCTATGCATAGTCTTTCCTTTTTATCAACTTATTAACACAAAAAAGGCACTAACTCTGCATAAATACATTTAATAATTTACACATAGTTAATGCCTCGTTCATCGTTTACTAACAAGTAACATACTATATTTGTATAATACTCTTTTTTCCATTTCCTGTCAAGATTAACTTCTACAATTTTCTCACGGAATTACCATCATTTATTCTCACCGGAAAACGGTATGCATAATTTTTTGTCTGCCAGTCTTCATCATCCATCATACGCAACAGATGATTCCCTGTAATATATCCCAGCTTGTTTTTCGGATGTATGGCGGACAGTACTTTAACATCTGTATTATCCATCAGCTCCGCATCATCAAAAGATACTACCGACAGATCTTCCGGAACGTGTACCCCTCTCTCATCCAGAAATTCCAAATACACTCTCGCCACTTCATCATTATAGATCATCATTGCTGTACACTCTCTGGTGTGGCGGTAAATATGAGTAAGTCCTTTCTTGCTAAACTTGTCTTCCATCTCTCTGGTAGAATACCATCTGATGCAGTCATCGTCATATTTAAGTCCATGATCCGACAGACATTGGATGAACCCCTTATAGCGTGCAATCCCCTGCATATCGTCATATTTCAGGATCCCTCCGATCTTCCTGTGTCCGCATTCGATCAGCGTCTTTGTCAGTTCATAGGCCGATCTGGTGTCCGACATCTCCACACTGTCAAAAGACATATTTTCATAATGATTGTGTATAAAGATTGTCGGTATATTCCGCTTCTTAATTTCTTCAAACAGACGCAGATTCGGATTTGGAAATGCAGAACGTGAACCTTCAATGATCAGACCTGAGACGTTATTCTTCAGCATACTCTCGAGATAAACCGCTTCATCGTTCAGACGGTTCTTGGTAACTGCCACATCGATACGATACCCCTTTTCACTCAGGGAAGCTTCTATGCCGTCATACACCTCTGGGAAGAGATATTCCGAATAATAGCTAAGCAGCAGTCCTACTCTCGGCCGGTCATCATCTATCGTCTGTCCTTCATAAGACACATATGTTCCACTCCCCCTCACCCGGGTAATCAGCCCTTCTTCTTCCAGCTGCTGCAAAGCCGTTCTTACTGTCTGCCTGGAATATCCAAACTTTTTCTGCAAGCTCGGCTCTGATGGAAATTTATCCATATTCTTGATCACACCGCTGGTGATCAGGGTATGTGCCCAGTTATATAATTTTTGATATTTCAGGCCTTCCTGATTCGTATTCTTCATAAATGCTCCATATACCAATTACGGGCAAAAACATCAAAGAATGCCTTTGCCCGTAATGAATAAATAATTTTATTATTTGATAACTGTAAGTGATTCACGGTCTGCGAATACTGCTACGAAGATCAGGAATACAACTCCCTGGATCAACTGCATCATCTGTGTTGAGAATCCCATCATTGTCAATCCACTGTTCAGTACGACGTAAAGAAGAGATCCAACAACGATATTTTCAAATCTTACCTTTGCTCCACCAGAAATAGGCATACCACCTAATACCAGAGCGATCAGAATCTGTGTCTCTAACTGGTTACCACCGGAAGATGTAACAGATCCGACCTTGATAACGTTGATAAATGCTGCAAATCCTGTCAGTGCACCTGCCAGTACATACATGAGGAATTTCATTCTGTCTGTGCGGATTCCTGAGAACATTGCTGCTTTTTCACCGGCTCCGATCGCTTTTAAATATGTTCCGAATTTTGTATAACGGAATGCGATAAATCCAATAACCAGAACAACTACTGTACAAGCCACTTTGAATCCTGTACTGTCATAATTGATCAATGTTGCAGAACCGGAAACAGGTGCATTCGTTGTCATATATTTGATAAATCCACGGAATAAGAACATGGTACAAATTGTAACAATGAATGATTTGATCTTACGGTATACGTAGAAGTATCCATTGAGTGCTCCGATAGCTGCTCCGGCTACGATACCACCAAGAATTGCTACTGCAATTCCATATTTAGAAAGAATACATACAACAATCGAAGCAATTCCAAGGATAGATCCCTGAGAAAAGTCCAGGCCGCCCATTGTCATAATAAAGAACACGCCCATAGCTGCAATCATTGTAACATATACCTGCGAAAATGCCAGTGACATGTTTCCCATCATACGGAAATCTGTCAGGACATTGAACAGCAGGAAAATAACAACCAATCCTACGATTGGCAGGAGCGCACGAACCATCGCCATCTTAGACGCTTTCTTAAGCTGCTGCTCCTTATCGTTTGTTTTTGCACTTACTTGACTTCCCATAGTTGCCTCCTTATACCATCATCGAAATCAGACCATTTTCATCCAGGTTCTGATTACGTTCAAGTTCTCCACTGATTTTTCCATCTTTCATAATAATGATACGATCACTCATACCAATCAGCTCCATCAACTCTTCTGAGATCATGATGATGGATTTACCGTTCTTTCTCATCTGGTTCATCAACTGATAGATGTCCTGTTTTACCTTAATATCGATTCCTCGGGTAGGGCTGTCCAGAACAACGATATCAGAATCTTTTCCAATCCATCTTGCAAGAACAACTTTCTGTTTGTTACCACCGGACAGATTTGAAACGAACTGGTTTACATCATTCATCTTTACAGACATCTGTTTTGCATATTTATCGGCAAACTCTCTACGTTTCTTATCGCTTAAGATATGTGCTTTATTAGCAAGTTCATCTAATGATGGTAAGCAGATATTGTCACCGATACTCTGATTCAGCACAACCGACTCATTGTCACGGTCTTTGGATGTATAAGCAATGCTGTGCTTAATTGCTGTAGGAATATCGTTGATGTGTGTTCCGTCAGCCAGAACAACTTCACCTTCTCTGTCATAAGATGCACCGAAGATTGCTTTACCGATCTCATGCATACCTGATTCTGACAGACCACCGAATCCAAGGATCTCTCCTTTGTGTAAATCAAAACTGATATCCTCGATCAGTCCTGGAACTGTAACATTCTTTACGGATAATACAACTTCATCTGATACTTTTTCACCATAGTCTGAACGATAGTAATCACCTGTTACCTCACGTCCAACCATCAGCTTCTTCAGATCATCTTCGTTCACATCTGCACTCTTAACCGTATCGATATATACACCATCCCGGAGGATTGTGATTGTATCGGATTTGTCAAGAATTTCCGGAAGGTCATGGGAAATAAAGATAACCGTATTTCCATTGTCACGGACACGATTCATCTGTTTGTACAGTTCTTCACGTCCTTCCTGCGAAAGAGCAGTTGTCGTCTCATCGACAACGACGATCTTAGGATTAAAATATGTAGCTTTTACGATCTCAACCAGTTTACGGTCTTCGAAATTATAATCATCAATCATATCTCCTGCTTTGATCTTATCAAACCCATAGGATTGTAAAAGCTCATTTGCTTTTTTGTTCATTGCTGCGGTATTCTTGATCCCCAGATGAACGAACTGATCTTCATGTCCAAGGAAGATATTCTCTGCTACCGTCAGTCCGGAAAGAGTTCCAAGTTCCTGTACGATGATAGAAATACCTTCTTCATTTGCTTCTACCTGGTTCTTCGGATGAACTTCTTTTCCATCCAGAATGAACTGTCCACTTTCCAGTGTATAGATTCCGGTCAACATATTTGTCATTGTTGATTTACCGGATCCATTTTCACCGATCAGTGCGTGAACCTCACCTTTATTGATATTAAATGACACATCTTTCAACGCCTTCGTGATACCGAAGTTTTTAGAAACATGTTTTACCTGTAATCTCACTTCACTCATTGCTGTCTTCCTCCTTCTATTACTTGACAATCTCGCCTTTTGTAACCTTTGTTGTCAGAGTAACGATAATCAGCAGTGCAAATCCTGTAATAACGTCCTGGATCGCTGTAGGAGCACCAAGTGCGATGAAACCGAAGAAAATAATATTGATTACGAATTCACCGATGATAATAGCCTGCAGCGGCATACCATATTTCTTAAATGCCAGACCGAAGAAACATCCCATAGTCGGTACGAAGTTTCGGCTCATAGATGCCATACCGGTAACCGCTACCATTGAAGAACCATAACTGATTGTCAGAATTGCCATTACTCCAAGGAACGCACCACTTAAGATGAATGCAAGTACCTTGTATTTATTAACATTAATACCCATGTTCTTAGCAACGAACTCGTCACTTCCGATCGCATAAGTATAAGTTCCGATTTTAGTGTAGTTTAAGAATATGTAAGCAACAACGCATGCTACCAATGCAAGGATAATATCCCAAGGCATACGTCCGAATGCTCTTAAGTGTGCCGGAAGTGTCTGTTCCACACCACCTGCCATGTAGTTTGCTAACGACTCATAGATGAGCGCCAGACCTGTTGTAACAATCATAGATGGAATTCTTAATTTTACATAGAAGATTCCGTTTAATAAACCAACGATAGTGCCTGTAAGAATACCTCCGACGATCAGTCCGAAATATCCTAAGTTGAATTTTGTTGCCAATACGCAACCAACGATTGCGGAAAGCATGATGTTTGCACCAATAGAGAAATCGAACATTCCCATTACCATTACGAAATAGAAACCAACCGCACCTACAGTGGCAATCAGACTGGCCTGAAAGTAATTGAGCATATTGGAAAATGAGCCGAAGTTATGTGGTGTCAATATTTTAAAGATTGCCCAGGAAACAATTACAAGACCGATCAGGATTACATATCCCATTGTCTTTCCTGAGATTTTTTTAGTAGTGCCCATATTATCTACCTCTTCTTAATCATCTTTTTAAAAGGGAAGGTGGCATCGCCTTTCTTGCGACGTCACCCTCCCCAAATCATTTTCTGTTATCTTGCGTCCGGTTTATTTACCAGCACGGCTTTCTGCATCAGCGATAGATACGCTTGCTGCAGTTGCTTTCAGCTCTTTCAGACTTTCTTTAGACATAGCTACTAATTCATCGTCTGTGTATGGAAGCTGATCTACGAAATATTTTTCATATGCTGCATAGTCTTCTGCTGATGATACATACAAGTATGGGAATGGAACATCTTCGAATTTACCAGCGAAGTCTTTGTAGTTACCTTTGACTGCATTGTAAACCATCATGAATGCGATCAGTGGGTCACAGAAGTGTCCACCGGATTCACCGGCCATTGATCCGTTCTGAAGTCTTTCTCCAAGGTCTGGAAGGAAGTCTGTAGAAACGATATCGATGTCCTGAGTCTTTCCTGCTCGTTCAACTGCTGCGATTGCTCCCTGAAGTGGATCTCCACCACCACCAGCTGGGATCAATGCATCAAGCTTAGGATCTGCTGCCATTAAAGCTTCAGCGGCTTTTGATCCACCTTCTGAAGTTGTACCAGCGTACTGTGGCTCAGAAATTTTTGCTTTGTCGTCTGGGTTTTCTTTGTTCCATTTTTCAACTCCGGCTTTGTAACCTTCCCATCTTCCGAGCCATGTAGCATCTCCCTGCTCCCAGCCGATCAGACCGATGTTACGATCACCTTTGTCAAGAAGAATCTTAACAAGTTCTTCACCGTTTGCAGGTTCATCTTCATGAACTGCTCCGATGTAGTAAGCGGAATCTTTTGCTGCTTTGTAGATATCTGCACTGTTTTCTTTGCTGATTACACGGAAGAACTGTGCAAGATATACTTTATTATCATTACATGTCTTGATTGCTGATGTCATCTCTGTATCAGATGAGTTACAGATGATGATTCCCTGGCATCCTGCTGCTGCTAACTGCTCTACAGAAGCTGTAACTTTCTCAGACACATGTCCCTGGTCAACATACTGTACTTCTACATCCAGTGCTTTAGCTGCTGCATCCAGCATCTTCTTACACTGTGATCCAAGAACGTCTGTTGAAGACCAGATAGAAACTCCGATTTTAACCTTTCCTGATTTACTGCTCTTGCTGCTCTTGTCACCAGAACCTCCACCGTTTCCGCATGCAGCAAGTCCGACTACCATTGTTGCTGCCAAAAGAGCTGCTGTTACTTTTTTGAGAACTCTCTTCATAATGTTTCCTCCGTTTTCTGTATTTATTTGATGGTTAGATTATATACTTAACTTGTATCGTTTTGCAATAAAATACAACCATTTTCTTCAACAAAGTTGTACTGTCTCGTAGCGCTTTTCATGGTGTTTTCATCTGTCAAAACCGGTTTTTGTGCGTTTTGACAATCTTGATTGCAATAATTATTAACAAAAAATGAATTTTTTGTGCATTTTTCTTTATTTCTTTCGTACTTTCTTTATAGTACAATACAACTTTTGTTTTGTACTTACTTGTATTGTTTTTACAAAACAGTAACTTAAGTTGTATTTAATCTTATAAATAGCAAACAGGCTGATATTTTATACATGTTACATTAAAATATCAGCCTGTTTGGGATTCCTGCACTATTAAATTAGAAGCAATTACAGTTCTTCTCCATTTGTCCGAATCACATTCTGATACCAGCCAAAGGATATGCAATACGGTAATCGTCATCACAAGTATGATCTTCTTTCAGGATATCAATTGCTCCGAAGCCATTTTCTACTATAAATAAAGGTACTTCATAACGTTCATATAAAGTAACTAGTGCATAACGCAGCCCCACCGGATCGATCTGCCAGCCCCAGTCTTTTCCTCCATCCATACCAAAAACTTATATTTACAATGCATAATTGCTATTTTACGCATACTTTTCATTGTGTTATTCTACAGATGGTTAAAAAAATAACACGAAAATTATTTTTAAGAAAGAGGTAAGAATATGGAAGACACAAAAACATGTCTTGAGAAGCAGCCGTTATCTCAGGAAATGCTTGAAAAGATGAATGCTTACTGGCGTGCTGCCAACTATCTGTCAGCCGGTCAGTTATATCTTCTTGACAATCCATTATTAAAAAAACCACTTGCAATGGATCAGATCAAGAAAAAAATCGTTGGTCACTGGGGAACTGTCCCAGGACAGAACTTTATCTATGTACACTGCAACCGTGAAATCAAACGTTATGATCTGGATATGATCTTATTATCAGGTCCTGGACATGGCGGAAACTTCTTAATTGCCAATACATATCTGGAAGGTTCTTACAGCGAAGTATATCCGAACATCAGCCAGGATGAAGAAGGTATGAAGAAGATGTTCAAGCAGTTCTCATTCCCATGTGGAGTTCCGAGTCACTGTGCACCAGAGACACCAGGATCTATCAACGAAGGTGGAGAGCTTGGATACTCTATCGCTCATGCATTCGGTGCTGTATTCGACAACCCGGATCTGATCGCAACTGTTGTTGTTGGTGACGGTGAAGCTGAGACCGGACCGTTAGCTACTTCATGGCAGTCTAACAAGTTCCTGAACCCAGTTACAGACGGTGCTGTACTTCCAATTCTTCATTTAAATGGATATAAGATCAGTAACCCTACTATCTTCTCTCGTATTTCCCACGAGGAAGTTGAGAACTTCTTCAAAGGATGTGGATGGAAACCTTACTTCGTAGAAGGCGATGATCCGATGACCATGCACAAGAAGATGGCAGAGACAATGGATACTGTTATCGAAGAGATCAAGGCAATCCAGAAAAATGCACGTGAGAACAACGATCCGGAACGTCCGATGTGGCCAATGATCGTTCTGCGTACACCAAAGGGATGGACTGGACCAAAGGTTGTAGATGGACAGCAGATTGAAGGATCTTTCCGTGCACATCAGGTACCACTTACAATGGAAAGTCCAGAACATCTGGAACTCTTAAAAGAGTGGCTGGAAAGCTATCATCCGGAAGAACTCTTCGACGAAAACGGACGCCTGATCCCAGAACTTGCAGAACTTGCACCTAAGGGAGATGCCCGTCTCGGAGCTAACCCACATGCAAATGGTGGATTATTATTAAAAGACTTAAGACTTCCTGATTTCCGTTCTTATGGAATCGAAGTTGAACCAGGTAAGACAAAGGCTCAGGATATGATCGAACTTGGCGGATATATCCGTGACATCTTCGAATTAAACGAAGAGAACAAGAACTTCCGTATCTTCGGACCTGACGAAAGTATGTCTAACCGTTTATACAAAGTATTTGAAACACAGAACCGTGACTGGAATGCCGGACTTCTTGACACAGACGATTGTCTTGCAAGAAACGGACGTATCATGGATGGTATGTTAAGTGAGCATATGTGTGAAGGATGGCTGGAAGGTTATCTGTTAACAGGACGTCACGGATTCTTCGCAAGTTACGAAGCATTCATCCGTATCGTTGACTCTATGGCAGCTCAGCATGCAAAATGGTTAAAAGTATGTAACCAGCTTTCATGGAGACAGCCAATTGCTTCTCTTAACTTCATCCTGACATCAAATGTATGGCAGCAGGATCACAACGGATTTACACATCAGGACCCAGGATTCCTGGATCACATCGCTAATAAAAAAGCAGATGTTGTCCGCATGTATCTCCCACCGGATGCTAACTGCTTACTCTCTTGCTTCGATCACTGTATCAAGAGCAAGAACTATGTCAACGCTATCGTAGCTTCAAAACACCCAAGCTGCCAGTGGTTATCTATGGAACAGGCTGTTAAGCACTGTACACAGGGTATCGGTATCTGGGATTGGGCAAGTAACGACTGTGGTGAAGAACCAGATGTTGTTATGGCTTGCTGCGGTGACACACCAACTCTTGAAACAATGGCTGCTGTTACAATTCTTCGTGATGAAATGCCAGAACTCAAGATTCGTGTTGTTAACGTTGTTGACCTGTTCAAGATGGAATCAGATCACAAACATCCACACGGATTAAGTGATGCAGAATATGATGCAATCTTTACAAAAGATAAACCGATCATCTTCGCATTCCACGGATATCCGACACTGATCCATGAACTTACATACGAACGTAACAACCATAACATTTCTGTTCATGGATATCAGGAAGAAGGAACGATCACTACACCATTCGATATGCGTGTACAGAATCAGATCGACCGTTTCAACCTGGTAAAAGATGCAATCATGCACTTGCCACAGCTTGGCAACAAGGGATCCTTCCTGATCCAGAAAATGAACGACAAGCTGGTAGAGCACAAACAGTACATTGCCGAATACGGGCAGGATCTTGAAGAGATCCGTAACTGGGAGTGGCATAAATAAAAAAAGTCCTCTATTGATTAGTTTGTTTTAATATAATAAAAGCCCGGAAACTTACAATATTTTACTCCAATTCGATACCTTTATCTTTTATCTGATCATTATTGATCATCCGAATTTATGTAAGCTTCCGGGTTTTTACATTTCTTTTTCTTTCAGGAATTTCTGAAATTCTTTTGCCGCGATACTTTGCGGATATTCCATGTCGTAGATCAGTATGATATTACGTTCCGGCAGCTTTTCTTTCACTTTGATCTCAAATACCTGTCCGGACTTAAGTTCCGAATCTGCAAATTCTGCCGGGATGAAACCAAGTCCCAGATTGTGCCTTACCGCCGGAAGTATCATATCCGTCGTTGCAAGCTCCATATCCGGTGTAAATGTCAGACTGTTCTTTTCAAAATATTCATTTAGAAAACGTCTGGTAATCGTCTCTGCAGTCAGACTGATCCACGGATAGGACACCAGTTCCTTAAGTGAAACCTCTTTCCCATCATCCTTTAATTCTCCAAATCTGTTTCCACTGATCAGGATATCATGATATTTTCTCAGAATCTTCATCCGAAGAGGTTTTGCTACCTGAAGGTTCGCCGATACAAATGCAAGGTCTACTTTTCCTTCTTTTACTGCATTCACAGACTCTGTCGTACTGTTATTCAGAATCTTAAACCTCACATTCGGATACAGGCTGTTGAATTCTTCCATTGCCTGAAAAAGATAACAGTGAAGTGCCGTCTCCGTAGCGCTGATATAGATCGTTCCGTTCTCCAGCGAGATCAGATTACTCAGATCATTCTCTCCTTTGAAAAACTGGGCACATCCTGCCGCTACATATCCATAAAATGTCCGGCCTTCCGGAGTTAGCTGCATTCCGGTCTTACTCCTCGTAAATAAGCGGCAGCCAAGTTCATTTTCCAGTTTGTGTATGGTACGCGTGACTGCCGGCTGGCTGGTCTTCAGTACCGTTGCCGCCTTGGTAAGATTTTCATATTTTGCTACATAATAAAATATTTTGTAATATTCAAAATTTGAATTCATAATAAAAACTACTCCTCTTCATCTCTCACTATATTTTAAAAAATAAGTGAAAAATGTCAAGTGATATCTTCATTCTCCACCGCTGTCAACTTTTCTTATATACTTTTACATATTCCAAAAGAGATCTGACATATCCAAATGCCAAATCTCCTTTTTTGTCCTTATTAACCTTTTACAGCTCCGGCTGCAACACCTTTGATAATATGCTTCTGGCAAGCCAGATAGAAGATAACTACCGGGATTACCGCAAGGATCAGCGCTGCCATAACAGCACCCATATCTACACGGCCGTAACTTCCCTTCATATACTGGATCGCAATTGAGATTGTCTTATACTTATTCAGATCCAGTACCAGGTATGGAAGCAGGAAGTCGTTCCAGATCCACATCGTCTCCAGAATTCCTACGGAAATGTATGTCGGCTTCATGATCGGAAGTACAACAGAGAAAAAGGTTCGAAGTGGTGTACATCCGTCGATCATTGCTGCTTCCTCAATTTCCAGTGGAATGGATTTTACAAATCCGCAGAACATGAATACTGCAAGACCTGCACCAAATCCGAGGTAAATGATGATGATTCCCCAAGGTGTACGAAGACCGGTACGGTCAGCTACCAGCGATAAGGTGAACATAACCATCTGGAACGGAACAACCATGGAAAATACGCAGAGTAAATATAACAGTTTTGTAAACTTACTGTTTACTCTTGTAATATACCATGCACACATAGAAGTACATACAAGGATCACAAGTACGGAACCAACTGTGATAAATACAGTCCAGCCGACTGCGCTCAGCAGTTCATATTTGTCAATTGCGGACAGGAAGTTATCGATTCCTACCCATGTCTGCTTTGTCGGAAGTTTGAATGGTTCTTTGTTGATAAATACTTTATTTTTAAATGAGTTGATCAGCACGATCAGGATCGGCATAATATATACAACGCCGATGATCGCAAATGCACCTGTTCCAAACCAGCTTAATTTACTTGTTTTTTTCTTCATTACTGCTGTACCTCCTTAGAACGTGTTGCACGTAACTGGATCATACCGATCACAACTACGATTGCAAAGAAGATGACTGCCTTCGCCTGTCCGACTCCTTCCCATCCGGTACGTCCGTAGAACGTATTGAAGATATTAAGCGCCATCATCTCAGACATCTTAGACGGTTCACCGGCTGTCAGGGACAGGTTCTGATCGAATAACTTGAATCCGTTTGTAATTGACAGGAACATACAGATCGTGATCGATGGCATCATCATCGGGATTGTTACCTTGAATAATGTCTGGATCTTATTTGCTCCGTCAATCTCTGCTGCTTCAATGACATCACCAGGAATGGACTGAAGACCTGCAATATAGATGATCATCATATAACCGATCTGCTGCCAGCTGACCAGAATGATCAGTCCCCAGAAGCCATACCACTCATTCAGAGCAAGTGCGGTACCATATCTGGAAAGAACTCCGTTAAAGATCAGCTGCCAGATATATCCAAGTACGATACCACCGATCAGGTTCGGCATGAAGAAGATCGTACGGAAGACATTTGTTCCGTGCATTTCTTTTGTCAGTGCCATTGCAAGTGCAAATGCTATGATGTTAATGATCAGAAGAGAGGCAATCGCGAACAGTACGGTATACCAGAATGAATGACGGAATGCCGTATCTTTCAGTGCTTCTATGTAATTTGAAAATCCTACGAATTTCGCGTCTGTTACGGTTGTAAATTTACAAAACGAAAGCCAGATTCCCATAATAAAAGGAACGATAAAGCCAAGAATAAATGCAAAAAACGTTGGAAGCACGAAAATCGGCATATAACGTTTGATGGATTTTTCCATAATAAATTCCTCCTTCCATGCAGAGAATCTCCGCTTCATTTCCCTGCACTTTTTCGTAAAAGCGGCGGGGGTTTCTTGCAACCGCCCGCCCCTACTCACTTCATATAACTATTTTGATTGTTATATTTTTATTTTTATTTTGCTGCTGCAGCTTCTTTTGCCCATCCGTCAACGAATGCTGTTGCAACTTTTGCCCAGTTTGCATCTGTCGGATCTGCTGCGTAACTTGTCAGTGCAGAACCCACTCCGTTCTTCCACTCTTCTGATGGCATTGTTGAGAAGTTCCAAGATACAGGAGTCTTTCCTTCTTCTGTATATTTGTTTGCTTCATTAACAAGTACGTTGTCTGATTTCAGGTTCTTCTTAAATGGAATTGTGAATCCCATGTCTTTGCACATTGCCTTTACACCATCATCAGATGTTACACACCAGTTCATGAAATCAAGTGTTGCCTGAATGTCGTCTTCAGATGCTTTGGAGTTTACACACCAGTAGTTCTCTGTACCTGTACAGATTCCCTGATCTTCTTCGCCTTCTACACCGATGTAGATTGGAAGGATTCCAAGATTGTCATCTCCGACGTCTTTGATGTTGTTATATTCCCATGTACCATTCTGGTAGAAGACTGCATCACCTGTTACGAAATCTGCTGTTGCATCGTCAGCTGTCTTTGTAGAAAGTTCTGTTGGTTTGCAAGTAGCGTTGTTGATGTAGAGATCCCAGATCTGACGGTAGTTATCAAGGTATGTTCCTTTGATCGCATCTGTGTTATCGATTCCTTCATCTTTGTATTCATAGTAGATTGGAAGGTTTGCCAGATGAGTTTTGAATCTCCAGTCAGATGATCCATCCATACCAGCGGATGTAAATGCTGAGAATCCAAGTTTGTCCTTATTTGCTGTGATATCTTCTACAACTTTCTTGAAGCTGTCAAAGTTAGTGATATCATCAGCTGAGTATCCTGCTTTCTTTAACAGTTCTTTGTTGTAAATGATTCCGTAGCTTTCTATTACGTATGCAATTCCTGACATCTTGTCGCCGTCCATCAGTGCGAAATCATCACTTGTCAGCTGTTTTGCAACATCAGAATCTTTCAGATCGTAGCAGTAATCTTTCCAGCTTGCAAGTCCAACCGGTCCGTTTACCTGGAACAGTGTCGGAGCATTGCTCTTAGCCATCTCAGATTTTAATGTCTTTTCGTATTCTCCGGATGCTGCTGTAAGTACTGTTACATCCACTCCTGTTTCTTTTGTATACTCTTTTGCCAGATCCTGCCACTGCTCATCCTGTTCTGGTTTGAAGTTTAAGTAGTATACTTTTCCTTTTGCGTCTTTCTTGTCTGACTTGCTGTCAGAAGAACTTCCGCATCCTGCAACCATTCCTGTTGCCATGGCTGCTACCAGCATTGCTGATACAACTTTACGCATTTTCATAATTCATTTCCCTCGCCTTTCTTTTTTGAAACCTTCGTTTCTCTTGTTGTCATTATATTAACAGAAATGCGCTCAAACCCTGTATCAATAAAACAACCTGATATACAAAAAAACATATCTATTGTTCTTCTTCAAACTGCCGGATGCTTTCGTCTTCTGCCTGCGTGAATTCCTGCTCCGTTATCTTTCCCTGTACCAGTTCCGCCAGACATTCTCCCAGTACATCCTCCTGCAGCAGTGAATTCCACTTCACCTGATAATTCGGTACAATCTGTGAATTTCCCGTATAAGCCTTCAGATAATCATCCAACAGCGTTCCTTCCTGTCTTGTCCTGCTGTTCAGCAATTCTTCTTTCTGTTCTTTATTCAATTTCGTTCTGAATTTGAGGAACTCAACTGCTCCTTTTTTCACCTTTTCACTATAAGTTGATACAACTGCCCAGCCGAATGTCTCCGGTGAGCCTATCAGTTTATTTTCAGGAAATGTAGAAAAACATACTTTTTTCTGCATTTCCTCCGGAATCTGATCAATCATCCAGTAACCATTAGGTATCATCGCTGCATTTCCTGCCACGAAATTATTATAAGCTACGTCAAAATCATTATGTAATGCATCCTGGGTCGTATATTGGAATAATTTTTTTAATGTACCGGCTATCTCCAGCCCCGGTTCATTCTGATAGGTATCCGGATATAATTGCTTCATGAATGCCGCACCTTCTTCACTTCCTGCTACTTCCGCTGTTGCAAGCAGCATTGCGGCCCATGCTGTTCCTTCCGTATGCAGGGCAAGCGGCGTGATCCCTGCTGCTTTCATTTTCTCACAACATTCCCAGAACTCCTCCCATGTCTCAGGGAATCTGCTGATTCCTGCCTGTTCAAATAGCTCCCGGTTCCAGAAAACCCCTGAACAGGCGAATGCCGCCGTGCTGACCGGCCCCAGATAAATCTTTCCATCCTCTTCCCGGAGCGATTCCATTACTGACGGTTCGATCATATCTTTCCATTCCTGATCTTCATTAATGTAAGGTGTCAGGTCCTCAATCCTGCCTTTCTTGATCATCATCTGATAGAAAGACGGAAGCATACGCAGATCAGTGATAATAGCCGGTAATTCATCTGTCACATTCATACGTTTCAGATTCTTCCGGTATTCTTCCTCCGTCTCCATCACCCAGTCCACATCTATATGATACTTTCCTTTATATGCCCTGTTAAACCGCTCCACCACTTCCTCTTCATTCTTATTACCGGTACTGGAATCTACGGTAAGGATCATTGGGATCTCTACTACTTTATTCTTTTTTCTGGTCTGTGTATTCTCTTTTCCCGCACAGCCGGTCAGTGCTGTCAGCATGGCGATCACCATCACTGCTGCCATAATTCGTCTACTGTTCACTGTTTTCTTTCCCGTCATCCGGGATCTGGATAACACAGACGGTTCCATTTGTATCCGATTCATAGAAAACTCTCACATCCTCCCCATACTTTAACCGCAGTCGCGTAATAATATTTATCACACCATAACCATGTTTTTTGTCTTCAAAACTGTCTTTCATTTTTGACACCGGTATCTCTGACAGTCCGTTTAACTTCTCCGCCATCTGCTCTTCCATCGGAGTTCCGTTATTATAGACACTGAATGTAAGCTGTCCGGCCTGTTCAGTGACACTAATCCTTATCAGACCGTCTTCGAAGATATCACAAAATCCATATTTGACTGCATTTTCCACAATTGGCTGTAGGATCAGCTTTAATATCCACCTTGTTTTCAATTCTTCTCCACATTCAATCTCATAGTGGAACAGATTCTCATTGCGGATCTGCTGGATCTCCATATAACTTTTTACATTTTCCAGCTCGTCTTCTACTGTCACAATCTCACGGCCTTTGCTCAGTGACAGACGCAGATACTTTGACAGTGCCTGTATCATCCTCATCGTCTTCTCTTCCCCGTTGATCCGCGCCAGCATATAGATGGTATCCAGGGTATTATAGAGAAAATGCGGATTAATCTGGCTGATCAGCGTATTCATCTCACTAATTCTTAGTTCTTTCTGCTGATTCTTGACCTCGTTTTGGAACTCTTCGATATTCTCTAACATCTCGTTATAGGCATGCCCGATCTTATCCAGTTCTGTGTCCGTATGGATCTGAATGGTATGTGTAAAATCATTTCCATCAAAACTTGTCATGGCATCACTGATCTGTCTGATCGGCCGGGTAAATGTCTGTGATGCATAAAGACTTAATACAAACGCCAGCACTGCGATCACCGCATAGATAGTGAGTAATACGATCAATATCTGCATCATTCCCTGATTCAATACCATATCCGGCACCAGTGTAAAGATCACCATCCCTGTCTCTTCCTGCCGGTATGCCTGTAAAATCCCGCCTTCTATCTTTTTTCCCCGCACGATCACACCGGATTTTTTCGTTCTGGTCAGTTCCGTAATTTTCTTCATTGTCCTTTTTTCGATACTGAGATCTTCCGGTTCCTGCCGGATGCAAGTCTTTCCTTCCGGACTTATGATTCCCACTGCAACATCTTTTGCAATCTTCCTGTCTTTATCCATAACACTTTCCAGAAACTGTTGATTCATCTTCAGATACACGATTCCAGGTTCGTGTGCGTAATCCATACTATTCACATATCTTCCGATAAACAATGCTTCATCCCCCGTACCAAACAGGTAATCCCGGGTCCAGATCCACTGCGTCTTCGCATACTCATCCCCCATTTTCTCACGCAGACCACTGCTTTGAAAATCCGAATAACCAATCTGGGAATAGGATTTTTCGTAAACATTTCTTTTATTATCAATGTAGCAGTAATCAGCGACATGATTCAGATCTATATATGCAAAATATTTGCTCAGTGCATTCTTCTCTACTTCCTGCAGTTCTTTATTCTTCAGACTCTTCTGCACATCATTTTCCAGGATGATCTCTGCTGTCACGGCATCCGTCTTCCGGTAGAGATTATCCAGGGCTATCCCCATCTTTTCATTCATGAATTCATACTTATCCACAATCACATCTGTCATATTCCGTCTGACATAAGTCCATACACAGATGCTGGAAAGAACCAGTGCCAGTATCAGAAGCGTACACATATACTTCAGATACTTTTTCTGGATTCCTGACATTTTACTTTTTTTCATACTTCATATTCCCTTTTGTAATCTCTCGGAAGCTGTCCTGTATATTCTTTAAACAAATGCGAAAAATAGGATGGATTACTGATTCCGACCTGCTCGCAGATATTACCGATGCTGGTTCTTCCGTCTTCCAGCAGTCTCTTTGCCAGCTCCATTCTACGCTGCAGCAGATATTGTTTGAATGTCATATGAAAGGTATTCTTGAATACCCGTCCAAAATATACCGGATTCAGATATACATGTGTCGCCACTGATACAATCGAAAGATCTTCATTATCCAGATGTTCATCTATATATGCCACAGCCGCTGCAATGTATTCTTTTGATCCCTTATTCTCTTTCTTCTCTGCATTTTCCAGTCTTTTTTCAATAGCAGTTCCCAGAATCTTGTAACAGACATCCACCGCTTTCGCTGCCTTTAAGTTCCTCATATTCGAATAATAATTTTCAAATTGCTGATTCAGTGATTCGTCCATCCCGTAACTGTCTTTTAACATGAATTCTGTCTTTACCATGATCTTGTGCATATACTGGCATTGCAGTTCTTCTTTGTGTGGCAGTTGGTAAATAAAATGTACAAATGCCTGCTTTAACTGTACGGCGTCGTTCTTCCGCACGCTGTTGACCACCATCATCTCTGCCTCCGCCGGATATGGACTATCCTCTTTTTCTTCAACAGTCTCCGGGATTGTAAATACTCCCGCTCCGGATGCATTTGTAACAGCGAACAATCTCTGCGCTTCTTCGAAACTTCTTCTGATTCCGCGGATCCCTTTATATGGTTTGGATATTGCTGCAATAACCGGGCTGTTCTCTTCTTTTTTTACCTCTTCCAGCAGTTCTTTCAATTCATGTACCGCTGTGTTCTCCTGCGTCTTTATAATAAATGTACGATGTCCTTCTTCACTTTCGAATTTCCAGTATGTGAATCTCTCTGCGATCTTTTCTTCAATCATTCTGACCATGGAAAATCTCGAGGCTTCATATTCCAGTTCATTGGTAATCTTATAGGCCAGATCAAGATCTGCATATACTGTAATAAACCGGTCTCCTTCCTTCATGACATCCTGCAGCGTATGGAAGACTTCATCTACTTTTTCTTCCGGCAGCCGGTTCTGGACATATTTTTGCACGACAACCTGCAAAAATCCATCTCCGTCCTTTTTCAGAAGTCTCTCCCAGCGGTCATACTTCTCCTCATTTCGGATCTGATCTTCACAGATTTTACCGACATCTGTCATCGTCGCCTGTAATTTTTCATCTTCAATCGGCTTCAGAAGATATGCGAATGCTCCCAGGTCACATGCCTTCTTCGCATATTCAAAATCCCTGTATGCACTTAATACCACGAACTGACACTCCGGGTTCTCTTTCTTGATTTCTTCCATTACCATAAGTCCGGAAATCTGTTTCATCCTGATGTCCGTCAGCACTACGTGTGGTTTTTTTTCGCGTATTACCTTTAACGCCTGTTCTCCGCTCTGCGCAAAACCAACCACTTCATATCCCATACCGTTCCAGTCATACGTCTTCACCAGACCTTCCAGCAGAATAGGCTCATCATCTACGATCACCAGTTTTAACAACCCCATAGTACACCTCATACCTTTTATTAATACCATCTTAACATATTACAGTCTCATTCTATAATTTTTTATACTTTTTCTTTACCAAAAATCATATCCGTTATGCAAAAAATCATACATTTTATGTCAAAAATTATACTTTTATGAAAAATCAGAGGTTTTGGCATATACAAAACAAAAAGAAAAACACAATATCCAAAACGTTTCCATTCCCTTCTCAGTGAATCCTTCGTTTGAATATTGTGTTTTCTTTTTGTTTCCTGTTATGTTTATCTTGCGCAGACTTCTGTCGTTTTTCTGATCTTCTTGATCAGTTCATCTGTAAATGCGCCTTTTTTCATTCTCCACATCCAGTTACCGCCGAGTGTAGATGGCATATTAATTCTTGCCTTATTACCAAGTCCCAGATAATCCTGTACCGGAATGATGCACGTATCTGCCACACTTCTCATCGCCAGACTTATGAAATCCCAGTGCACTTCTTCATCCGGAGTGTATGGATTATTCAGATATTCCTTTGTCATCTCTTTATCTTCTTCGGAAAGTGTCTGATACCATCCCTGAAGGGTATCGTTATCGTGGGTTCCTGTATAGACTACACAGTTTTTATCATAATTATGTGGAAGATAATCACTGTCCTCTCCTGCCACAAATGCGAATTCCAGTACTTTCATTCCCGGATAACCACTGTCTTTTAACAATTGTCTCACTGTATCCGTCAGAAATCCCAGATCTTCCGCAATGATCGGAAGGTCACCTAATGTTTCCTTCATCGTACGGAACAGATCCATGCCCGGTCCCGGCATCCATTCACCATTCTCTGCCGTCTCATCTCCATACGGGATTGCATAATATTCATCAAACCCACGGAAATGGTCGATACGGATGATGTCATATAATTTAAAGCAGCAGGCCACCCGCTTCATCCACCAGTCATAGCCTGTCTTCTTATGGTAATCCCATGCATACAATGGATTCCCCCACAGCTGCCCGGTTGCCGAAAATGCATCCGGTGGACATCCCGCTACCGCAACCGGCAGATTCTCTTCATCTAACTGGAACAGCTTCGGATTCGCCCAGGTATCTGCACTGTCAAATGCTACATAGATCGGGATATCCCCGATAATCTCAATGCCTTGTTCATTGGCATATGCTTTCAGTCCGGCCCACTGTCCGGCGAACAGATACTGCAGAAATTCATAAAAATCAATCTCTGCACTTAATCGTTCCTGATATGCCGCAATTGCTTCCGGCTTACGCAGCCTGATGTCTTTCTCCCACTGATCCCAGCTTTTTCCGTCAAATGAATCTTTCACTGCCATATACAATGCATAATCCGCAAGCCATGCTTTTTCTTCTTCCAGATAAGTACGGTACGCCTTACTTTCCATCAATCCGTTCTTTTTGGCTCTTGCATATGCAAGCTTTAATACTTTAAATCTTGCATTATATATTTTTTCATAATCGATTTCTTCTTCATTCTCTCCGAAATCTGCCTGGTCACACTCTTCTTTTGTCAGAAGTTCATCCTCGATCAGCGTCTCCAGATCGATAAAATACGGGTTCCCCGCAAATGTTGAAAAAGACTGATACGGTGAATCGCCGTATCCTGTCTGTCCAAGCGGCAGGATCTGCCACAATTTCTGTCCTGCTTCTTTTAATATATCTACAAATTCATACGCTTCTTTTGAAAAACATCCGATTCCATATGCCCCCGGAAGTGCAGAGACCGGCATTAACATTCCACTCTTTCTCATTAACTTTCGTTCCTTCCTCGTTATGATACTTATAATTAAGTATAGCATTGTTCTTTGGATGCTTCAAATAAAAAGTATCCTCTGTATATAAGAAATCATAGATTATTCCACAGATGTCACCGTATAATCCTTGTCTTCTACTGTCTTCTTCAGCACATCATCTGCGATCTCTGCATTTAATGTCAGCTCTGCTGTTCCTGCCTCATGGCTTACAACCGCTTCATCTACCTGTGGAAGTGCTTCCAGTGCTTTCTTTACGGCTGCCTCACAGTGTCCACACATCATTCCCTCAATATGCATTATTTTTTTCATTGTCTTGTCCTCCTTCTTGGATCTCTTTTTTTCTTTTTTGGCTTTTAATTTTTTATCTTTTGATGCATCATACATCTTAAAAAGATTCAATCTC
>UMLM01038209.1_pt1 | contig 23907 bp, 20 predicted proteins | sample 1966571 | NCBI WGS metagenome assembly UMLM01 (sample SAMEA4836203, study PRJEB28245) | human gut metagenome | biome: gut microbiome; material: fecal sample | place: Denmark | collected 2008 | reverse complement strand
TTGTGCCTGAGCGAAGCGAAAGGAATGGATATAACAATGAAAAAAGCGGCATTACACAGCCTTGGATGTAAAGTGAATTCATATGAGACAGAGGCAATGCAGCAAATGTTGGAGCAGGCAGGATATGAGATCGTGCCTTTCCATGACAGAGCAGATGTGTATATTATCAATACCTGTTCTGTGACGAATATTGCGGATCGCAAATCCAGACAGATGATTCATAAAGCAAAGAAAATGAATCCGGATGCGATCGTTGTGGCAGCAGGATGTTATGTGCAGACATCCACGGAGCAGGCGAAAGCAGATGCGGCCATTGATATTATTATCGGAAACAATAAAAAGCAGGATCTTCTTGCAATGCTGGCAGCCTATGAGGCAGACCATGGCGCAGCGCAGGAAGGTGTGCTGGATATTAATCATACAAAACAGGAATACGAAGAACTGACGGTGATCCATCCGTCAGAGCATACCCGTGCATTTTTAAAGGTACAGGACGGCTGTAATCAGTTTTGCAGTTACTGTATCATTCCGTATGCCCGTGGCAGAGTCAGAAGCCGAAAGCTGGAAGATGTCGCTGTGGAGGCCCGTAGACTGGCAGAAAATGGTTTTCAGGAACTGGTGCTGACCGGTATTCATTTAAGTTCTTACGGTATCGACTGCGACAGCAGCCTGCTGGAGCTGATTCAGACGTTACATGAGATTAATGGCATTGAACGTATTCGCCTCGGGTCACTTGAGCCGGGTATCATCACAGAAGATTTTGTGCAGGCGCTGGTGAAACTGCCAAAAGTATGCCCGCATTTCCATCTGTCCCTGCAGAGCGGAAGCAGCACTGTCTTAAAACGAATGAACCGCAGATACACACCGGAAGAATATCTGGAAAAATGTGACTTGCTGCGTCAGTATTATGAACATCCGGCAATCACCACAGATATTATCGTTGGATTCCCGGGAGAGACAGAAGAAGAATTTAAGGAGACCTGTGACTTTGTGAAAAAAGTAGATTTTTACGAAGTACATGTTTTTAAATATTCCAAGAGAAATGGAACGGTTGCTGCATCTATGCCGGATCAGATCAAGGAATCCGTCAAAGCGGAGCGCAGTGGAATACTGATGGAGCTGGCAGAAAAGCAGAAAAAAGAATTTATTGATTATTATAAAGGAAAAGAAGTGTCCGTATTATTTGAGGAACCGGTGGAAGTGGATGGCGTGCGCTATTTTGAAGGACTGACCCCGGAATATGTCAAAGTATGGGTGCCGACGGAGGAAAACCTGGCGAACCGGATAATGAAGGTTGAATTTTTCCCTTATTTATATTAGAATAAATATTGATATATTTTAACGACAGAGGTACAAGTTATGCAGGACTTAAGCAGTACACAATATTTTAAAGTTGAAAAAGCACCGGAATTAAAAATCGGTGATGTTCTGGAAATCGTATACAAGGCGATGGCAGAGAAAGGATACAATCCGATCAATCAGATCGTGGGATACATTATGTCCGGAGATCCGACATATATTACAAGTTATAAAAATGCCCGCAGTCTGATCATGAAAGTGGAACGTGATGAACTGGTGGAAGAAGTTCTGAAGGATTACGTTGCAAAGCATGGATGGGATTAGGACAAACGTATGAGAATCATGGGACTTGATTTCGGTTCAAAAACGGTTGGGGTTGCAATCAGTGACCCCTTGTTTTTGACTGCCCAGGGAATTGAGATCGTGCGGCGAAAGGCACCTGGAAAGCTGCGCCAGACACTGGCACGGATCAATGAACTGAAAGAGGAATATGAAGTAGGAAAAATTGTACTTGGTTTTCCGAAAAATATGAACAACACAGAGGGCGAACGATGCGAGAAGACACTTGAGTTCAAGGAGATGCTGGAGAAGCGTACCGGGCTTGAGGTAGTGCTCTGGGATGAACGACTGACAACCGTAGAAGCAGACCGAACTATGATGCAGGTCGGAATCCGCAGAGAAAACAGAAAAGAGTATGTGGATGAACTGGCTGCTATTTTTATATTACAGGGATATCTGGATTATCAGAGCAGACAGCACACGGAAGGGTAGAAAGTGCAATGGACAAAATTATTTTTACAGATCCGGAGAATCAGGAAAATCTTGAATTGTACCTTTTAGAGCAGACATGTATCAATGGAACGACTTATCTTCTTGCGGCTGAGGAAGAAGATGAGGATTCTGTTGCATATATTTTGAAGGAAGTACTGACAGAAGACGAAGAGGTCATCTATGCAATGGTGGAGGATGATGTGGAGTTAAATGCAATCTCCAAAGTTTTTGCAGAGATGCTGGATGACGTGGACATTGAAATGTAAAATTTCAAGTCGAACGTACGTGAGACTTGGTGCGTGATTCTGGTCTGCATAAGCTGACATATTCTTCTCAGAATCACTGCACATCCTTGCGGAGCATTTATCTCAGTTGGAGTTTGAACTCCCACTGAGATAAAATGAGAACGGAAATAAAACAGGAGGTGCGAATTTTTGGCAAATACAAAAAAATCTAAATTAAAGATCATTCCCCTTGGCGGACTGGAAGCCATCGGAATGAATATTACTGCCTTTGAATACGAAGACAGTATTATTGTGGTGGATTGTGGTCTGGCATTCCCGGAAGATGATATGTATGGTATCGATTTGTGTATACCGGATATCACATATTTAAAAGACAATATCGATCGTGTAAAAGGATTTTTTATCACTCACGGTCATGAAGATCATATCGGAGCACTTCCTTATGTGCTGCGTGAGATCAATGTGCCGATCTATGCGACAAAGCTGACCATCGGCATTATCGATCACAAGCTTGGAGAGCACAATATGCTCAATAAAGTAAAACGAAAAGTGGTCAAATACGGACAGCATATCAATCTTGGATGCTTTCGTGTAGAATTTATCAAGACAAACCACAGTATTCAGGATGCAGCAGCACTGGCCATCTATTCTCCGGCAGGAACCGTGGTACACACCGGTGACTTTAAAGTTGATTACACACCGGTTTACGGAGATGCCATTGATCTGCAGCGTTTTGGAGAGATCGGTAAAAAAGGCGTACTTGCGTTGATGTGCGACAGTACCAATGCAGAACGCCCTGGATTTACCATGACAGAGCGAAAGGTCGGAAAAACATTTGAGAGTATTTTCAGTGATCACACACATCAGAGAATCATTGTTGCAACTTTTGCATCCAATGTGGATCGTGTGCAGCAGATCATCAATACCGCATATAAATTTGGACGTAAGGTAGTGGTAGAAGGACGAAGCATGGTCAATATCATTTCCATTGCATCCGAACTTGGCTATCTGAACATTCCGGACAATACACTGATCGAAGTGGACCAGTTGAAAAATTACCCGGATGAGAAAACAGTTCTGATTACAACGGGAAGTCAGGGCGAGCCATTGGCAGCGCTGTCCCGTATGGCAAACGGCATTCACCGCAAAGTGAAGATTCAGCCAAACGATCTGATCGTATTCAGTTCCAATCCGATCCCGGGAAATGAAAAAGCGGTTTCAAAAATCATTAACGATCTGTACCGCCAGAGCGCAGATGTTATTTTCCAGGATACTCACGTATCCGGACATGCATGCCAGGAAGAGATCAAACTGATCTACTCCCTGCTTCATCCGAAATATGCAATTCCGGTGCATGGTGAGTTCAAACACCGCAAAGCACAGGCTGGTGTTGCAGCAGAACTTGGTATGGACAAAGAGCACATTCTGATGATCTCTTCCGGAGATGTGCTGGAAATCGATGAAGACGGCGCAGAAGTAGTTGGCAAAGTTCCGGCTGGCTCTGTATTTGTCGATGGCCTTGGTGTCGGCGATGTCGGAAATATCGTTATGCGTGACCGTCAGCATCTGGCAGAAGATGGTATCATCATTGTTGTTCTGACACTGCAGGGCGGCTCCGGACAGCTTCTGGCAGGACCAGATATCGTATCCCGTGGATTTGTGTACGTGCGTGGATCTGAGAGCCTGATGGATGAGGCACAGCATCTTTTGAATGAGCATGTAACAGATCTGACCGACCGCGGTATCACAGACTGGGGAAAGATCAAGACAGAGATCAAAGATTCACTGGGCGAATTTGTATGGAAAAAGACAAAACGTCGTCCGATGATCATTCCGATTATCATGGAAGTGTAAGAGAAAATGGATTTAAATACAAGCATCGAGGAACTGAAGCTTGCGCTGCAGAACAGTGACGCTTTCTGCCGGTATCAGAAGATCCGGGAGGAAGTGCATCACTATCCTGAAAAAGAGCACAGACTTCATGAATTTCGAAGAAAAAATTATTTTTTACAGAACAGCAAAGATCAGATTGATCTGTTTACTGAAGCAGGCCGTCTGGAACAGGAATACGCAGATGTATACAAAGATCCGCTTTTGGGCGAATATCTGGCAGCGGAAGTTACAGTCTGCCGTATCATTCAGCAGATCAATAAGGAACTGCTTGGATGCCTGAATTTTGAAGCAATTCTGTATGAAGAATAAGATACTGGTACAGGTTAGACTATGATTGTTGATGAAAGATTTGTGACATATATCAATTCTCTCAATACGGGAAATACGCCGTTTTTGGAAGAATTGGAAAAAACAGCAAAAGCAGATTATGTACCGATTATCCGCCGGGAAATGCAGAACCTGTTAAAATTATTGCTGGCGATGAAACGCCCGGTGCGGATACTGGAAGTAGGCACTGCAGTCGGATTTTCGGCTTTGTTGATGGCGGAATATAATCCGGTGGACTGTGAGATCACTACGATAGAAAACTATGAAAAGCGCATTCCGATTGCAAAAGAGAATTTTGCAAAAGCAGGACGGGATCAGATGATCACACTGCTGGAGGGGGATGCTGCAGAAGTGTTAAAGACACTGCAGGAACCATATGATTTTATTTTTATGGATGCGGCTAAAGGGCAGTATATCCATTTCTTTGATGATGTCTTGCGTTTACTGGCAGAGGGTGGTATTCTTGTATCAGATAATGTACTGCAGGACGGAGATATCATAGAGTCCCATTATGCAGTGACCAGAAGAAACCGTACGATCCACAAGAGAATGCGGGAGTATCTATATGAACTGACCCACAACGAAAACCTGACTACTGCAATATTACCGGTTGGGGATGGTGTGACTGTCAGTGTAAAGAAAGAATAACAGGAAAAAGAGTAAGGAGCATTTCATGAAACATCCAGAATTATTAATTCCGGCAAGCAGTCTGGAAGTATTAAAAACAGCGGTTGTGTTTGGTGCAGATGCAGTATATATCGGTGGAGAAGCCTTTGGACTTAGAGCCAAAGCGAAAAACTTTTCCATGGAGGAGATTCAGGAGGGAATCGCATTTGCACATGCTCATGATGTAAAAGTATATATTACAGCAAATATTCTGGCTCATAATGGCGATCTGAGCGGAGTAAGAGCTTATTTTGAGGAATTAAAAGAAATTAAACCGGATGCACTGATTATTTCAGATCCGGGAGTTTTTATGATTGCCAGAGAAGTATGTCCGGAGATTGATATCCATATCAGTACCCAGGCAAACAATACAAATTATGGAACATATCAGTTCTGGCATCAGCTTGGCGCGCGTCGTGTGGTAACTGCCAGAGAACTGTCTATGGCAGAGTTAAAGGAAATCAGGGAGAAAGCACCGGCAGATCTGGAGATGGAGACATTCATTCATGGTGCCATGTGTATTTCTTATTCCGGACGCTGCCTGCTCTCCAATTATTTTACCGGTCGTGATGCCAACCGTGGGGCCTGTACGCATCCATGCCGTTGGAAATATGCCATCGTGGAGGAAACCAGACCGGGAGAATATATGCCAGTTTATGAGAATGAACGTGGCACCTATATTTTTAATTCCAAGGACCTTTGCATGATCGAGCATATTCCGGAGCTGATCGACAGTGGAATTGACAGTTTCAAGATAGAAGGTCGTATGAAGACCGCATTGTATGTGGCTACCGTAGCCCGTACGTATCGTAAGGCAATTGATGATTATCTGGAGTCTCCGGAATTATATCAGAAAAACATGGACTGGTATCTGGATCAGATTTCCAATTGCACGTATCGTCAGTTTACAACCGGATTTTTCTTCGGAAAACCGGATGAAAGCGCTCAGATTTATGACAACAATACTTATGTAAAAGAGTACACATATCTGGGCATTATAGGGGAATGCACTGCAGACGGATTATACCGTATCGAACAGCGCAATAAATTTTCTGTAGGGGAACAGATTGAAATCATGAAGCCGGATGGTAGAAATATTCCGGCAGTCGTTCATAGAATCGTGGACGAAGAAGGGCAGGAGATGCAATCTGCGCCGCATCCGAAGCAGGTTTTATATATCGAACTTGCAGCGGCAGAAAATGGTGCTCTTTCCGGGGCAGAGGTTTCGGAGCAGGACAACCATGCAGCAGAACTTTATGACATATTGCGTAGGAAAGAGGAGGAATAGTCATGGCAAAAGATCGTTATGTGGCATATGTCGGCACTTATACACACGGAAGCAGTGTGGGAATCCATATTTTTGATGTGGATGCCGAGAAAGGAAAAATGACAGAACGTAAGGTGGTTCCGATTAATAATCCGTCTGATTTAATTGTTTCTACCAGCGGAAAGTTTCTTTATTCTATTGCAGATGAAGGTGTACAGTCTTTCCGTATTCTGGAAGATGGAGATCTGGAACCAATCAATTCTGTGTGGACAGGTGGTATGAGAGGATGCTATCTGGAAGTGGACGAGCAGGATCGTTATCTGTTTGTGGCAGGCTACCATGACGGACGTATTACCATGATGAACCTGAATGAGGATGGCTCTATCGGTGAGATTGCAGATGGAATTTTCCATAAAGGAATCGGTGTCAATATCACAGACCGCAGCTCTATGCCGCATGTTACCTGCGTAAAGGTGACACCGGATCAGCAGTGTGTCTGCGCAGTAGACAGTGGCTTGGATCAGGTGAAAATTTACCGGATTGACAGAGAACATAGCAAACTGGAACTGGAAGATATCCTTCGTTGCGAACTGGACAGTGGTCCTAAGATGCTTCGTTATGACCGTCAGCATAAATATGCTTATGTATTGTGCGAAATTGACAATGTTATTGAAGTGTATGAACTGAAACTGCGAAACAGTGATACAGAACCGTTTAAACTGATTCAGCGTATCAGTACCACTGAACCAGGCGAAAAACAGCGTGCAGCTGCATCTGGCATTGAATTTTCACCGGATGGAAATCATCTGTTTGTAACCAATGCAGGTATCAATACAGTTATTATTTATGATGTGGATAAGGAAACAGGAGTACTAACACCGCTTTTCCATTGCAAGACCAGCGGAGATTATCCAAAGGCGCTGGCGGTTATGCCGGATAATAAGCATTTTATCGTGCTCAGCCATGAGACAAATGAGATTTTTACTTATAACATGGATTATGAGGAACGGTATTTCCTGCAGGATTCCAAACCGATTAAGATTGAACAGCCAAATTGTATTTTTATTCATAAATTGTAATTATTCAGAGCTAAGGCACGAGTACAATAATGAGAAAAAGACTGCCATCGGAACCGTAATGGTTTTGATGGCAGCCTTTTTATGTATACAGAACTTAATGAGTAAGTCGGTATGATATTTTATTCATAGATTTTCTTTAAATTGTCAAGCTTTGCGGTAGTGTTGCGAAGCATCAGATCCAGAATCGTGATAGCAGCCATAGCTTCTACCACAACAACGGCTCTTGGCACAACTACCGGATCATGACGACCACGGATGCTGATATCAACAGCCTCGCCATCTGCATTTGCTGTATGCTGTAACTGTGCAATGGACGGGGTTGGTTTCACGGCAGCACGGAATACGATAGGAGATCCGTCGCTGATACCGCCTAAGATACCACCAGCATGATTGGTGGTCTTGGTCAGCGGACCGTTTTTCTGTGGAACAAAGGAATCGTTGTTTTCAGAGCCGCGGGCAGTGGCAGCGGCAAAACCGTCTCCGACTTCAAATCCTTTGATTGCGCCAATAGAAAAAATTGCTTTTGCCAGACTTGCATCCAGTTTATCAAAAACAGGATCACCAATACCGGCAGGGACACCATCGATCACACATTCGATGATACCGCCGGAAGAATCCTGCGCTTCGATACACTGATCGAGAAAGAACTGTGCCTCTTTTGCAGCCTGCGCATCCGGCATGGCAACCGGATTTTGACTGATCTGTGCAGCATCAAAACGGCCTGGATCAATGGATACCGGACCGATGGATTTTGTATAAGTAAGAATGAAGATTCCCATTTCTTTTAACAGTTTTGCGGCAATGGCACCCGCAGCAACGCGTCCGATGGTTTCGCGGGCAGAAGAACGTCCGCCGCCGCGGTAATCGCGGAAACCATATTTTGCATCAAAACAGTAATCGGCATGTCCTGGACGATAGCAGCGGGCAATGTCACTATAATCTTTGGAGTGTTGATTCTCGTTTTTGACGATCATGGAGATCGGTGTGCCAGTCGTGCGTCCTTCAAAGACACCGGAGAGAATTTCCACCCGGTCTGCCTCCGTACGTGGGGTGGTATACTTGGACTGCCCCGGTTTTCTGCGGTTAAGATAGATCTGAATGTCTTCTTCGGACAGTGGAAGCCCACTTGGGCAGCCGTCTACTACGACACCGACACCTTTTCCGTGGGATTCTCCCCATGTGGTGATCTGAAAAATAGTTCCTGTATTTGAACCAGCCATAATATTTCCTCCTCTATTGCTAGGCATTACAGTTCACCTGCGCCATTCGCAAAACGCCCATTCCGGGCTTCTTCGTAGCTGCGCTACTGCTTTTGCTCATAAGACGGCGCTCCCTTTATCACTAGGTATCCAGTTATTTTTTCATGCAAGCATGAACAATAACTGAATACCTGTGATAAGTGAACTGTAAAAGTATTTTTGACACATATCTTATTATATGATAAAGTTATAAACAGCGCAATGAAAAAGGAAAGGAACTTTTTATGTATAAATTATTGAAAAAAGATGGACGCGCAAAGCGTGCCGAAGTGACAACGGTGCATGGAATTATCCAGACACCGGTATTTATGAATGTCGGAACCGCAGCGGCGATCAAAGGTGCGGTATCCACAGATGACCTGCGGCAGATTAAGACACAGGTGGAATTATCCAATACCTATCATCTGCATGTTCGTCCGGGGGACAAATTGATCAGGGAACTTGGCGGTCTGCATAAATTTATGGTATGGGACAAGCCAATTTTGACAGATTCCGGCGGATTTCAGGTATTTTCTCTGGCAGGACTCCGTAAAATCAAAGAGGAAGGCGTACATTTCCATTCCCATGTAGATGGGCGTAAGATTTTTATGGGACCAGAGGAGAGTATGCAGATTCAGTCTAATCTTGGTTCTACGATTGCTATGGCATTCGACGAATGTCCGCCGGCATTGGCAGACAGAAGTTATGTTCAACCGTCAGTTGATCGTACTACACGCTGGCTGGATCGTTGTAAAAAAGAAATGCAGCGTCTGAACAGCCTGGAAGATACCATCAATAAAAATCAGATGCTTTTCGGTATCAATCAGGGCGCAATTTTTGACGATATCCGTATTGACCATGCAAAACGCATCAGTGAGATGGATCTGGATGGTTACGCAGTGGGCGGCCTTGCCGTCGGTGAGAGCCATGAGGAAATGTATCACATTCTGGATGTGACAGTTCCACATCTTCCGGAAGACAAACCAACTTACCTGATGGGCGTTGGTACTCCGGCAAATATTTTGGAAGCAGTAGACCGCGGCGTGGATTTTTTTGACTGTGTATATCCAAGCCGAAACGGACGTCATGGACATGTATATACAAATTTCGGTAAACTGAACCTGTTTAATCAGAAGTTCGAGCGTGATATGCGCCCAATCGAAGAGGGATGTCAGTGTCCGGCTTGCCGTACCTACAGCAGAGCTTATATCCGTCATCTGCTGAAGGCAAAGGAAATGCTAGGCATGCGTCTGTGCGTACTGCATAATCTGTATTTCTATAATACAATGATGGAAGAAATCCGCGATGCCATCGATGCAGGCAACTATCAGAATTACAAAGCTGAGAAATTGTATCGCATGGAACATGGGGAGTAAGAAAAAGTTCACCCGCGCCATTCGCAAAAGAGCACGCTTGCGAGCGATACTTCTTTAACTTTGGTAAAGCGGACATTCGTAATCCGCTTTACTATATGTGATGAGTGAACTGGAAAAAAATAAAAAATATGCAAAATGGGTTGAAGAAAAGCTACATTTTGTGTAGAATGTTTAATAGTATCGAAAAATAGGAGGAAATCAAATGAACGTATTATCATCCAGTACAGGAATGGGTATGATGGGAACAATCATCTGGATTGTTGTTTTACTTGTATTCGTATTTGTATTTATGCTGAGACCGCAGAAAAAAGAGCAGGCAAGAAGAAATGAGATGATGTCTAAAATGGCAGTCGGCGATACTGTTCTTACAAGCAGCGGCTTTTATGGCACACTGATCGATATCAATGAAGATACCGTTATCGTAGAGTTCGGCAACAACAAAAACTGCCGTATTCCGATGCAGCGTTCTGCAATCGCACAGATCGAAAAAGCTGAAGACGCAGTAGAAGAGTAAACTGAAAAAAGCAAAGATCAGACAAAGGAGGGGGGGCATGGATATCAGTCGATATCACTGCCCTTCTTTTGTATATTGTAAGTGACGTCGTAAAACATAAGTTTTGCGATATCACCTCAAAAAAGTTGTTTTTGAGAGGAGAAAGAGAATGAAATATCAGGTTGGAGTCATTGCCGGAGACGGCATTGGTCCTGAGGTTGTAGCCGAGGCACAGAAAGTATTAAACTGTGTGGCTGACAAATTCGGACATGAATTTGAGTACGAAGATATTTTAATGGGAGGATGTTCCATTGACGCGACCGGAGAGCCGCTGACGGACCATGCCATTGAGCAGGCCCTGCATTCTGATGCGGTTTTAATGGGATCTATTGGCGGAAATACAAGTACTTCCCCATGGTATAAACTTCCACCGGAGAAACGTCCGGAGGCCGGATTACTGAAATTGCGTAAGTCCCTGAACTTATTTGCGAACTTAAGACCGGCATATCTTTATGAGGAATTAAAGGAGGCATGCCCGCTGCGCGATGACATCATCGGTACAGGTTTTGATATGATGATCATGCGTGAGTTGACCGGAGGACTTTACTTTGGAGCCCGCAAGACCAGCGAAGTAGATGGTGTTGTGACAGCGGTAGATACCCTTACATATACTGAGAACGAGATTCGCAGAATTGCGATCAAAGGTTTTGATATTGCCATGAAACGCCGCAAAAAAGTAACAAGCGTTGACAAGGCAAACGTACTGGATTCTTCCAGACTCTGGAGAAAAATCGTAGAGGAAGTAGCAAAGGATTATCCGGAAGTTACTTATGAACATATGTTAGTAGACAACTGTGCAATGCAGTTGGTAAAAGATCCGAAACAGTTTGACGTTATCCTGACAGAGAACATGTTCGGTGATATCCTTTCTGATGAGGCAAGTATGGTAACAGGTTCCATCGGTATGCTTTCCAGCGCGAGCCTGAATGATACTAAATTCGGTCTGTATGAGCCGAGTGGCGGATCCGCACCGGATATCGCAGGACAGGGCATTGCAAACCCGATTGCTACTATTTTATCCGCAGCAATGATGCTTCGCTATTCCTTTGATCTGGACAAAGAAGCAGATGCAGTGGAGAATGCGGTAAAACAGGTATTAAAAGACGGATATCGTACTATTGATATCATGCCGCAGGAAGAAGATAAGAAATCTGCCGTAGAACAGGTTGGCACAAGCCGTATGGGCGATCTGATCTGCGAGAGAATATAAAAAAGGAGTATGTAAAAAAATGAGAAGTGACAATGTTACAAAAGGGATGCAGCAGGCACCTCACAGATCTTTATTTAATGCACTTGGCTATACCAAGGAGGAATTAGACAGACCGTTAGTAGGTATCGTAAGTTCCTATAATGAGATCGTACCGGGACATATGAACCTGGATAAAATTGTGGAAGCTGTAAAGATGGGCGTTGCAATGGCAGGCGGCACACCGATCGTGTTCCCGGCAATCGCAGTTTGTGATGGTATTGCAATGGGACACACAGGAATGAAATATTCTCTGGTTACCCGTGATCTGATCGCAGATTCCACAGAGTGTATGGCAATGGCACATCAGTTCGATGCACTGGTTATGGTTCCGAACTGTGATAAAAACGTACCGGGACTTCTGATGGCAGCAGCCAGACTGAATATCCCAACTGTATTTGTAAGCGGCGGCCCGATGCTGGCTGGTCATATCCACGGCAAAAAGAGAAGTCTTTCTTCCATGTTTGAGGCAGTTGGTTCCTACGCAGCAGGTACTATGACAGAGGATGAGGTAAGAGAGTACGAAGAAAAAGTATGCCCGACCTGTGGTTCCTGTTCCGGTATGTATACAGCAAACTCCATGAACTGTCTGACAGAGGCGATCGGTATGGGACTTCCTGGAAACGGAACCATTCCGGCTGTATATTCTGAGAGAATCAAACTTGCAAAACATGCAGGTATGGCAGTTATGGAACTGTTAAAGAAAGATATCCGTCCGCGTGATATTATGACAAAAGCAGCATTCATGAACGCTTTAACAATGGATATGGCACTTGGATGTTCCACAAACTCCATGCTTCATCTTCCGGCTATCGCACATGAGGCTGGTGTGGATATTGACCTTGATATCGCAAACGCATTAAGTGAGAAGACACCGAACCTTTGCCACCTTGCACCGGCAGGTCCGACATATATGGAGGACTTAAACGAGGCAGGAGGTGTGTCAGCAGTTATGTCTGAGTTGAACAAAATCGGTCTGTTAGATACAAGCTGCATGACAGTTACAGGAAAGACAATCGCTGAAAATATTCAGGGCGTTGTAAATAAAAATCCGGAAGTTATCCGTCCGGTTGAAAATCCGTATAGCAAGACAGGCGGAATCGCCGTACTGAAAGGTAACCTTGCACCGGATTCCGCAGTTGTAAAACGTTCCGCAGTTGTACCGGAAATGATGGTACATGAAGGACCTGCAAGAGTATTTGACTGCGAGGAAGATGCTATTGCAGCTATCAAAGGCGGCAAGATCGTAGCGGGTGACGTTGTTGTAATCCGTTACGAGGGACCGAAAGGCGGTCCGGGTATGCGTGAGATGCTGAACCCGACATCTGCCATCGCAGGTATGGGACTTGGTTCTTCCGTAGCTCTGATCACAGACGGACGTTTCTCCGGAGCTTCCAGAGGAGCTTCCATCGGACACGTATCACCGGAAGCAGCAGTTGGCGGTCCGATCGCGTTCGTAGAGGAAGGTGATATCATCAAGATCAACATTCCGGAGAATACTCTGAACGTAGATATCTCTGAGGAAGAGATGGCAGCAAGAAAAGCAAAATGGCAGCCGCGTGAGCCGAAGATTACAACAGGATATCTGGCTCGTTACGCTTCCATGGTTACATCTGGAAACACAGGTGCTATTCTGAAAACAGGTAAATAAGATCAGAAGGTAAGATTAGATAGAAAAGAGGAACAAAAGCATATGCAGTTGACAGGATCACAGATTGTTATTGAATGTTTGAAAGAGCAGGGTGTGGATACTGTATTCGGCTATCCGGGCGGCGCAATTTTGAACGTTTACGATGAACTGTATAAACATAGCGATGAAATTTACCATGTGCTTACGTCCCATGAACAGGGAGCTTCCCATGCAGCGGATGGATATGCCCGCTCCACCGGAAAAGTCGGTGTGTGTCTGGCTACTTCCGGACCAGGTGCAACCAATCTGGTAACCGGTATCGCAACTGCTTACATGGATTCTGTTCCAATGGTGGCTATTACCTGTAACGTAGGTGTGCCGCTGCTTGGAAAAGACAGCTTTCAGGAAATTGATATCGCAGGTATCACGACACCGATCACAAAGCATAATTTTATTGTAAAAGACATTAATAAACTGGCTGACGTGATCCGCCGTGCTTTCCGGATCGCCCAGACCGGGCGCCCGGGGCCTGTGCTGGTAGATATTCCAAAAGATGTTACTGCAGCTACAACAGAATTTGAATTTCAGCAGATACCGCCGGTTGCGCGTAAGGTTGACAAAATGACAGAAGCAGATCTGGAGCAGGCAGCAGCTATGATCCGTGAAGCGAAAAAACCGTACATTTTTGTGGGTGGCGGCGCAGTCATCTCCGGAGCCAGCGAAGAACTTGCAAAATTTGCAAATCTGGTAGATGCGCCGGTATGTGATTCCCTGATGGGAAAAGGTGCATTTGACGGAACAAATGACCGATACAGCGGAATGCTTGGTATGCATGGTACCAAAGCATCCAATTACGGTGTAAGTGAATGTGACTTGCTGATCGCAGTTGGTGTTCGTTTTAGCGACCGTGTCATCGGTGATGCAAAACGCTTCGCAAGCAACGCAAAGATTCTGCAGTTTGATGTAGATCCGGCTGAGATTAACAAAAATATCCAGACGGATGCCAGCGTAATTGGGGATATCAAGGAAATTCTGAAACGTTTGAACCATCTGTTAGTGCAGCAGGAGCACACAGAGTGGATGCAGCAGATTGGTGAATTCAAGGAAAAATATCCGTTAACCTATAAAAAAGAAGGATTGTCCGGACCATTTGTTATGGAGGAGATTTACCGCCAGACAAAGGGCGATGCCATCATCGTTACAGAGGTCGGACAGCACCAGATGTGGGCGGCACAGTATTATAAATTCTCTAATCCACGTACATTACTGACTTCCGGTGGTCTTGGTACCATGGGATATGGTCTTGGCGCAGCAATCGGCGCACAGGTAGCAAATCCGGAGAAACAGGTCATCAACATTGCAGGTGACGGCTGTTTCCGTATGAATATGAACGAGATTGCCACAGCAGTCCGCCAGCGGCTTCCACTGATCCAGATTGTCATCAACAATCAGGTACTTGGTATGGTACATCAGTGGCAGGGCTTATTTTATGAGAAACGTTATTCCAACACGATCTTAAACGATGGTGTGGATTTCGTAAAACTTGCTGAGGCTATGGGAGCCACAGGCATGCGTGCTAAGACACAGGAAGAATTTGCCGAAGAACTGGCAAAAGCACTGGAAATGAAGACACCGGTACTCATCGATTGTATCATTGACAGTGATGATAATGTTTGGCCGATGGTAGCACCTGGCGCACCGATCAGCGAAGCATTTGATGAATCTGATCTGAAGAACAGATAAATGACGCATCCGGGTGGCACTGTACAGGGAGAGAAATCTCTTTGCCGCCTGGAAGGTGTTCATAATAAAAAAATCCTGCAATGGCAGGAAAATCCAGGAGGTTTTAAAATGAGCAGAGTTTACAATTTCTCAGCTGGACCGGCAGTATTACCGGTAGAAGTGCTGAAAGAGGCACAGGAGGAGATGCTTGATTACCGTGGATGCGGTATGTCCGTTATGGAGATGAGCCATCGTTCTTCCATGTTTCAGGAGATCATTGATGAGGCTGAAGCAGATTTAAGGGATTTATTACATATCCCGGACAATTACAAAGTATTATTCTTACAGGGTGGTGGAGCATTACAGTTCTCCGCAGTTCCGATGAACCTGATGAAAAATGGTGTGGCTGATTACATCGTAACAGGTCAGTGGGCAAAGAAAGCATATGAGGAAGGAAAGAAATACGGAAAAGCAGTAAAGATTGCTTCTTCTGAGGATGAGACATTTACTTATATTCCGGATTGTTCTGATCTTCCAATCGATGATGATGCAGACTATGTATACATTTGCCAGAACAATACCATTTACGGAACTGTATATCATGAACTGCCAAACACCAAAGGAAAAACTTTGGTAGCAGACGTATCTTCCTGCTTCCTGTCAGAGCCGATGGACGTAGAGAAATACGGCGTGATCTGGGGCGGCGTTCAGAAAAATATCGGACCTGCCGGTGTACAGATCGTAATCATCCGTGAGGATCTGATCCGCGATGATCTGCCGGATTATGTACCGACTCTGATGAAATACAAAACACAGGCTGACAAAGGTTCCATGTACAATACACCGCCATGTTACGGCATCTACATCTGCGGTAAAGTATTCAAATGGATCAAGAGTCTTGGCGGTCTGGAAGCGATGAAGAAACGCAACGAGGAGAAAGCAGCAATTCTGTATGATTTCCTTGACAACAGCAAACTGTTCAAAGGTACTGTCCGCAAAGAAGACCGTTCCCTGATGAACGTTCCGTTTGTAACAGGTGATAAAGATCTGGATGCAAAATTTGTTGCAGAAGCAAAAGCAGCAGGTCTGGAGAACTTAAAAGGACACAGAACCGTTGGCGGTATGCGTGCTTCCATCTACAATGCAATGCCAAAAGAGGGCGTGATCGCATTGGTTGAGTTTATGAAGAAATTCGAGGCTGAGAATACAAAGTAAATTTGTGATTCATATTTGAGTTTGAATGTGGGATAGGAAAACTGACGGATTCAGGTAACTATCTTGCCATGTGAAAATTGTGTTGCTAAAAGGCGAAAAGCTGACTGAGAAGGTGAGATGTCCCAGTCAGGAAAATTGAGTTGAAAAAGTTGAAGAAAAGAGGAAACAAAAATGGTTCAGTTTCATTGCTTAAATCCGATCGCAGCGTGCGGTCTGGAATTATTCCCGGATACCTATGAGAAAACAGATGATTTCAATGCGGCAGAGGTTGCATTAGTGCGTAGTGCAGCAATGCATGATATGGATCTTCCGGAATCACTGCTGGCAGTAGCCCGCGCAGGTGCAGGCGTCAACAATATTCCACTGGAAAAATGCGCAGATCAGGGAATCGTTGTATTCAATACACCAGGTGCAAACGCAAACGGTGTCAAAGAGCTGGTAATCGCAGGCATGCTTCTTGCAAGCCGTGATATCACAGGCGGTATCGACTGGGTAAAAGAGAACAAAGAGGATGCAGGAATTGCAAAAGCAGCTGAGAAAGCCAAAAAAGCATTTGCAGGAACTGAAATCAAAGGAAAAAAACTTGGTGTCATCGGACTTGGAGCCATCGGTGTGCAGGTTGCCAATGCGGCGGTAGCACTGGGCATGGATGTGCTTGGTTATGATCCGTATCTGTCTGTCAATGCAGCATGGAATGTTTCTACAAAAGTAAAACATGTGCTGGCAGTAGAAGATATTTACAAAGAGTGTGATTTCATCACAATTCATGTACCGCTTCTGGATTCCACAAAAGGAATGATCAGTAAAGAAGCCATCGCAATGATGAAAGAGAACGTCATCGTTCTGAATTTTGCCCGCGATACGTTGGTAGATGAAGCAGCTATGGTTGAAGCATTAAAAGCAGGAAAAGTACGCAAATATGTTGTTGATTTTCCGAATCCGACCACAGCAGGCGTGGAGAACTGCATTGTGATCCCGCATCTTGGCGCATCTACCGCAGAATCTGAGGATAACTGCGCAGTAATGGCTGTACAGGAAGTGATTGATTATATCGAGAACGGAAATATTACACATTCTGTAAATTATCCGGATTGTAACATGGGTGTGTGCACAGGTGTTGCAAGAATTGCGATCCTGCACAAAAACATCAAGAACATGATCGGTCAGTACTCATCTGTATTAGGTGAAGCAGGTGTCAATATTGCTGACATGACAAACAAGAGCCGCAATGACTATGCTTATTCACTTCTGGATCTGGATGCTCCGGCAACTGCAGAAGTTGTTGAAAAACTGGCTGCAATTGACGGTGTATTAAAAGTAAGAGTGATCAAATAACGATCATTGAGTCGGCGTGGGAACAGAGAGTACAGCTTTGTTTCCACGCTTTTTTTTGCAAAAGGAGAAAATAAAATGGCAGAGATCAGACCATTTGCATGTGTGCGCCCATGCAGAGAGAAAGCAGCGAAAATTGCTGCATTACCATATGATGTATACAATCGAAAAGAAGCAAAAGAGGAAGTACTGCGGGAACCGGAATCTTTTCTGAAAATCGACCGTGCCGAAACACAGTTTGATGATTCCATAGATACTTATGCGCCGGAGGTTTATCAGAAAGCCCATGATACCCTGTGGGATATGATGGAAAAGGGGGATTTTATACGGGACAAAGAGGCTTGTTATTATATTTACGAGCTGACCATGAATGGACGGACACAGACCGGTATCACCGCATGCGCGTCTATCGATGATTATGAGAATAATGTAATCAAAAAGCATGAAAATACCCGTGCGGAAAAGGAACAAGACCGTATTCGCCACGTAGATATCTGTGATGCACAGACAGGACCAATCTTTCTGGCGTACCGCGACAATGCAGAAATTACAGTTATCGTAAATAAGGTAAAGGAGCAGGAAGCGGAATATGATTTTACTTCTCCGGACGGCATTCGCCACAGAGTGTGGGTGATCAGTGAAGCGGAGGATATCGCAGCAATTCGTAGCGCATTTGCTGGCATTAATCAGATTTATATCGCGGATGGACATCATCGTGCAGCTTCTGCCGTAAAAGTAGGGGAAAAACGCAGAAGTGAGCATCCGGGTTATGCTGGGGAAGAAGAGTTCAATTTCTTCCTGTCAGTACTGTTTCCGGAGAGCGAATTAAAAATTCTGGATTACAACCGTGTGGTAAAAGACTTAAATGGCATGACAGAGGATGCATTTTTACAGAAAATGCAGGAACTTTTTGAGGTAAGCGAATTAACTGTTGATGACAAACATCCGCAGGAGAAAGGCACGTTTTCCATGTATCTGAAGGAACAATGGTATACCTGTAAAGTCCGACCGGAGGATCGAAATGATGATCCGGTGAAGGGATTGGATGTTTCCTTATTGCAGAATCTGATGCTGACACCGATACTTGACATTGCTGATCCGAAAACCGATCCGCGTATTGATTTCGTCGGTGGTATCCGTGGAACAGAAGAACTGGAGAAGCGCTGTCACGAAGATGCAAAAGTTGCTTTTGCCATGTATCCGACATCCATCGGAGAGTTGTTTGCGGTAGCAGATGCAGGACTTTTGATGCCACCAAAATCCACATGGTTTGAACCAAAATTAAGAAGTGGGCTGTTTATTCATCTCCTGAGTGAGTAAACTGATATCAAATATGGGTAATAAAAAGGAGATGGAGTGTATTTTTGAAAGAAACTTAAATTCAGAGTCATGCGTAGTAACGTTCTGACTCTGAATTTGGGTTATGAAACAGAAAATATATTAAGAAGAAATGGAGCAAATATATGCTTAGATTTATATTATCGCAGAATCTGGCGGATGAAGTGACGGATGTGGTATCCGATAATGTAAACTTCTGGTCATGGAATACAATCGTGAAATATTTTGAAGATTCCTTTCCGACCATGTTGGATTTTCTGGTAAAATTGGTCATTGCGATCATTGTTTTGCTGGTTGGACGAAAAGTGATTAAATTGGTACGGAAATTTATCCGTAAATTTTTAAATAAAACCAACTGGGATGAAGGTGTCAAACAGTTTTTGGATAATATCTGCAATGTGGGTCTGCATTTTGTACTGATCATGCTGGTACTTGGAAAGTTTGGTATCACCGCAAGTTCTGTCATTGCAGTCATTGGTTCCGTCGGTCTGTCCGTTGGTCTGGCGTTGCAGGGAACGCTGTCCAATTTTGCAGGTGGAGTGTTGATCCTGATTTTAAAACCATTTAAGGTGGGAGATTATATCCGGGAAGATACCCACGGAAACGAAGGCACAGTTTCTGAAATTCAACTTTGCTATACAAAACTTCTGACAGTAGATAATAAGACGGTTGTCCTGCCAAATGGTAGTTTATCCAATTCCAGTTTGACGAATCTGACCCAGCAGGATAAACGAAGAATAGATATAACCGTTGGTATTTCCTACGATGCAGATATCCGTCTGGCAAAACAGGTGATTTCCGATGTGCTGGAGAAAGAGAAAAACTGCATGACCAGCAAAGAACCATATCATGTATTTGTGGACAGCCTTGGAGACAGTGCTGTGGTTATTGGTATCCGTGTCTGGGTAAAGACCGAAGATTACTGGGAGACCAGATGGCGGATTACGGAAAATGTGAAATATGCTCTGGATGAGCATCAGATTGAGATTCCGTTCCCGCAGGTTTCGATTTCTATGAAGTCATAAAAAATCCCAGGCATAGGAAAAACAGAAGAAAACAGAATCATTTTGCAGAACTGCGGAAAGAAATATTGAAATATATAGAAAAACAGTGTATGATTCGTTCATTGTGAATAAACAGATGACAGATCTTTCGTATTTTCTTGACAAAAATGTTGAAGTGTGATACGTTTAACTTGTCAATTTTGCACAGATTGTGCGCATGTTTTAGGAGGAAGTATTTTATGCAACAGGGAACTGTAAAATGGTTTAATGCAAAAAAGGGTTATGGATTTATTTCAGATGCAGAAGGAAAGGATATTTTTGTTCATTTCTCCGCGCTGAACATGGATGGATTCAAAGAGCTGAAAGATGGGGAGGCTGTTGAATTTGAAGTGATTGAAGGAGATAAAGGACCACAGGCTGCAAACGTTACACGCCTTGGTTAATTTATTTGTATAAATTAGAATGACCCAAAGGGGCTGTCCGGTTGGACAGCCTCTTTACTTTTGGAAGAAATTGTGTAAGAATAAAACATACTGGAAAAAATACTAAAAGTGTAGATTTGTAGAGATGCACAGAAGAATATGTCATGTGTTGCATGACGTGCATTTCGCAGCAAGAATGCCGAGGGCATTATTGAATTTATATAAAAAAGAGAGTCTGCCAAGGGGCAGAAGAAATTGGAGGAAACGATATTTGAAACCAGAATTGAGTCAGTTAAACGCTTATGAGATCAGAGAGGAGAGAAGACTGGATGACATTCATTCAGATGGCATGCTGCTTGTACACAAAAAAAGTGGTGCACGTATCTGTGTCATGTCTAACGAAGATGTCAATAAAGTATTTTACATCGCATTTCGCACACCGCCAATGGACAGTACAGGTGTACCTCATATTATTGAGCACACTGTATTATGCGGAAGTAAGAAATTCCCGGTAAAAGATCCGTTTATTGAGCTGGTGAAAGGTTCTCTGAATACATTCTTAAATGCAATGACTTATCCGGATAAAACCATTTACCCAGTGGCAAGCTGCAATGATAAGGATTTCCAAAATCTGATGGATGTCTATCTGGACAGTGTTTTCTCACCGAATATTTACAAAGAGCAGAATATTTTCCGTCAGGAAGGCTGGCATTATGAGCTGAAGAGCCCGGAAGATGAGCTGACCTTAAATGGTGTTGTATATAATGAGATGAAAGGAGCTTTTTCTTCTGCAGACGGCGTGCTGGATCGTGAGATTTTGCGTTCCTTATTCCCGGATACTCCGTACAGCAACGAGTCCGGTGGAGATCCGCAGGTGATTCCGGAGTTGACATATGAAGATTATCTGGATTTCCACCGCAAATATTATCATCCGTCCAACTCCTGGATTTATCTGTACGGTGATATGGATGTGGTAGAAAAATTAAACTGGCTGGATGAAGAATATTTAAGCCACTATGACAGAATCGATGTGAATTCCGCGATTCCGGAGCAGGCACCATTTTTGACACCAGTGGAGCATGAAATCCCATATTCTATATCAAGTACAGACAGCACAGAAAATAATACTTATCTGTCTTGCAACTGGACAGTTGGAACTAATTTAAACAGAGAGCAGTATATTGCATTTGATATTTTAGATTATGCATTGCTTAGCACTCAGGGAGCACCGATTAAGCAGGCACTTCTGGATGCAGGTATCGGTACAGATATTTACGGTGGTTATGACAGCGGCACTTATCAGCCGATTTTCTCTGTTGTGGCAAAACATGCCAATACTTCTGACCAAAAGCGATTCGTGCAGATCATTCGTGATGTGTTGCAGGAGCAGGTGAAAAATGGCATTAACAAAAAGACGCTGTTGGCAGCCATCAATGGCTCTGAATTTAAGTTCCGCGAAGCAGATTTCGGACGTTTTCCGAAAGGACTGATGTTCGGTCTGCAGATTATGGACAGCTGGCTGTACGATGAGAATGCACCGTTCCTTCATATTGAAGAACTGGGTGTTTATGATTACCTCAGAAAACAGGTGGATACCGATTATTTCGAGCAGTTGATCCAGAAATATTTACTGGATAACACACATTGTTCTCTTGTACGTGTTGTTCCGGATATTGGTCTGACTGGCAAGAGAGAGCAGGCCTTAAAAGAAAAATTGCAGGTTTATAAAGAGTCCTTAAGCGAAACAGAGATCGCAAAACTGGTGGAAGAGACAAAGGCTCTGGAAAAATACGAGGAAGAACCATCCACCCAGGAACAGCTTGAGACGATCCCACTGCTTTCCCGTGAGGATATGAAGCAGACCAGTGAGCCATACAAAAATGCGGAGGAAACCATCGCAGGTGTTCCGTATCTGTGGCATGATTATCAGACCAACGGTATCGTATATCTGGATCTGCTCTTTGATGCACATCATATTTCCGAAGAATTGATTCCATACCTTGGAATCCTGAAAGTACTGATGGGCAAACTGAACACGACAGAGTATTCCTATACCGATTTTACCGATGAAGTAAACCTGTACACCGGCGGTATTTCCAACGAAGTAAATGTGACCGGAGATGTACAGCATGCAGATAACTATCAGGTAAAATACGAAGTGCGTCTGAAAGTACTGGAAGCAAATCTGACCCGCGGCGTAGAACTGATCAAGAGCATGATGCTTTCCACACAGTTTACAGATGAAAAGCGCATTTATGAGGTGCTGGCCCAGGTAAAATCCAGACTGCGCAATGAGCTCAGTGACAGTGGAAACGTGATTTCTGCTACCAGAGCATTATCCTGTTATTCCAGACGTGCAAAATATGCGGACAGCATTCAGGGCATTGGTTTTTATGAAACCTTAGACCGCATCGTGGCAAATTTTGAGTCTGAAAAACAGAATCTGGTGAAAAAATTACAGGAAGTGTGTGGACTGATCTTCCAGCCGCAGAATCTTTTAGTAAGTGTGACCAGTGATGCAGCCGGTTATGCAACATTGAAAGCACTTTCCGGACAGATCACAGAAGGTTTGTATGCGGACACCGCAAAAGAAATGGCAGAGATTTCCCTGCCGAAGCAGAAAAACGAGGGATTTTTGGATGCTTCCCAGATTCAGTATGTTTCTCTGGCAGGAAATTATGCGCAGGACGGTTATGCATACCATGGAGCAATGCGTGTATTTAAGGTGATCATGAACTATGAATATCTGTGGCAGAACATCCGTGTCAAAGGCGGTGCTTATGGATGCGGCACAAATGTAGGCAGAAATGGTGATGTATGTTTCCTGTCTTATCGTGATCCGAACCTTGGACGCACACTGGATGTATATCGTGGCGTGCCGGAGTATCTGAAAAACTTTGATGCAGATGAGCGTGCCATGACACGTTTTGTCATTGGAACTTTCAGTGAGCTGGATGCACCTCTGACACCGTTAAGCCAGGGCAGAAGATCCCTGCTTTCCTATCTGACTGGTATAACGTATGAGATGATTCAGAAAGAACGTGAACAGGCACTGCACACCTGCCCGCAGGATATCAGAAACCTTGCAGATACCATGCAGGCGGTACTGGATCACAGCTATATCTGTGCCATCGGAAACGAAGGCAAATTAAAAGAAGAGTCAGAGCTGTTTGATGTATTAGAGACATTATAAAAAATAATTATGAGTCAGATTTTACCCTTAGTAATCCGTGCGGATAAAACGGGTAGAATCTGAGGTGATAAAATACAAGGAGATAACGCAT
>UMLM01054027.1_pt1 | contig 24557 bp, 23 predicted proteins | sample 1966571 | NCBI WGS metagenome assembly UMLM01 (sample SAMEA4836203, study PRJEB28245) | human gut metagenome | biome: gut microbiome; material: fecal sample | place: Denmark | collected 2008 | reverse complement strand
GAAAGGTGCAGGTGAGAAATACCGTGGAGTTGAGATGGATGTAACGGTACTTCCAAAGGTTAAGGTAGAAGTTATCGTCGGAAGCATTTCAGTAGAGAAAGTGATTGACACTGTGAAGAGAACACTTTACACTGGTCATGTCGGAGATGGAAAGATCTTTGTTTACAATGTACAGAAAGTTGTGAAAGTTCGTACCGGTGAGGAAGATTTCGAAGCATTGAAGGATGTAGAGTAAGGAGAATGTTTACGGTATTATACTGATTTGCAGCGAAAAGAGATGTATATGATATAATTTCATGTACGTCTCTTTTTAGATGATTTTTATATTTGTTTTTTAGATTACATAAGAGGCTTGACAAATAAAACAACTTGAGATTATAATTAAATTTACGTAAAGACAGTCTGCAGACCAGAAGAAAGCATTTAGATTTAGGGCTTGTACTGGTTTCGACGGGGGTCTGGAAGTTGGAGAAGCCATCCGTAGCGGGACACTACGTTAAAAGTTCCACTTAAATATAAACGCAGACAATACAGAATTAGCGTACGCAGCCTAATTAGGCCGCAGTCGGCCCCGGATCATCCGCTGTCCGGGTCACCGGCTTCAAACAGGCGGAGCACTTCGTTTCCAAAGCTTTGAGGAGATGGAAGAACTTATGAAGCTACTAAAGTGAGGAACCTGTCATTAGGTGCCGCATGGAGGGAATGTTAATATAATGACTGTGATGGGAGATGCTCGAATGGATGGGCTTTCGGACGCGGGTTCAACTCCCGCCAGGTCCACTATAATATTAAGTAATACGGAGAACGTGTCATGGGCGGGTTTTCTTATATACTTAAGAACACAGAGGAAAGTCATAGTTTCTGAAGAATCGGTAAACTAGGGCTTTTCTTTTTATTTACGCGAGCAACGAGCCAAAGTCCGTGCTTGCACGAGACCTTGGCGACTGCCGCGATAACTTGAGAAACTCGCGAAGCGTGTTTCTCATAGTTCGTAATTATGAAAAACAAGGAAGCAACAAAATAAGAGAAGAAACAAATAGATTAACAGGAGGGTATTATGAGTGAGAAATCGTTGAGTAAAAATACAAGAAAAAATGTGATCCTGCTGCATATGCATTTTATTCGTCCCTGCACAGTGAGGATGAATTGTAAGAAATTTTTAAGAATTGTATCGGGAAATATTTAAATCATGAGCGGTATAGTATGGCTGTAAAGAAAAAGAGGGGAGAGACGAAAGAAATGGAGGCAGAAAAAATATTAGTAGTAGATGATAACAAAGAAATCGTCTATTCCATCAGTGAACTGTTAAAATATGAAGGCTATGAGACTTTGAAAGCTTATGACGGTATGGAAGCACTGGATATCATGGAGCGGGAGAATGTAGACCTGATCCTTCTGGATGTGATGATGCCAAGACTCAATGGTCTGTCAGCGCTGATGAAACTGCGTGAGAAAAGCAGGATCCCGGTGATCATCCTGTCGGCCAAGACAGAAGAAAGTGATAAGGTGTCGGGACTTACGCTCGGAGCAGATGACTATATTGAGAAGCCGTATAATCCGGCGGAGTTGATCGCCAGAGTGAAAGCGCATTTACGCAGATACCGTGTATGGAGTAACATGGAAGCGGAAAAAAAGAAAGATCCGGATCAGATTGTGAATGGCGGATTGGTACTTGATAAGAAACAGAGAGTGATCTTTGTTGAAGGAGAAGAAGTGCATCTGACGGCAACGGAGTATAAGATCCTGGAGCTATTGATGACGCATCCCGGGCAGGTATTTCCGGCGGAGCAGATCTATGAGAATGTATGGCAGGAAACAGCAGATTATGCAGTAGAGAATACTGTAATGGTACATATCCGTCATATCAGGGAAAAAGTGGAGATTGATGCGAAGAAGCCAAGATATGTAAAGGTGGTGTGGGGAATTGGATACAAAATGGAAAAATATGGTAAAAGCAATTAAAAAGTTTGTAAAAGAATATTATGATTGCGTATTTGGAGTTCTAATGTTTATAATTGGAAGCTTCCTGTTCTTTGTGGTGTTAGTGAACAGATATTATTTCAGTACATGGGGCGTATGGAGAATCTGCCTGATCGGCAATATCCTGGTGCAGCCGGGAATCTGCCTGCTCGTACGCAGGTATATGAAACTGAGATATCGGAACTGGAGTCAGAAAGGGAGTGCAGAGACCTATCTGCAGGATACAGAAGACAGTATCTATTATCAGACCTGGAAGGCGAAAGAAAAACAGTCGGAAAAAAGATTCCGGAATATACTGGCGGTAGAACTGTCGGCAGCAGCGGCATATCTTTTCTTTATCAGTTACAGCAGCGGATGGGGATGGAATTATGCAGCCGGATATATGATGGTAGCAACGGTGTTTATAGAATATATCTGCTGCCGGGAAGTGATCCAGAGATACTGGAGAAATGAGCTGGATCAGATCATGGAGCAGACGGAGAGCTTCTTTCAGAAGCGTCTGGAACAGGCGCTGGAGATTGAACGGAAGAGTCTGGAAAAGGTATCGAGAAGTGACCAGTTAAGAGTAGACTTGATCACAAATGTATCGCATGATCTGAAGACACCACTGACTTCCATCGTCGGATATCTGGAACTGATCAAAAAAGAAGAATTAAGTGATGTAGTGAGGGACTATGTAGACGTGATATCGACAAGAGCAGGAAAGCTTGGTGAGATGATCAACAGCCTGTTTTCGCTTGCAAAAGCGAGCAGTGGGAATGTAGAACTTCACAAAGAAACTTTTGAGCTTAATCGTCTGATGGAACAGATATTTGCAGATATGGATGACCGGATAAAAGAAAGCGGGCTGAAATTTGTAACTCAGCTTACGGAAGAAGATACGGCAATTTATTCTGATAATTCATATTTTTATCGGATCTGCCAGAATTTGGTGGAAAATGCGCTGAAGTATTCGGCGAAAGGAACCAGGGTATTTATCAAGACATATAAAAAGGAAGCGGGTACAGATCAGAAAATGGTATTGGAGATTACGAATACATCCGGATATGAGATGGATTTTGAAAAAGAAGATATCATCGAACGGTTTTCAAGAGGCGACAAGGCAAGAACCAGTGAGGGTAACGGACTGGGACTTGCAATCGTAAGTACCTATGTGAAAGCACTGGGAGGAGAATTTGATATTAAGGTCGACTGCGATCAGTTCAAAGCAATCGTTTCGATATAATAAAATGTATAAAAGCAATCTAGATCCCGGAGAAGGGAATGAAAGGATGACGTACGCAGGACGCCATCCTTTCTTAATATGTATATGTACTTGATTTTTCTGAAAAAGTCCTGTAAAAGAGTTTCGAAAATGATTTCGTTGACAAATAAATAAGTTTAAACTAACATTAGTTATATAAATATAACTATGGAGGAGAACGATGTTTCTGGAAATAAGAGGAATCAAAAAATCATTTGGAACAGGAGACAGCCGCGTAAATGTGTTGAAAGGGCTGGATCTGAATATAGAAAAAGGGGAATTCTGTGTCTTACTGGGGCCGTCGGGGTCTGGTAAATCAACATTACTGAATATCATCGGAGGAATTGATGGTGCGGACGAGGGCAGTATTACGATTGAAGGCGAACGTCTGGAGGATATGACGGAGAAGAAACTTTCACTGTATAGAAGAAAGCATCTGGGATATATTTTCCAGATGTATAACCTGATACCGAATCTGACGGTACGAGAGAACATTGAAGTGGGGGCATATTTAAGTGAGCAGCCATTAGATGTGGATGAATTATTACATACGCTGGGACTTTACGAACATCAGAGAAAACTGCCGAATCAGTTATCAGGAGGACAGCAGCAGAGAACTGCAATCGGACGTGCAATCGTCAAGAATCCAGATATTCTGTTGTGTGATGAGCCGACCGGTGCTCTGGATTATCATACATCAAAGGAAATTCTGAAACTGATCGAGACGGTAAATCAGAGATATGGCAATACGATTATCATGGTTACACATAATGATGCGATCAAAGACATGGCCGACCGGGTAGTAAAGTTAAGAGACGGAATGATTCGGAAGAATTACAGAAATGAAGTAAAGATTCCGGCGATCGATTTGGAATGGTAAGGGGGACATGACAAGTGAAAAGTCCTTTAAGAAAAAGATTACTGCGGGAACTTAAAAGTGAATTTGGAAAGTATTTAGTTGTCTTTATCATGATGGCAATCACGATTGCATTTGTATCCGGATTTCTGGTGGCGGATGGAAGTATGATCCGGGCATACGATGACAGCTTTCAGAAATATAATATAGAAGATGGGTATTTCCGGACGAAAAAGAAGCTGACTACAACACAGAAAGAAGACATCGAAAAATCGGATGTAAAAATATATGAGAATTTTTATATAGAACAAAAGCTGACGAACGGAAGCACTGTGCGGTTTTTTAAGAACCGGAAAGATGTAGATAAGGTATGTCTGATGAAAGGAAGGATGCCGGAAAAGTCTGGTGAGATTGCCGTGGACCGTATGTATGCAGAGAATAACAGCCTGGAAATCGGAGACAGGGTAAAAAGTGGAAAGAAGGCATTTCGGATTACAGGACTTGTGGCTCTTTCGGATTACAGTGCATTATTTCAGAATAATAATGATACGATGTTTGATTCTGTAAAGTTTGGAGTGGCGATCGTTACGGACAAAGATTTTGAAGCATTAAACCAGGTGAAACTACAGTATAATTACGCCTGGGTTTATGATAAAAAACCGGAAACAGAGAAGAAAGAAAAGAAAATGGCAGAAGATCTGATGGGAGACATGACTGGTGTTGTGACGCTGGAAAGTTATGTGCCGCAATTTCAGAATCAGTCGATCTGTTTTACCGGGGATGATATGGGAAGTGACCGTGCGATGATGGTTATGCTGCTTTATATCGTAATGGCAATTCTTGCATTTGTCTTTGGAATTACGATCAGTAATACGATAAGAAAAGAAGCCGGAGTTATCGGTACGCTTCGTGCATCCGGGTATACAAGACGTGAACTGATCATACATTATATGTCGCTTCCGGTTGTGATCACACTGATCGGTGCGCTGGTTGGAAATATTCTTGGATATACGTTATTAAAGCAGGTATGTGCCGGTATGTACTATGGAAGTTATAGCCTTCCGACATATGTAACGATCTGGAATGCGGAAGCATTCTGGATGACGACGGTTGTGCCGGTTATTATCATGCTGACCATTAACTATGGTATTTTATATTACAAATTAAGGCTGTCACCACTTAAGTTTATAAGAAGAGATCTTTCTTCCCGAAAACAGAAGAGAGCGGTATATTTGAGCACAAAGCTTGGAATTTTCCGAAGGTTCCGTCTGAGAGTTATTTTCCAGAATATCAGTAATTATATGGTGCTGTTTGTAGGAATCCTGTTTGCCAATCTGTTATTATTCTTCGGATTGTTGCTGCCATCCGTATTGGATCATTATCAGGAAGAAATTCAGGGAAATATGCTGGCGAAATATCAGTATATACTTGAGGTTCCGACAGAGGCAATGAGTGAAAGTAAACTGGAAAGTTTACTGGCGCTGATGCAGTATTCCAACGGGACAGAGACAGAGAATAAAACTGCAGAAAAATTCAGCGCATATACATTAAATACAATTCCGGGACAGGCGAAGAGTGAAGAAGTGATGCTGTACGGAGTAGAACCGGACAGCAGATATATCAAGGCAGATCTAGGGAAAGGAGTCTATGTATCAGCTGCATATGCAGACAAATATCAGGTGGAACCGGGAGATAAGATCACGTTAAAAGAAAAATACGAGCGGAAACGTTATACATTTAAAGTAGACGGAATCTATAATTACAGCGGAGCTGTCAGTGTATTTATGAGTCGTGATAAGCTGAACAGGACATTTGATCTTGGAAATGATTATTATGCAGGGTATTTTTCAAATACAAAGATCAGGGATATTGATGAGAAATACATCGGCACCGTGATTGATCTGGAGGCATTGACGAAGGTTTCGAGACAGCTGGACGTATCTATGGGAAATATGATGGGACTGGTCAATGGATTTGCAGTCATGATCTATATGATCGTCATCCATCTGTTATCAAAGATCATTATCGAGAAAAATGCACAGTCTATCTCTATGACAAAGATACTTGGATATACGAACGGAGAGATCAGCAGGCTGTATATTATGTCGACAATGCTTGTGGTTATCATAGAACTGCTTATAAGTCTTCCGATTGAAAAGGCAGTGATGAATGTGATCTTCCGTGCGATGATGATGTCAAGTATGACAGGTTGGATTACACTGTGGATCGATCCGAAAATATATGTGGAAATGTTCCTGATCGGATTTGTTACTTATGGGGGAGTAGCGCTTCTTGAATATCGGAAGATCAGAAAGGTTCCGATGGATGAAGCGTTGAAAAATGTGGAATAATCAAAAGAACGCATAGAAACGTATGACAGAAGTAATTGAATATAAAAAGAGGAAGGCAGAAAGGTGAAGTGAAGTTCATTATTGAGAAGAAAGGAATAAAATAGTTGTGAAAATGCACAAAAAGAAAATGGTAAATTTATTGGTTGTGACGAAAAATAAAAAGAATATAGACAAAGACAGGTATTATTGGTAATATAATAACAAGTTTGTTATTACGTAATGGTAAGCAAGACTGTTTATAGTGCAAGAGATCAAGAGATTTTGTATTATGGGCAGTCTTTTTTTATCATATTGTATCAATGGTTGTTAAGATTGAATTAGAGGTGAGAATGGCTGTGAAAATAGTCAGAGTTCTGAATACGAATGCAGTTGTCAGTAGTGATCAGGAGGGAAGAGAACTGATCATAACAGGAGCAGGAATCGGGTTCAAGAAAAAGAAGGGTGAAAATCTGGATGAAGCACTGGCGGATAAAACTTATTATCTGGAGAGTGTCGATGACAGCAGGAGACTGCAGGAAGTAGTAAAAGAAATATCAGAAGAATATTTGGAGATTGTAAGCCGTATCGTAAAGACAGCGAGGGAGGAAGGATTGAAAGTCAGGGATTCCCTGTATGTGACACTTACAGATCATATCAATTCCGCAGTTGACAGATATCGTGAGAATATAGCATTAAAAAATATGATGAAACTTGAGATCCGTAAATTTTATCCAAAAGAATATGAAATCGGATTAAGGGCAGTACAATGGATACAGGAACAAAATGATGAGAATCTAGGGGAAGACGAAGCTGCATTTATAGCGATGCACATCGTTTCGGCCGAACTTGGAAACGAAAGTAATGTAGATATTAATAAGATTACGAAATTGATTAATGCAGTTCTTCAGATTGTCAGAATCCATTTCAAGATAGAATTTAACGAGAAATCGATATCGTATGAACGGTTCCTAACTCATTTGAAATTTTTTGCGACCAGAGTATTTGATAATACCATTTATCAAGACAGCATGCAGGAAATATACAAAGTATTGATAGAAGAGAATGAATATGCTTATTCAGGAGTCAGAAAAATTGTGGAATATATTGAAAAACAGTATTCCTACAAATTGACAATAGATGAAAGATTATATTTATTAATACACATTAAAAGAATATTAGATGAACAATCAGAATAGATTGCAGGTTTGTTATTATTCAGTTAAGCAAGACCTGACTTAAAAGAAAGCAGCGCTCCCGGGAAGCGTATGCTCTTTTAAGTCGGGTCTTTGTTATATATATGAAAAAATAAAAAAGAAAATTGAGGTAAATGAAAATGGATTACGAAAGTATAGCAAAAAAAATCCTCCAAAGAGTCGGGGGAAAGGAAAATGTAATCAGCCTGGTACATTGTATGACGAGACTGCGTTTTACATTAAAAGATGAATCAATTGTAGACGATGAAGCAGTGAAAAAGACCAAAGGCGTTATGGGAATCATGAAAAAAGCCGGTCAGTATCAGATTATCATCGGTAATGATGTGGCAAATGTCTATGCAGAGCTTAATAAGCTTGGAAATTTTTCAAACGAAGTACCGAAAAAAGCACCACAGAATAAGGAAAAACAGAATGTATTTTCTATGCTGATGGATACAATCTCCGGTATCATGGCACCGGTTATTCCGGCAATCATCGGAGCTGCAATGATCAAAGTACTTCTTACATTACTTCCAATGATCGGTGTTCTGAGTACAAAAGGTGATACTTATAATCTGTTAAGTGTTATGGGTGACGGCGCATTTTTCTTTATGCCGGTATTGATTGCGATATCTGCATCTAAAAAATTTGGAACGAATATGTATTATGCGGCAAGTATAGCGTTGATTATGTTGCATCCAAATTTTATTTCATTCATGAATAGTGCAAATGATGCAAAAGAAACTGTAAAATTTCTTAAATTTATTCCGGTAACATATGCATCTTATGCTTATTCTGTTATTCCGATTATTCTGGCAGTATGGTCGCTGAAATATGTCGAGCGTCTGGTAGATAAGATTACACCGGTAGTAACCAAGAACTTCTTAAAACCGATGTTGGTAGTGCTGATCGAAGCACCTATTGCATTGATTATTCTTGGACCTTTAGGTGCAATCTGTGGTAACGTATTATCAACAGTTGTTTATACAATTCATGATAAACTTGGATTTATTGCGATCGGTCTTGTGGCGGGTGTATATCCTTTCGTTGTTATGGCAGGTATGCATCATGCATTTACACCAATCAAACTGGGAATGATTGCTTCCACAGGATTTGAAAACTTTATCTGTATCGGAGAACTTTGCTCTAACATGGCACAGGGTGCTGCATCGCTTGCAGTAGCAGTAAAGAGTAAGAACAAAGATTTTAAACAGATTGCCGGATCTTCTGCATTTTCGGCATTATTTGCAGGAATTACAGAGCCAGCTCTGTATGGTGTAACATTACGTTTGAAACGTCCGATGTTAGGAGCATGTATCGGTGCTGCTGCGGGTGGATTATTTGGTGGATTTTTCCAGATGAAATGTTTTGGTATTGCGACACCTGCGATCGTAACAATCGTTCAGTATGTAGAAAAAGGGAAACCGCAGAGTCTGTTATTTGCAGCACTTACGATTCTCCTTACAATAGTGGTTGCATTCATTGCGACAATGATCATTGGATTTGAAGATGTAGTAGATGATGATGATGAATTAGACATGCTGGAAACAGAAAGCAAAGAAGAAGTAAAAGTAATGGAGAATGCGATTGATATTGCAAGTCCGGCAGAAGGAAAAGCAATTTCACTGTCAGAAGTTGCAGATGCAACATTTGCACAGGAAATTCTTGGAAAAGGTGCGGCAATCGTTCCGGAAAAAGGAGTGATCTATGCACCATTTGATGGAAAAGTAGATGTGATGTTTGAAACGGGACATGCAGTAGGTCTTGTAGGAGAGAATGGGGTAGAACTTCTGGTACACATCGGAATCGATACCGTAAATCTGGAAGGAAAATATTTCTCACCGAAGAAAGCAGCAGGAGATGTTGTGAAAAAGGGTGATGTATTGATCGAATTTGATATTGAAAAAATAAAAGAGGCTGGATATGATGTAACAACGCCGGTGATCGTTTCAAACACAGATCAGTATGCAATAGTTGAAAAAACAGCAACAGGAGAAGTAACAAAAGAAAGTAACCTTATCAAAGTTCAGTAAAGGAAAGGAATATGGATATGGAAGAAATGAAAGTGACAAGATTTCCAAAAGACTTTCTATGGGGAAGCGCTTCAGCGGCTTATCAGATTGAAGGTGGATGGAAAGAAGATGGAAAAGGTGTGACAAACTGGGATACATTTGTACGTACCCCAGGGAAAACATATAAAGCAACGACCGGCGATGTAGCGGTAGATCATTATCACCACTATAAAGAGGATATTGCATTAATGGCAGAGATGGGATTAAAAACATACCGGTTTTCTATCTCCTGGGCCCGTATTTATCCGGAAGGAAGAGGTACGGTCAATGAAAAAGGACTTGCATTTTATCAGGATATTATTGATGAATGCTTGAAATATGGAATTGAGCCGATGGTGACAATTTTCCACTGGGATCTTCCGCAGGCACTGGTGGATCTGTATGGTGGATGGGAAAGCCCGGAGATCATTCAGGATTATGTGACTTATGCAAAGACTCTCTTCGAAAACTTTGGCGATAAAGTGAAATACTGGATTACATTAAACGAACAGAATATATTTACTTCTCTTGGTTGGTTGACAGCACAGCATCCGCCTGGAAAATTTGATGACCAGAAGACTTTTTATCAGGTTAATCATTATGCTTTTATGGCACATGCCAGGGCAGTACTTGCTTATCGTGAAATGGGTGGAAAAGGAGAGATTGGTGCAAGCTTTGCGTATGTACCATCCTATGCGTTGGACTGTAAACCGGTAAATGCAATGGCAAAACGTGATTATGATGAATTGAAAAATTTCTGGTGGATGGATATATATGCATATGGACGTTATCCAAAAGCTGCGATGGCTTATCTGAAGAAAAAAGGTTATGCTCCGGAAATTTTAGATGAAGATATGGAAATATTGAAAAAAGCTGCCGGAGAGATTACATTCATGGGTGTAAATTATTATCAGAGTTGTGTGTGTGAGTATAATCCAATGGATGGAGTTACGCCGTATGGTACGATGAATACAACAGGTGTAAAGGGATCTGCCCAAGAACTGGGAATGCAGGGAATATATAAGAATCCAGTAAATCCATATCTTATGACAACAGATTGGGATTGGACGATAGATCCGATGGGGCTTCGCTTTTGCTGCCGTGAAATTACAAGCCGTTATGGTCTGCCAATTGTGATTTCTGAAAATGGATTGGGAGCATTTGATAAAAAGACAGAAGATGATCAGATTCATGATGAATATAGAATCCATTATCTGGAAGAACATTTGAAAGAACTAGGAAAAGCAATTGAAGAAGGCTGTGAAGTTCTGGCATACTGTACATGGTCATTCACAGATCTTTTAAGCTGGTTAAATGGTTATCAGAAACGTTATGGTTTCGTATATGTAGACCGTGAAGAGGAAGAAGGCGGTACATTAAACCGCTATAAAAAAGATAGCTTTTACTGGTATCAGGGTGTTATCAAATCTGATGGGGAGAATTTGTATAAATAGGTATAAATAAAAAAGATTATTGTGATACAGAAATGAAATTCCGGCACAATAATCTTTTTTGTTTACAAATCCGTTTGTATTATCCACTGATTTCGCTGAATCATTTTTTGAGGCGGAAGATGATGTAGATGAGATGCAGGCACGCTTGGAACTAGTTAACCTTCTGGTTACATACAAAGGTTCGATCGGTGACAGCCGTCATGATGCATTAAATAGAAAATCATGTGTAAAGAATAAATACAACAACTGTCTTGTCACATGTAAACAACAGTGGTATAATGTGAAAAGTTTAAGCGGTCAGAAGAATATATATGGAGGGACTGTCCGTAAACGGAAAGCAGTATAGAAAAGAGGATGTTGTATTATGAAACTGAATGCAGATGTAGTAATAGTCGGAAGTGGGGTTGCCGGACTTTTCAGTGCCTTGAATTTACCTGAAGAACAGGAAATCATACTAATTACCAAATCAGATTTGGAAAGCAGTGATTCTTTCCTTGCGCAAGGGGGAATCTGTGTATTAAGAGATGAAAAAGACTATGACAGTTATTTCGAAGACACGATGAAGGCAGGACATTACGAGAACCGGAAAGAATCTGTGGATATTATGATCCGTAATTCCAGAGATATTATTAATGATCTTGTGAAATACGGTGTAGAATTTGAAAAGAAGGACGGAAAATTTGCCTATACAAGAGAAGGTGCACATTCCAGACCGAGAATCCTGTTCCATGAAGATGTGACAGGAAAAGAGATCACCGGTAAACTGCTTGCACAGGTGAAGAAGCTTGAAAATGTAAAAATATATGAATATACAAAGATGACGGATGTGATCATCGAAAATGGAAAATGTGTGGGAATCAAAGCAGAGAATGAAAACGGAACATACGAAATCTATGCGGAGAATACAATCCTTGCAAGCGGCGGAATCGGTGGAACATACCAGCATTCGACAAATTTTCCACATCTGACAGGAGATGCGATTGAAATAGCAAAGAAACACAAAATTCGTCTGGAACATCTGGATTATGTACAGATTCATCCAACGACATTATATTCGAAGAAACCGGGAAGACGTTTCCTGATCTCAGAGTCTGTACGTGGAGAAGGTGCGGTTCTTTATAATAAGAATAAAGAGCGTTTTGTAGATGAGTTGCTGCCGAGAGACGTGGTGACAAAAGCAATTAGAGAAGAGATGAAAAAGGATGGAACCGATTATGTATGGCTTTCTATGGAACATATACCGAAAGAAACTATTTTAAATCATTTCCCGAACATTTATGAACACTGTCTGGAAGAAGGCTATGATGTAACAAAGGAATACATTCCGGTTGTACCGGCACAGCATTATTTCATGGGTGGAATCTGGGTTGATTCGGATAGCAGGACGTCTATGGAGCATTTGTATGCAGTTGGAGAGACAAGCTGCAATGGTGTTCATGGTGCGAACCGCCTGGCAAGTAATTCCCTTTTAGAAAGTCTTGTATTTGCAAAACGTGCAGCAACAAAGATCAAAAAGGAAGAAACTAAGAAAAATTTGTCTGAACGAAAAGTAGTGTAAGATGGTATAATGAGTGCAGCGTGTGAATGCACGGATATGAAAGAGATAAATACAAAGCAGGGTAAAGGAGCACAACATGAATAATATAACAATGACATTACAGGTAGATCATCTGATCATGGAGGCATTAAGAGAAGATATTTCAAGCGAGGACGTGACCACCAATGCGGTCATGCATGAAGCTGTAACAGGAGAAGTAGATCTGATCTGCAAGCAGAACGGAGTGATTGCAGGGTTACAGGTATTTCAGAGAGTTTTCGAATTGTTAGATAAAGACACGAAAGTAGAATTTTTCTGCAAAGACGGTGATGAAGTAAAGAACGGGCAGTTAATGGGAAAAGTAACCGGAGATATCCGTGTCCTTCTTTCCGGAGAGCGGGTTGCACTGAATTATCTGCAGAGAATGAGCGGGATTGCAAGTTATACACGTTCGGTGGTTTCACTTCTGGGAGAGAGCAAGACAAAACTTTTAGATACCAGAAAGACAACTCCGAATATGAGAATTTTTGAAAAATATGCAGTCAGAGCAGGCGGCGGATATAATCACCGTTATAATCTGTCTGACGGTGTTCTGTTAAAGGATAATCATATCGGAGCAGCGGGAAGTGTAGCAAAGGCTATTCAGATGGCTAAAGAATATGCACCATTTGTACGCAAGATTGAAGTAGAAGTGGAGAATCTGGATATGGTAAAAGAAGCGGTAGAAGCGGGGGCAGATATTATCATGCTCGATAATATGTCCACAGAGGAGATGCAGGAGGCAATCCGCATCATCGATGGACGCGCGGAGACTGAGTGTTCCGGTAATGTAACAAAAGAGAATATCGGCAGACTGACTGCGCTTGGTGTAGATTATATTTCCAGCGGGGCATTGACACACTCTGCTCCAATTTTAGACATTTCCTTAAAGCATCTTCATGCGGTATCATAATGTAGTTACTGTGTATAGAGAAAATACATGGACAGGCAGATCATTTAGAAAAAGAACATGGGAGGTGGCAACAGGAAATGCATGGATCTGAAAGAAGAGAGCAGATAATCAGACAGATTCAGGAAAGTAAAGCTCCGGTATCAGGAACAAAGCTTGCTTCCTTTTATAATGTCAGCCGTCAGGTGATCGTGCAGGATATTGCACTGATCCGGGCAGCAGGATATGAGATCATATCTACAAACCGAGGCTATATATTGAATCAGCCGAAGACAGTGTGCCGGATATTTAAAGTCCAGCATACGGATGAACAACTGGAAGAAGAACTGAATACGATCGTTGATCTGGGAGGATGTGTGGATAATGTAATGATCCATCACAGAGTCTATGGAAAAATGGAAGCGGAACTGGTCTTAAATTCCAGAAGAAAGGTTGGCGCATTTATGGAAGATATCCGGAGCGGAAAGTCAAGTCCGCTTAAGAATATCACATCTAATTATCATTATCATAAGGTTAGTGCCGACAGCGAAGAGACGCTGGATCTGATCGAGCAGGAACTGAGGAAAAAAGGATTTCTGGTAGAGGAAAGACGACAGGTAGTGTAAAATTGACAGAATAATCGAATGAAATATATGGTATTTTCTGACGGAAACAGGTATAATAGAGACAAAGAAATCGTGATACTTTCATCCGAAGGAGGGATACCTATGATGACACATAAGATTATAACAATAGGCAGACAGTTTGGAAGCGGCGGACATGAGATTGGCAATCTTCTTGCAACAAGACTGGATATTCCACTCTATGATAACAATCTTGTCAGAATGGCAGCAGAGAAGATGGATATCAGAGAAGAGACGGCAAAGGCAATTGATGAGACTTCTCTTAACAGTTTCGTATCCAGTTATCTGATCACACCGATGGGATATTCTTCCTATATTAATTCGGAAGAATATGTGCAGCCGTTATCTGAGCAGATGTATGAACTGCAGACGGAGATCATCAAAAAACTTGCAGAACGTGGGCCATGTGTGATCGTGGGCAGATGTGCAGACTATATCCTGAAGGACAATCCAAACTGCATTAACGTATTCATCTGTGCTGACCGGGCTGACCGCATCAAACGTATAGCGGAAAGATACGATGTGTCTGAGAAGAAAGCTCTGGATCGCATCAAACGTATGGACAGAGAACGAAAATATTATTATGAAACTCATACAGGACAGGAATGGGGAAGCATCAGTTCTCATGACATATTACTGAATGCAAGCCTTCTTGGAATCGAAGGAACGGTTAATGTGCTGGAAGGAATCTATAAAAGATAACGGACAATGAAATGAAAGATATAATAAGAAATGAGCGGTGTAGGCCGCTCATTTCTTATTACCCTTAAATATTATGATTCGAATCCGAGTACCGTTTCTGTATTCTGAATATCTGAATATAATTTCAGATGCATGCCTTCTGTATGGCATACTTTTACAATATCCTCATACTCTTTGCAATCCGGAAGTATTTTCATAAGCATGTTAGGCATATTATGAAAAATATTACGGTTAAATATACAGGATCGTTCAAAAGTACTCATATGGCCACATCCTTTCTGTGAAAATAGTCTATATATAATGTATTATACAGAAAAAAAGACTGAAAATTACAGGATAAATGAGAAAAATATACAATGATAAGTAAGACTGCATATTTTGCTTGAAAAATACGACCATAACATCTAGAATAAAAATGTTATGAAAAAAATAAAGGAGAGACGGTAGATATGGAAATGTTTATTGATATATTACTGGATGCGGCAATCGATTGTGTGAAGATGCTTCCATTCCTGTTTCTTGCATTTCTGCTGATAGAGGCACTGGAGCATTATTCCAGTGATTTTACAAAAAAACTCATGGTGAAAGTAGATAAGGCAGGACCGGTTGTAGGAGCAATCGTAGGATGTGTCCCTCAGTGTGGATTTTCGGTTATGGCAGCAAATCTGTATTCGGGCGGAATCATTACGGTTGGAACATTGATCGCAGTGTTTCTGGCCACATCGGATGAGGCAATACTTATTATAATGGGAAATCCGGAACATGCAGGAAAGATCGGTGTGCTGCTTCTGGCAAAAGTGATCATTGCAATTATTGCAGGATATCTGGTAGATATTTTCTTTAAAAAAGAAATTGCAGTGCCGCATCATGAAGGAGAACTCTGTCATGACTGTGGATGTCACAATCATTCGGCTGGAATAGTAAAACCTGCACTTCGCCATACGGGAAAGATTTTTTTGTATCTGTTTGTATTTACGTTTATTTTAAATCTGTGTATTGACATACTTGGAATTGACAAGATTTCAGCTATGATGCTTGGAGATACTGTGTTCCAGCCGGCAATTGCGGCTTTGATCGGCCTGATCCCAAATTGTGCGGCGTCCGTGATTCTGACACAGCTGTATCTGAGCGGGGCAATTTCTTTTTCCTCTGTGATCGCGGGACTTTGCACGGGAGCCGGTATCGGGCTTGTAGTATTGTTCAAAGTGAATCAGGATAAGAAGGAAAATATAAAAATTATAGCAGTATTGTATGTGATTGCTGTGATCGCAGGTCTGATCCTGGAGCTGACCGGAGTGTAGAAGGCTGTCTGTGGCATGGAATTGCATTTTTGGAAGAATGTGTTATAATGTTAACAACTAGGTGACGAGGCTTAGAGAGATTTAGGAGGAAATGAAATGGCTACAAAAAAAGTAACAACAGCAACCACAAAGGATGTAACTGCAAAAGTAACTGCACCAGTGACAAAGACATCAGAAAAAGCAGAGACAACGAAGAAAGCAGAGACAGTAAAGGCAGTGGCAGCAACAGAGCCAAAGAAGATAGAGAAGGAGCCGGTAAAAACAGCAGCTCCAAAGGCCGAGCCAGTAAAACCGACTACAAAAGAAGAAACAGCTAAGCCGGAAGCAAAGAAGGCCGAGAAAAAAGTTGAAGACAAAGCTGTAAAGACAGAATCTGTCAAGAAAGCTGAAGCTGAGACAAAGACAGCAGCAAAGAAGACGACCACAAAGAAGACGACAGCAAAGAAGACAACTGCGAGAAAAACAACAGCAAAAAAAGAAATCAAAGTAAGTGCGTTTGTAGAATACTTTGGAAAACAGGTAGAAGAAAAAGAGATGATCGCAAGAGTAAAGAAGGCATGGACATCTTCTGGAAAGAAAATCGGAGATATCAAGACGATGGAGTTATACATAAAACCAGAAGAATCTGCAGTATACTATGTTATTAATGGAACAGAGACAGGAGCAGTAGCATTCTAGAGGCGGATATAAGGAACCAAAGGCTGTGAATCTTCGGAGGAACAGTCTTTTCTATTTTTAAAGCATAATAAGGGGCAAAGGAGAAACGGGTATGAATATGGAGAACTTTACATCAGTTTTTAATTCGGCAGATGGGCCCACGAGTATATTTGTTGCAGGGAAGACACCGGAGATAATGGGTGTGCTGATTGCGATTGTTGTAGTGGGTGTGATTATTTCATTGTTTGGTCTGAAGCTTGTAAGAGTACTTTCGGCGATGATGGGACTTGGAACCGGAGCAGTGAGCGGAGCAGTGATCGGAACAGTGGCAGGTCTTGATATGACAAAGATGGTTGCGACAATTGCCGTGTGCGGAGTGGTATTGTGTATCATGTGTGCAGTACTACGAAAATTCGGAATATTTGTTATGACTTTCTTTGGATCATGGGGGACATTTGTTACCCTTGTGGAAGCGCGGTCAGTTATAGTACTTGGAATCTGCGCAGCGGTTGCACTGGTCATCGCAATACTGACAGTCATCTTTGCGGAATTCCTGGTCATCTTTGTAACCGGTATTGTAGGAGGAGTGGAAGCAGGAATGGCACTTCCGTTTCTTCTTGGGATGACAAAGATTGGCTGGATCGGATATGTAATGAGTGCAGCGATCGCAGTAATTGGCATCACGGTTCAGACAATGATGCAGTCGAGAAAGATCGGAAAGAGGGAAAAAATATTTTCGAAAAAGATCAAAGAACAGGTTTCGATGGAATCGGAAGTAGAAAAGGCCAGAATGCTTCTCGACGATGGAGATGTGGAAGAATCTCAGGAGGAAGAAACGGAAGCCGGAGATCAGGAAGATCAGGGAGAACCGGAAGATCAGGGAGAACCGGAAGAGACGGTGACAGAGATATTTGATATAGACGATGATAAGCCGGAGCCGGAAGATACAGATGATGAGGAAAATGTAGATGACAAAATGACGGATGTGCCGGAAGGCGGATTCCTGGATGAAGATGATGTCGAGATATTCGAGACAGACGATTCGGATGTCGTAGTTCTTCATGCGGATGATATTGACTAAAGCAAAAAATATATACCCGTTGCAGAAAATTAAGATCTGCAACGGGTATTTTTGTTATAAGGGATGTGCTATAATGTTGCTAAGAATAAAGTTAAGGAGGCTTACTTATGAAATTGGATATGCATTGCCATGTGCGGGAAGGCTCAGTAGACAGCAGGGTAAGCTTGGACGAATACATCACAACCCTGAAGGAAAAAGGATTTGACGGGATGCTGATCACAGATCACGATACGTATCATGGTTATCGTCATTGGAAATATCATATGAAAGGCAAGGTACATGAAGATTTTGTTGTGTTGAAAGGAATCGAGTATGATACTCTGGATGCGGGACATATCATTTGTATTATGCCGGAAGGTGTAAAGATGCGTCTTTTGGAAATAAAGGGACTTCCGGTGTCTGTTCTGATTGACTTTGTGCACAGACACGGAGGAATCCTCGGACCGGCACATCCATGCGGGGAAAAGTATCTGAGTTTTACTAATACGGGAAGGTTTTATAAATCACCGGAACTGATCAAAAGGTTTGATTTCATTGAGGCGTTTAATGCATGTGAATCAGCAGAATCGAATGAAGGAGCAAGGAAGCTTGCAGAGAAATACAAAAAGCCTGGAATCGGCGGAAGTGACGCACACAGACCGGACTGCATAGGGACAGGCTATACCATTCTTCCGGAAAGAGTGACCTGTGAGACGGAACTGATCGCCCTGATACGGAGTAAAGCGGCAATCGAGGCCGGAGGCGTGTTGTACGGAAAGACAGCCAAAGACAAGATGGGACCAGCGCATAAGATCCTGACGTATTCATTCTGGTTCTATAATAAGGGCGGGGCACTTCTGAAAAAACGGAAAAGAACCTTGAAAGGAAAGATTGAAAATCCGGCAACACCGATTGATCCGATTGAAATTCCATACCTGCATAATATAAAAAAACAGAAATAAAAAGAAGATGTATTTTTGAAAAATTATGCATTAAAATTTATAATTTCTTGCATGCCCTTTTTTACTGTGCTAAAATACAGTATAAAATTATGAGAATCAAGGAGGTAAAGATTCGTTATGGGAATGACGATGACACAGAAGATATTGGCAGCACATGCTGGTCTCGACAGCGTGACAGCCGGTCAGTTAATAGAAGCAAAATTAGATGTAGTCATGGCAAATGATATTACAGGTCCTATGGCATTACCAATCTTCAGACAGATGGCAGATAAAGTATTTGATAAAGATAAAGTAGTTCTTGTTCCGGACCATTTTACACCGAACAAAGACATCAAGTCTGCGGAGAACTCAAAAGCAATCCGTGAGTTTGCCAAAGATCAGGGGCTCAGCTGGTATTTTGAACAGGGAAAATCAGGAGTAGAACATGCAATTCTTCCGGAAGCAGGAGTGGTTGCATCAGGTGAATGTATCATCGGAGCAGATTCGCATACTTGCACATATGGTGCACTTGGTGCATTTTCGACAGGTGTCGGAACGACGGATATTGCAACAGGTATGGCAATGGGAGAACTGTGGTTCAAAGTTCCGAGTGCGATCAAGTTCGTACTGACAGGGAAGCCGGGCAGATATGTAAGCGGTAAAGATATCATCATTCATATCATCGGCAAGATTGGTGTAGATGGTGCACTTTATAAATCTATGGAATTTACCGGAGACGGAATCAGGAATCTTTCTATGGCAGACAGATTCACAATGGCAAATATGGCGATCGAAGCCGGAGCCAAGAACGGAATCTTCCCGGTAGATGAGAAGACAGAAGAATATTTAAAAGAACATACAAAGAAAGATTATCATGTATATGAAGCGGACGAAGATGCGGAATACGAAAGTATTGTAGAGATTGACCTTTCAGAAGTCCGTCCAACCGTTGCATTTCCACATCTTCCGGGAAATGCGAAGACAATTGACGAGATCGAGGCAATGGAACCGATCAAAATCGATCAGGTTGTGATAGGATCCTGTACAAACGGAAGAATGGAAGATATGAGAAAAGCAGCTGCCATTCTTCAGGGACATACGGTTCATCCGGATGTACGTGTTATGGTCATTCCGGCTACACAGAAGATATACAAACAGTGTATCAGAGAAGGTCTTCTGGAAATTTTCGTAGACGCAGGATGTGCAGTCAATACACCAAGCTGCGGACCTTGTATGGGTGGACATATGGGCGTTATGGCAGCAGGAGAAAAATGTGTATCTACAACAAACCGTAACTTTGTAGGAAGAATGGGACATGTAGATTCTCTGATTTATCTGGCATCACCGGAAGTAGCAGCAGCAAGTGCGATCGCAGGATACATCGCAAATCCAGAGAAAGTAGGTGACAAATAATGAAAGCTTTAGGACATGTTTTTAAATACGGCGATAACGTAGATACAGACGTAATCATCCCGGCAAGATATCTGAATTCTTATGATGCACAGGAGCTTGCGAGCCATGCAATGGCAGATATCGATCCTGAATTCGTCAATAAGGTACAGCCTGGAGATATCATTGTTGCCAACAAGAACTTTGGATGTGGTTCTTCCAGGGAACATGCACCGTTATGTCTTAAAACAGCAGGTGTCAGTTGCGTTATTGCAGAGACATTTGCAAGAATTTTCTATCGCAATGCGATCAACATCGGACTTCCGATCATTGAGTGCCCGGAGGCTGCAAAAGCAATTGAAGCAGGTGATGAAGTAGAGATTGATTTTGACAGCGGTAAGATCTATGACAGAACAAAAGGAACAGAATTCCAGGGACAGCCGTTTCCAGAGTTCATGCAGAAACTGATCGCAGCAGGCGGACTGGTAAAATATACAAACAGTAAGAGAAAGTAATCATAATAAGGAGAGCGTTGGCATGGGTTTATATTACAAAAGTACAAGAAATTCTAATCTGAAAGTAACAGCATCAGAGGCAATTCTGAAAGGACTTGCTCTGGATGGCGGACTTTTTGTACCATCGGAACTTCCAAAGCTGGATGTAACAATGTCAGATCTGAAAGGAAAGACATATCAGGAGATCGCATATCTCGTAATGAAGCAGTTCCTGACAGATTTTACAGAAGAGGAACTGAAAAACTGTATTGATAAAGCATATGACAGCAAATTTGATACAGAAGAAATTGCGCCGCTCGTAAAAGTAGATGATACTTATTACATGGAATTGTTCCATGGTGCAACAATCGCATTCAAAGATATGGCATTATCAATCCTGCCGCATCTGATGACAACTTCGGCAAAGAAGAACGACGTTAAAAATGAGATCGTGATTCTGACTGCAACATCCGGAGATACAGGAAAGGCCGCACTTGCAGGCTTTGCGGATGTGGAAGGAACGAGGATCATCGTATTCTATCCAAAGAATGGTGTCAGCAAGGTACAGGAACTCCAGATGGTGACACAGAGAGGAGAGAATGTAAACGTAGTAGCGATCCATGGCAATTTCGATAATGCACAGAGTGGGGTGAAAGCGATGTTCGAAGATACAGAACTGGCGGAAGAACTCGCAAAGAAAGGCTATCAGTTTTCATCAGCCAACTCTATCAATATCGGACGTCTGGTTCCACAGGTGGTATATTACGTCAATGCATATGCAAAACTTCTGGAAAATGAAGAGATTGAAGATGGTGAAAAGATCAATGTGGTAGTACCGACAGGTAACTTTGGAAATATCCTGGCTGCATATTATGCAAAACAGATGGGAGTACCGATTGATAAGCTGGTATGTGCTTCAAATGACAATAAGGTATTGTTTGACTTCTTCCAGACAGGAGATTATGACAGAAACCGTGAGTTTATCCTCACTACATCCCCATCCATGGATATTCTGATCTCCAGCAATCTGGAACGTCTGATCTACAGAATCAGCGGGGATGATGATCAGAAGACGAAGGATATGATGGAAGCATTAAAATCCGCCGGAAAATATACAATCACAGAAGATATGAAGGAGCGTCTTGCTGATTTCGCAGCAGGGTACGCAACAGAAGAAGAGTGCGCAGAGAATATTAAAAAAGTATACGATAAGACAGGATATGTTATGGACACGCATACAAGTGTAGCGTCGTATGTATGCGGCTGTTATCAGAAGAACAGTGGCGACGATAAGAAATGTGTGATCGCGTCGACTGCAAGTCCGTACAAATTCGTGAAGAGTGTGATGAGCGCAATCGATTCGAAGTATGCTGATCAGGATGAATTCGGCCTTCTGAGTGTTTTGGAAGAAACATCCGGACGTGAGATGCCACAGGCAATCAAAGATATTCTGAATGCTAATATCCTGCATGATCTGGAATGTGATGCAGATAAGATGAAAGACACAGTAAAGAATATTTTAGAAGTATAAAACTTTATATTAAAAATAAATAAAATTCATAATCGATAAAAATTACTAAATGCAAGGTTTCTATAAAAATCTTGCATTTTTGAACTATATAAAAGAATAAAAGCAGAAAAAATAACGGATTGCGATATAGGAGTTGCAAAATAGTGCTTTGAAAAGATTGTTAAAGTGTTGACTTTTGCGCGGAAAAATGCAATAATAAGGCAAATGCTGTTGTGGAAGAGTATGAAAACCCAGAATTTATAAATATACAGCAGTAAATAAAAGAAAAGAGGTTAAATGAAGATGGCTAAAATCGATTTAAGTAAGTATGGCATTTCAGGAACGACGGAAATCGTGCACAATCCTTCTTATGAATTATTATTTGAGGAAGAGACAAAACCGGAACTGGAAGGTTTTGAAAAAGGACGGGAAAGTGAACTTGGTGCAGTCAATGTAATGACAGGTATCTATACTGGACGTTCTCCTAAAGATAAGTTCATCGTAGTTGATGAGAATTCAAAAGATACTGTATGGTGGACATCTGATGAATATAAGAATGATAACCATCCTGCAACACAGGAAGCTTGGAACGCAGTAAAAGACCTTGCAATTAAAGAACTTTCTAACAAGAAACTTTATGTTGTAGATGCATTCTGCGGAGCAAACAAAGACACACGTATGGCAATCCGTTTCATCGTAGAAGTAGCTTGGCAGGCACATTTTGTAACAAATATGTTCATCAAACCTTCAGCAGAAGAACTTGAGAATTTTGAGCCAGACTTCGTAGTATACAATGCTTCTAAAGCAAAAGTTGAAAATTACAAAGAATTAGGACTGAATTCAGAGACAGCAGTAATGTTTAACATTACAAGTAAAGAGCAGGTTATCGTGAATACATGGTACGGCGGAGAGATGAAGAAAGGTATGTTCTCTATGATGAACTACTTCCTTCCGCTTAAGGGAATGGCTTCTATGCACTGCTCAGCCAATACAGATCTGAACGGAGAGAATACAGCAATCTTCTTCGGACTTTCAGGAACAGGAAAGACAACACTTTCTACAGATCCTAAGCGTCTTCTGATCGGTGATGACGAGCACGGATGGGATGACAACGGAGTATTTAACTTTGAAGGCGGATGCTATGCTAAGGTTATTAACCTTGACAAAGAGTCTGAGCCGGATATCTACAATGCAATCAAGCGTAACGCACTTCTTGAGAACGTAACACTTGATGAAAATGGAAAGATTGATTTCGCAGATAAGACTGTAACAGAGAATACACGTGTATCTTACCCGATCGATCATATTGAAAATATCGTGCGTCCTGTATCTTCAGCACCTGCTGCTAAAAATGTAATCTTCCTGTCAGCTGATGCATTCGGAGTACTTCCACCGGTATCTGTACTGACACCAGAGCAGACACAGTACTACTTCCTGTCAGGATTTACAGCAAAACTTGCAGGTACAGAGCGTGGAATCACAGAGCCTACACCTACATTCTCAGCTTGCTTCGGACAGGCATTCCTGGAACTGCATCCTACAAAATATGCAGAGGAACTTGTTAAGAAGATGGAGAAGAGCGGTGCAAAAGCATACCTGGTTAACACAGGATGGAACGGAACAGGAAAACGTATCTCTATCAAGGATACACGTGGAATCATTGATGCCATCCTGAACGGAGACATCAAGAATGCTCCAACAAAGACAATTCCATACTTCAACTTCGAAGTACCTACAGAACTTACCGGTGTTGACACAGGAATCCTTGATCCTCGTGACACATATGCCGATGCAGCTGAGTGGGATGAAAAAGCAAAAGATCTTGCTGCAAGATTCATCAAGAACTTTGCTAAATATGAAGGAAATGAAGCTGGTAAAGCTTTAGTTTCAGCAGGACCACAGTTATAAGAGACACTTATCTATCTGATTAAAATCAGAGAATTGTAAAGGGTTGTAAAATCCATGTAAATGGGTTATAATAAGTGCAGTGGAAACCTGAAATGTTCGATACTCTTGTAGTTTTGAACCTACAATACTTTAAACGGGAGTCTTACATCTCTGTAATATGTCAGGCCATCGACTTTGCAGTGGAAGGCAGAAAAGCAGATGCGGATACCCACCTAGCGGGTGCTAGGAGTCAGAATACAGGAACCGGCATTTTGGGGAATATACAAAAGATAAAAGACAGTCGTTTTAACGGCTGTCTTTTTTGAAATAAGGCTACTGCAATCCCACTGGCTTTATACGGTGGGTTAAGGTAGCCAAAAATCAGAAATTATCGTATACT
>UMLM01031256.1_pt1 | contig 24608 bp, 14 predicted proteins | sample 1966571 | NCBI WGS metagenome assembly UMLM01 (sample SAMEA4836203, study PRJEB28245) | human gut metagenome | biome: gut microbiome; material: fecal sample | place: Denmark | collected 2008 | reverse complement strand
ATTCCCGCGAGTTCGATCCAGACTCCAACTACCGCGTCATCGATTTCCTGCCCGATCAAAACGATGAGATCCACAAAGGCGGAACACTGCGCTTAGGCGCTTATCCCTGTCAGATCAAGGAAGGCAGCCGCATGATGCAATGCTATGGCAAGCATGAGATCCACGAGCGTCACCGCCATCGCTACGAATTCAATAACGACTTCCGCGATCAATTGGAAACGGCCGGTCTGTGCATCAGCGGCACCTCCCCGGACGGACACATCGTAGAGACCGTGGAGATCAGCGATCATCCATTCTACGTCGGCGTACAGTTCCACCCGGAATTCAAGAGCCGCCCCAACCGTCCGCACCCCTTGTTCTGCGGGCTCATCGACGCATCGATGCAGGCAGAACATGAGCAAGAAAGCGATAACGAAAAGCGAGGATGATTCCCCGCTTTTTTTCAACTTTCTCTCAACACACGCTCTAATGCCTCAAAAGCCGCATCTTTCTTCGCTTCCTTCTTCTTGGAAGAGGTTCTTTTTGTTTTCAGATCATAGTCAGGAATGATGCAAGTGCATTCCCATATCGGACATCCTTTTGAATCATGCATCTCCTTAAAATAATATTTTGGGAGTTTAAAATAACCACGCCGTGCCAAGATTTCCAGCTGACTGATTGATTCTGACCAGTTTGGATCATCAATCTCATCTTTTATGGTAGGAAACAGATTGTGATTTTCTAAATATTTATATGCTGCTTTACAAGCAAAGTAGCGCGCTTCGGCGTTCGATCTTCCATACCCATGGAAAGTTAAAGATAACCTATTTTCTCCCAAAGTTAAATTACACACATGGTCCAGCTTAATAGGATAAATTACTGACGTCGCCCACTCTGGCATCCCAATCCTCTCATCAAATGGACTTGGCCTCCAATTCACAAGATAAGACTCCGGTGAATAGTTGTATCTAGGAAATATATCATGTTCCCATAAGCACCACTGTTGCACCTCATTGACATAATTAATTTCTTCATCAGAAAAATCGTTCAATGCATCTCCAAGCATGACCTTCACCGTATCTTCAATTCGGTTGAAGTTCCATTGCGAATCCAGTGTGACCGCGCCTACGATTGCTTCAAACAGATCTTCTTTTACCGAATCCTGTTTCCAGACCTTCTGCCGAACATCACTTCTTCCCATGATCAAAAAATTTTCCAATTCAAGATTCTCGATACATTCGGCTAGTTTTTTCCGGCAGACAAGTGATTGTTTGATCCTGGTCAGTTTGGATTCATTACAATCACAAAAAAACTCATCATAATCCTCATTAGGATCAAAATCCTCATATTCGCGCGCAAATCCGCCATATGTATCCGCTAGATACTTCACGACCACGATATCGAGGGCTCTGTCTCCGATAAACTCTAAAACTTCATTATCTTCCCCGCCATTTTCCTGGCTGTAAGAACGTCTGACAAATGCTTGTTCCAGCAAGTCAAGATTTTTGAATTGATAGCCGATCTGATCTTGAATGAATAAAAACTCTTCTTTTTCCATGATTTAGCTCCTTTCAACACTTCATTCGCTGAAAGGCATAAAAAATGTCTGATGAAAACGACTCCGAACCGAGCCACGCATCAGACATGGTCAAGCAAACCTGATTCTTTGTGTTTATCTGTTTGCCAGTGTCCACTTGCATAGACAAAAACAAACCCAGAAACACAATGTCTCCTATTTCACTCTTCACGCCTTCAGCATGTTCATCATATCACAGGAAAATAACAAATTCAATGATATAGTCTAAAAAATAAATATCATGATCAAAACAATATGTAAAGATGCTTTTCCCTCCCACAAAAGCGACGACTGAGAAACAGCTAACATTTCGGAAAGGGATGAATAAGCAAATCAAAGAAGTAGCATCACGTTATACAAAAGCCAGTCAGAAGATACGGGAAAAGCTGTGCCGGGCGAGAAATAAGGAGACCAAGTCACGTCATAATGTGACACAAATGAAGGAAATATACTGTCCTGCTTACTGCAACGCCCTACGATACCTTATTGAAAACTCTTCATTTTCAGCAGATATTTTACAAGTGCTAGTCATACGCTGAAAGCCCCGCATGATCAACGGATCATACGGGGCTGAAATGTAGTGTTGGTACTTAGAAATAAACTGTCGGAAATTAATCCTTGGGGACCATTTCAGATTCCTGGCTTCATTTACCTTGTGATTCGCTTCCTGATGCAGAGAAGCACAGCCGCGCAAGTCAGGAGGAGTCCGATCCATCCCAGATGATCTGCGCTTGCGGCAGTATCGCTTTCTGCACTGAGCGAAGATGCCGCTTGTTCATCTCTTGCTGGATCCGTCAGCGGATTTCCGCTTTCTGTATCTGACTGCGGTCTTGCTTCCAGGCGAGAGACAGCACGGTTCAACGATGCCGCAATGGTATCCACGTCTTCCTGCGTCACTTCCGAATCATTCAGCACTTCCTGTGCTTGATCCAGCAGGCTGCGAACTCGTCTTGCACTGTCGGCCGTATACAGATCCAGGTTGAGCAAGGCGGCATTGTGTACAGCTGCGGTAAGCGCCTCCTTATCCGCAAGTGTTCTCGCGCACAGGCGTGCTTCACGCAAGCTCTTTGTCGCTTCATCGAGCTCTGCCTGCGTCGTGGCATTGCTCAGGACTGCCTTCGCGGCATCCAGCTTCTCCTGCAGTCCTTCCACCGTGGAAGGCACATAATTACCGATGTTTTCAGCCATTGCGCTGACAAGCTCGATCTCATATTCAAGCGCACGCGTATCCAGTTTTCTGCTGTCCAGTCCGGCAATCGCATTGCTCAGATTCGTGATGGCCTCGGTGACTTCTACAACCGTTGCATCATCATTGTCTGCCACGGCCTGTGCGGCGGTGATCGCTACCTGCAGGGCCTCCAGGCTTTCTGCCGTATAGTCCCCATCGAGGTAACCATTTGCGGCTTCGATCAATGCGTTCAGCTCTGCCTTGGAGACGATCTCCCACAGCTCCTGCGCCGCTTTGGTCATCGCCTTGTTCGCTGCCTTCAATTCATCTGCCGTTGCGTCTTCACTGGCAAGCAGTTCTTCCGCTGCGGCAACTGCATCTCTCAGCGCCTGCACCTTGCCCTGGCGAAGTCCTTCTACATCGTTCAGGATGTGTTCCTTGATGAAATCGATCGTTGCCTGGACGTCCGCCCTTAAAGCATCTTCGCTTTCACCTGTGTTCAATGCCTGCATCGCTTCGCTCAGGTCGAGCAATGCAGTGACGACTTCCGTGGAAGTCGGGGCTTCCTTAGCCAATACGGCCTGTGCAGCGTCGATCGCTGCGTTCAGCGCTTCATCATCAGAACCCAGCGCAATGGCCTTGTCGACCATGTCCTTCAGTGCCTGGATCGCCGCATCGCTCGATGCAGGATCATCTGCGCGCTCCAGTTCATCGATGGCCTGCTGCAGCTGTGCTGCGGCCTGATCGACCATCTCCTGATCTGCCTGTTCATTCGCATAAACAGCATTGGCTGCGTCCAATGCGCCTTGCATGTGATTCCAGCTTTCTGCCGTATATTCCTCTTCATTCAATGCTTCTGCCTGTTCGATCAATGCATTCAGCGCACTCTTGTCTGCGCCTGATGAAGGCATGTTCAGCGTATAGGTGAACTCCTGTCCGCGCACATCGATGACGACCACATGATCGCCAGCGCTGACCATCTCTGATGCGGATCTTACGTTGCCCTGTTCATCGCGGATCTCTACCGTACAATTGCCGCGCGGCTGCAACATGGCTGTCAGTTCGGCCACGCTGACTTTCTGTTCATCCAGCTGCACGCTCGCGCTGCTCTCTTCAACGATGCTTCCTTTCAGCCGCCATCCATATACCTCCAGTTCCTTCACGACAGCCGGGATATATGCCTGCGTCAGGCTAGTGCCTGTTACGATGATCGTCATATCCTTGATCTGAGCGCTCTTGCCATCTACCCAATGCTCCGTATGATCCTGCGTGGTGTTGTCACGCGCATCCAGATCATAACCGCCGGCGATGCCGACCGGGTTCAGCGCATGCAGCTCATATTGATAAGAACGCTTGGACGCTGAATTGAACCAGTCGATGCTGACGCCGGTGAGGTAATACCAGTCATCGGTATCGGCCTCGTCTGTCAGCTGGATCTGCACAGAAGCCGGATAATAGCTCTGTGTGCGCGCCGCGTTCATGACGCCGCTCCATCTTGTATCGATGCTGCCATCATTGATGTTTCTAGCCACATGTCCCATGGCAGCGTCTTCATTGGCGACGATCTTGCCATCTACGGTCTCTGATGTATTGAGTGCATGCACGCGCATTCCCTGGGAAATCGGTGTTTTCGCATCATCCGCAAAGGACAGCGCATACACATCTTCACTTTCTCCATGCAGCGCGCTGATGATCAGCTGCGCGCCTTCATACAGCACATCTTCTTCCCCAAGCGTTTTTCCATCAGCCAGGATCTTCACGCTGCCGTTGCCATCCAGCTGCAGCGAATCGAGGAACTCAGAAACACGCATGCCCAGCGGGATATCGGAGATCACGTGCTCTTCCACATCGACATCGAAATCATCAGATGCGATATGATAACCTTCCATGGCCATCTCCCATACGCTTGGCGCATGATAAGAGGTATTCGTGCTGCGGTCTTCCACGACAAGCAGGATATAGCGTCCCTGTGCCTGCAGATCGCGCTGTACACGGCTCTCCTGAGCAGTGAAGTTATCGCTGCCATCCACGATCAGATACTGTTCATCGATGTTCTCCTGCTGCAGGACATCAAGATCGTCTGCCGCATAGATGCGATAAGAATAATACCGGTTGGCGTTTTGTTCATCAAACGGCGTGCTGCCATTGTAGAATGCCAGATCGAGATGATTCAGCTGATAGCTGTCCCCCAGATCGATGCATACCTTTGCCGGGAAGATGGCATACATATGTGAAGCATCCATGGCGCCGCTCCAGCGCGTCGTCATCTTGCCGTCATTGATATAATAAGCCGGCGCATAGTTTTTGCCATGATCGGCCTCGGTCTCCCCTTCCAGCACATCTTCATTTGGCTTGGTGACCCCATCTTTGTCAACAGCGTCAAATGCGGTCACTTCACGTCCCTGAGAGACCGGCGTGTCATATAATCCGCTCTTTTCCAGCGTGTACTCAGCCTGTGCCTCATTGGCACGCACACAGACACGCATCTCTGGATCTGCTAACGCATCGCCGCTTACTTCATTGCCTTCCGCATCAACGACGAAGATATCATCATAATTGCCTTCGGCATACAGCGCGGCAAGCAGTTCATCCACGCGCATGCCGCTCCAGCCACGGATGGATGTGCTGTCCACATGCAGCGTATCGCTGGCTAAACGGAAGCCATGCACCTCTGCCTCCCGGATATACATGGTCGCTGCAGAGGTCGTTGCCGAAAGACCTTCGATGCGCACATAGCGAGCCAGTACCGGATCAAAGCTGCGGTGATTCATTAGCCAGGGTGACATTAGAATTCCAAGCCGCATCGATATCGCCGTCGACCATATTGGCAATCGGCTGGCTGCTGCCCGGGTTGTCCGCGCTGACCGGCTTGTGCTGAGAGATCGGCTGTGCGATCACCTGATACCAGACAGTATGGCTGCCATCCTCGCTGACGGCCTTCACCCACATGCCCTGCGCGATGACATCGTGTTCGCCAAGCTGCACGCTCTTGTCTTCTGTCCATACCGTGATGACGGAGCCTTGATCGCTGGACACATTGTCCATGAACTCTGCCACATCTGTACCGCCCGGAATGCCAGATACGGTGCTGTTGTCATCGCTGACATAGCTGAAATTGTACACATCTGAGGTCACGCTCACCGTGTCATACAGGCTGCGGTTCCAGGTCACTTCATCCGTATATGTCTTGCCGTCTTTGGTGCCGATGGCGATCACATGATTGACGCCCTGGCGCAGCGTGATGTCCCAAGTGAACTTATGCAGCTCCACATCTTCCGCGTTCAGCACGCCCTGAGACTCACCATTGACGGTCAGTTCCACACTATCCATGTTGGCATAGATCTTGGCTGTGATGCCATCCTGATAGCGATCCTCAAACCGTTTGGAATTGATGTGCAGCGTCGGTTCATCTGACCAGTTGGCCTGATAGAAATAATACACATCTTTCTTCAACGTGCGGTCATATGACACCATGCCTTTGTTGTTGATGCCGGTGCGGCCTGCTTCGCTACGGCTGTCAGAACCAAACTCGAACATGTTCCAGACAAAGGTGCCCCACAGCCATGGCCGCTCTTCGATCGCTTCATAATAGATCTCATGCCACTGCGCCTGGAATTCTTCGCTCTGATAAGCGTCAAACCCTGTGCCGACGCGATAGCCCGGATCCTCTTCATGATAGTCCACGTTAGATCCTACGCCATATTCGCTCATGCCGATCTTGCCGCTGATGGGCACGGTGATCGTCTCTCCTGTGCTCTCATCCGTCACATCGATCGACTCATGGGTCTCGGTATATTCCTTGACCTGATCGAGCCAGGTGCCGAAATAGCGTACATCCTGTGATTCATACAGGCCGAAATACTTGTTCCATGCGCTCACATCCGACTGCCAGCTCAATGCCGCGCTCTGGCTCTGCGCCGTGGCCACGGTCACCAGCCGGGAATCATCCAGCGCATGGGCCAGGTCATACAGGTCGCGCAGAAGCGTATTGATGCGTCCGCCGTTGTTCGGCCACTGCTCATTGTGCGTGCCCCAAACGACGATGGAAGGATGTGAGATATTTTGTTTGATCAGCTCTTCCAGGTTGTTCTTCGTGCTTTCCCGGAAATGATCGCTGTCCGTCATGCCGTTGACCAGCGGGATCTCGGCCCATGCACAGATGCCATAGATATCGGCCAGCTCATACGCATATTCATCATGTTGATAATGCGCGAACCGCACGGCGTTGGCGCCGATCGCATCGATCATGGCCATATCTTCTTCTTGGTCTTTCTTCGTGACGGCATATCCCTTTTCTGCACGGTCCTGATGCTTGTTCACGCCGCGCAGCGGATAAGAGCGGCCGTTCAGGAAGAAGCCCTCATCTTCATCCACGTAATAGAACCGGAAACCGATCTTCTTGTAGACGACATCCTTGATGCTGCCTTCCGCATCATAGAGATACACTTTTACATTATAGAGATATGGGTCGTCGACACCGTCCCATAAATGCGGATCGGCTACGCTCAATGTCTGATTGATCGAAACGACATCCTCGCTGCCTTCGATGCGCACGCGCTCACCAGCGCTGACTTCGTTCCACTGATCATCATAGACAAACGCCTGCAGATAAGCAGTGTCATCGGCATTCAGCACGACGCCCGCGTCGATATTGATCTTTCCGCCATCCGCAAATACTTCCTCAGGCGTCGATGTCCTGGTCACATCAGAGATGCCTGTCTGAGAGATCAGGACACCTTCGCTGCCATGATCATTCAGATCAAAATGCGTGTCATCGACCGCGATCAGGTTCACATCACGGTACAGACCGCCAAAGACCGTAAAGTCACCAGACAGCGGCATCAGCGAATTGACCCGGTTATCCACGCACAGCGCGATCTGATTCACGCCGTCATTCACATAGGCGCTGATGTCAAAACGGAAGGTCGACCATCCGCCTTCATGGGTGCCGACATATTCCCCGTTCACATACACATCGGTGATCTTGCTGGCGCCCTGAACTTCCAGATATAGGTCTTTGTCCTGATAGCGCGCGTCTGAAAGATCGATGTCGGTGATGTACCATCCTTTTCCTCTGATGTAGTCGTTTCCGCCGTCTGCACCATCCTCGCTGTTCCAGCAATGCGGCACTTGCACATGATCCCAGCTGTCATCTACAGCGGGCACTGTGTGTTCACCCGGCACAGTGCTCATGTCCTGTTCCAAACGAAACCGCCAGTCGCTTTCATTGATGTTCACTTCTTCATGCGCGCTCTCCTCATAAAGCGGCGCGATGACCTGCACGCTGAAGCTCTCCTGTTCGACCTTGCCATTCATCATGGCCGTCACCGTGACTGTGCAGGTTCCTTCGCTGATGCCCTGGATCTGCAAGGCATTGCCCTCAAGGCTGATCCTTGCAATGGACTCATCATCACAGTGCGCTGAAAGCTCCACGCCCTCCTCTGGATAAGTGCTGATGAAGACATACGTCTCCTCTCCGCGCTCCAGATTCTTCACATCGCGCAGAGAGCTGATCGAAATGTCGCTGACGATCTGCGTCTCGCTCGCAGCATGCACTTGAGTCGGCAGCGCAACGCTGCTCAGCGCCAGCATGCATGCCATGGATGCCTGAACCAGCATCCGCAATCGCTTCTTCACTAGATTTCCCTCCCTTTGCTGAATCAACAGCATATCCTATATCTTTATTATAAGGGGGGAAATATTGTAAAATTTTGCACTTTGTTGTAATTTTGTGACCTTTCATCATGAAGAACGAAGAGCCTTCGCTCTCCGCCAGAAAACCGAGTCCCCGTTCCATCAGCGCTGAGAATAGGTCAATCAAATGTCAGTGCTTGATCAAAATGGACTGAAATTCACACTGTTTCTCATTATCGTTTGAGATGGATGCTCACAATGATTCTGGATCCATACTGACGATCCGACACTCCTGCTTGATCAATGCGTGAACTGTCTCGGTACATATGTGATCTCATGGATCCCTTTCTGCAAATAACTAAATTTCCTCTTCACTCATGAATCTTTCCATTTTATCTGTTATTTTTACGAAAATTTATATTTTAGCGGTTATAACCGTCAAAAATTGTTTTCGTCGCTTGATGAGCCATCATATCCGCGATATCATAAAAACAACATCGGAAAGGAGGCAGATCAATATGGTCAAACGGGAAAGTTATATGAAACGCATCCGTCCTTTCTTTGGAAACGACTTGGTAAAAGCATTGATCGGTCTCCACCGAAGCGGCAAGTCGGTCATGCTGGACCTGATCAAAGAGGAACTATGCGCCTCCGGTTTGAGCAGCAGCCAGTTCATCTCCATCAACTTTGAAAATATGCGCAACGCTCATCTCTGCACCGCTGTGGCTCTTCATGATGAGATCATCCGCCGAGCTTCGGAAATCAAAGACAAAGTCTATCTTTTCTTTGATGAGATACAGGAGGTGAACGCCTGGGAAAAATGTATCAATTCTTTTCGCGTGGAACTGGACTGCGATATTTACATCACTGGCTCCAATGCCAAACTGCTTTCCGGCGAACTGGCGACCTATCTGGCCGGACGATATGTGGAGTTTGTGATCTATCCCTTCTCCTTTGCGGAATTTATCGAACTATACCGCACGATCTTCCCGACTGCGGACATCCGTCAGTGCTTCAGCAAATATCTAAGGGCAGGTGGTATGCCCTATCTGTCCAATCTGCGCTATGACGAAACGGCCAGCCGCCAGTATTTGCGGGACCTGTTCAACTCCGTAGAACTCAAAGATATCGTCAAGCGAAACAACATCCGGGATGTAGATATGCTGGAACGGATCATTGCTTATGTGACCTCCAATATCGGCACCACCTTTTCCTCCACGGCTATTTCCAAGTATCTGAAAAGCGAGGGACGTTCCATATCGCCAGAGACAGTGCTGAGTTACATCAAGGCCTGCACCGACGCTTTTCTGTTCTATCAGGTGAAGCGTCAGGACTTACAGGGAAAGAAAATACTCACCGTCAATGAAAAATACTATGTAGCTGATCATGGTATCCGCGAAGCCGTGTTCGGAGGCAATATGAAAGATATCAACCTGGTGATGGAAAACATCGTCTACATGGAGCTCCTGCGACGAGGGTACACCGTTACTGTCGGCAAGACAGGAGATAAAGAAATCGACTTCGTATGTGAAGATCAGGGAAACAAGCTATATATCCAAGTGGCTTATCTGCTGGCCTCCACAGATACCATAGAGCGCGAATTTGGCGTCTATGATCGTGTCCGCGATAATTTTCCCAAGTATGTGATCACCCTGGATGAGTTTGATATGAGCCGCAACGGAATCAAGCACCGTAATATCCGGGACTTTCTGCTGCAGGAGGAATGGAGCTGACACGACACCTTCATTGTTTGGCTAGAAAGGACTTTCCCCTTAACATTAAATCAACTGTATTCCCGCCACAGGTTTGTGCCTGTGGCTTTTTCATGCTCTTTCCTATCCTCTCTTCCATCCCCAAAGCAGTATTGAAAAGCACGAAAGATCTCATGTTTTTCTTCCTCGATCGAGAGCGATGTTGTCCCACATTGCTTCAAATGCAATCATTCACGAACACGCATGGCTGTTTTGATGGAGAAAACTTTTCCTGAAGCATACCTTCAATCTCCGCTTTCTCAACATGAACGTCCGCTTTTTCACCATTCAAAAGTCCATTTATATGTAAATCTCTATGATGAAGTTCGTTTTTCTCATTCAAAAAGTATCCCTTTATCAAAAAAAATCGAGGATGCGGCAAAATATCTCGATCCTCGACTTTATCTCACAAGCACCTTGCTTGTTCTATTTAACTGGTGGAGCTTAGGGGGCTCGAACCCCTGACCTCTACGCTGCCAGCGTAGCGCTCTCCCAACTGAGCTAAAACCCCGAATGCTTTCCCAGTATACCATAACAGGAAAGCGATTTCAATGTGTTTGGCGTGAAACAAAGCGGCATATATGATGAAAGAGACGAAGCGCGCTCCGTCTCTTTATGCCCATTATTCTTCCTCTTCGTCAAACTGTGAATTATACAGCTGCGTATAGAAGCCGTCTGCCTTCATGAGCTCATCATGACTGCCAGCCTCGATGATGTCGCCGTCTTTCATGACCAGGATCAGATCCGCGTCACGGATAGTGGACAGACGATGCGCGATCACGAAGCTGGTACGGTTTTCCATCAGCTTCTGCATGCCCTTCTGGATCAGCACCTCCGTACGGGTATCGACGCTGGATGTCGCCTCATCCAAGATCAAGATCTTAGGATCCGCCAGGAAGGCGCGGGCGATGGTGAGCAGCTGCTTCTGTCCCTGCGAGATGTTGCTGCTTTCTTCATTGATCACCGTCTGATAGCCATGGTCGAGCGTACGGATGAAATGATCCACATACGCTGCGTCAGCGGCCTTGATGACCTCCTCATCCGTCGCATCCGGGCGGCCATAGCGCAAGTTTTCCATCACTGTTCCGCCAAACAGCCAGGCATCCTGCAGCACCATGCCAAACAGCGAACGCAAGTCGCTGCGGCGCATCTGCGTAGTAGGGATGCCGTCAATGTAGATCGTTCCGCTGTTCAGCTCATAGAAACGCATGAGCAGCTTGATGATGGTCGTCTTGCCGGCGCCGGTCGGTCCGACGATGGCGATCTTGCGCCCCGGCTTAATATACATGGAGAAATCATGGATGATGATCTTATCCGGGCGATAACCGAAATGCACATTTTCAAACGTGACCTGGCCCTGAATATCCGTATGTCCGTCCGCATCGTAGATCTCCACCGGGTTTTCACACTCCGACACCTCTTCCTCTTCTTCCAGGAAGGCGAAGACACGCTCTGCGGCAGCGGCCGTCGACTGCAGGATGTTCATGTTCTGCGCGATCATGGAGATCGGCTGGTTGAAGCTGCGCACATACGTGATGAATGACTGGATATCACCGACGGTGATCGACCCATTCATCGCCAGATAGCCGCCCAGGATGGCCACGCCGACATAGCCCAGATTGCCGACAAATGTGCTGATCGGCTGCATCAGTCCGCTGAGGAACTGTGACTTCCAGGCTGAATCATACAGCTGGTCATTGAGCTTTTCAAACTCTGCCACGCTCTTCTCTTCCCCATTGAATGCCTTCATGATCATATGCGCGCCATACATCTCTTCAATGTGGCCATTTACTTGACCCAGAGAGCTCTGCTGCGCGGCGAAGTATTTCTGCGAATGCTTGACTACCGTGGTTACCAGGATCAGCGAAAGCGGCACGACGACGAGCGCGAGCAGCGTCATCGTGAAGCTGATGCTCAGCATCATCACCAGATAGCCGATGATCTGCACGAAGCTGCTGATGAGCTGTCCCAGCGACTGGTTCATCGTCTGCTGGATCATATCGACATCGTTAGAGAAGCGGGAGAGCACCTCGCCGTGTGACTGGCTGTCAAAATAGCTGAACGGGAGAAGATCGACCTTGTGCGCCATTTCCGCACGAAGCTGATAAGCGACCTTCTGCGCCACGCCGGCCATCATCCAGCTCTGGATGAACCCGCACAGCGTAGAGATGAGATACAGGCCGATCAGCTGCAGCAGGATGGTCTCGATCTTGCCGAAATCGATGCCGCCGGTCCCGGAGATCTTCGCCATGAATCCGTTGGTCAGCTCCGTCGTCGCATTGCCCAGGATCTTCGGTCCGATGACCATGAGCGCCACGGAGACGATCGAAAACAGGAAGGCGATGATGATGTTGATCCGGTAAGAACCCAGATAGCGGATCAGCTTGGTCATGGTGCCCTTGAAGTCTTTTGCTTTTTCTGCCGGCCCTCTGCCTCTGCCATGGCCCATGGGGCCGCGGCGCATGCCGGATGAATGATTACTGCTCATGACCAAGTTCCTCCTTTGACAGCTGACTGAACGCGATCTCGCGGTATACATCACAGGAATCCATCAGTTCCTCATGGGTGCCGATGCCGACGATCGCGCCCTGATCCAGCACGACGATGCGGTCCGCATGCATGATGCTGGAAATGCGCTGTGCCACGAGCAGCACCGTGCACTTCGTCTGCTCGCACAGCTCGCCCAGCGCCTTTCGCAGGCTGGCATCCGTCTTGAAATCCAAGGCGGAGAACGTATCATCAAAGATAAAGATCTCCGGCTTCTTCACCAGCGCGCGGGCAATGGACAGACGCTGCCGCTGACCGCCGGAGACATTCGTTCCGCCCTGTGCGATCTCTGTCTGGAAGCCCTTTGGCTTGCCCTCGATGAATTCCATCGCCTGTGCCGTCTGGGCAGCCTCGCGAAGGTCTTCTTCACTGGCATCTTCTTTCGCATAACGCAGGTTGCTTTCAATGGTGCCGTTGAACAGATAGCCCTTCTGCGGCACATATCCGATGCGCTCACGCAGATCATGCTGCGCGACATTGCGCACATCCACGCCGTCCACGAGGATCTCTCCCTCGCTGGCGTCGAAGAAGCGCGGCACCAGATTGATCAGCGTCGACTTGCCGCTGCCGGTGCTGCCGATGAAGGCCGTGGTCGATCCGCTCTCGGCCGTAAAGCTCAGATCATGGAGCACATCCTCCTCGGCGCCTGGATAGCGGAAAGACACGTGGCGGAATTCCACCATTCCCTTCTTGGACTCATCAAACGCCTGCGGCTGACTGGGATCCTGGATGGACGGCTCGGTGTTCAGCACTTCATTGATGCGTCCTGCCGCAACCGATGCACGCGGCAGCATGATCGACATCATCGTGATCATCATGAACGCCATGATGATCTGCATCGTATACTGCATATACGCCATCATATCGCCGATCTGCATCACGCCGGCGTCCACCTGATGTGATCCGACCCAGACGATCAGGATCGAGGTGCAGTTCATGACCAGCATGATGAGCGGCATGAGCAGGCCCATCGACCGTCCGACAAACAACAGGTTCTTCATGATGTCGCGGTTTGCTTTCTCAAATTTGCCTTCTTCGATCTTCTGATTGTTGAAGGCACGGATGACCGGCATACCGTCCAGGAACTCACGGACGACCGCATTGAGCCGGTCCATCAGCTTCTGGGTGATCCTGAACTTCGGCAGGACGATCGCAAACGCACTGCCCATGATGCCGATGATCACGATGATGACCAGCGCGATGATCCACGTCATGTCCGCATCAGAATTCAGCACCTTGAGCAATGCGCCGATCCCGATGATGGGCGCATAGATGACCATGCGCAGCATCATGACCATGACCATCTGGATCTGCTGGATGTCGCCGGTCGTCCTCGTCAGCAGCGTATTGGTCGAGAACCGGCTGAATTCAGCCAGGGAAAACTTCTCGACCTTGGCGAAGACATCGCGGCGCAGATTCCGCGACATCCCAGCCGCGATCCGCGAAGCGAGGAAGCCGACAGCGACCGCAGCGGCGGCGGAGCCCAGCGCCAACGCCAGCATCAGCGCACCATTGGTAAACAGATAAGAATACTGGATGGCATCCACATCCATGCCGATCGACTCGTATTCGCCTCTGATATATTGCGCATTGGCCGTATCGGCGCTGCTTTGTCCCATGGCGTCGCTCAGCTTTGTCATCTCCGCTTTGATCTGATCGATCTGCTCCTGCGGAAGCTGGCTGAGCACATCGCTCAGTGATGTGCCTTGCGGCATGCTCTGCATCATCGCCAGCATCTGCTGCTGTTCTGCAGAAAGCGCCTCTGCCTTCTGGGGATCGTCCATCGCCTCCTGCAGCGTCTTCTCCATCTCATTGACGCCGCTCACGCACAGCTCTGCATCTGATAAAGCGAGGTTGAGCGCCGCACGCTGTTCCTCATCCACCGGTTCCAGGATATACAGCGTTTCTTCGCTCAGCAGCGGATATCGCGCGGTCTGCTCGCTGTCTGCCGCAGACGGGCTCACTTTTTCATAATGTTCCTCAAACAGCTGTTGCTGCTGTTCATCCATGAATACTGACAGTTTCTCATATTCTTGCTCACGGATCGCCTCCGGCACGCCGTCTTCGATACCGTTGGCATTGATGCCGACATTGACGATGTTGGACATGTAGTCCGGCATCGTCAGCTCACACATCGCCTGCGCGAAAAGCAGGACGATGATGGCAAGGATGGAAACGGCAAACGGCTTCAGATAACGTCTCAGTTTCAGCATTCTGATTCTCCTTCCAGTTTTGTCTGTTCACGGTCGTGATGATCGCGGTAAAAGTCAATCGCTTTTTTCAGGATGCGCACCATGGCGGCGGCATCCTCCTCTCCCAGCTGTGCGACGAACGACTGCAGATTGCTCTGCATCTGATCCATGCATTCCTGCATATGCGCACGCGCCTTTTCGCTGACCCGGATGTAGACTGTCCGCCGGTCATGCTCCGGGCGCACCCGCTCCACCCATTCTTTTCGTTCGAACGCGCGGATCGTCTGCGATACCGCGGCCGGCGTCACTCGGAAAAAGGCGCTGAGGTCGCTCATCTTCACCGGCGTGCCATCCGGATGCATGCGGCAGATCGCCTGCAGCACCATGATCTCCCGGTGATTCATCTCCTCCGGCTTCGGCCTGGCCTTCAACATCGTCCCGTTTTCTTTCTGAAACAGGTAGAGCATGTACAGGATCTCCTGCACGACCTTCTGTTCGTTCATCTCATCACCTCTGTCAGTTAAGCAGATTAACTGTTAACACTCTTAACCATTATATGCCTTTTGCCTTGATGGTCAATCATAAAGTGTATTTTCACATCATTTTCCATAAAAAAGAAGTGCCTGCGTTCAGACACTTCTCTTCATTGCATTTGATTACTGCTCTTCGCTCTTTCTCCTGCGCAGGCCTGGAATGATCATCATTCCGCCGGACAGGGCCATCATGGCGAGCAGCGCGCCAATGCCGCTTCTGGTTCCCGTTTCTGCCGTATCGGCACGATCCGGAGAATCAGCGCTGCCTTCCGCGGTCACATCCGATGCAGATGTGCCTTCCGCCGGCTTCAGCGCATCCAGTTCAGCGTTGAGCTCTTCCACGATCGCATCCACGGTATCCTGTGTCGCATATGGATCATCACTGATGGTCTTCGCTCTGGTCAGGATCGCATTCAGCGCTTCAACGTCCGCTTCGTCATACAGGCTGAGATCCAGCGCGGCCGCGCGGGCAAGCGCCTCGTTCAGCGCGGTCTTGTCGGCCTTCGTCCTTGCGTTCAGCCTTGCCTCCAGCAGCATGCTGCTGGCGTCATCGATCTCTTTCTGCGTCGTCGCGTTTGCCAGGACTTCTTCGGCCTGAGCCAGCTTGTCCTGCAGGCCCGCAACGGTGGACGGGATATAATCATCGATGTTTTCGATCATCTCTTTGACGATATCGATCTCAAACTGCAGCGCGGACTTATCCAGCGCTTCGCTCTCCAGCGCAGCGATCGCATCGCTCAGGTTCATGATGGCGTCGGTCACCTCTGCCGTCGTGGCATCTTCATTGATCGCTACGGCCTGTGCCGCGTCGATCGCCGCCTGCAGCGCATCCTTGCTGGCCTGAGTATACTCTTTGCTCAGATAGCTCTTTGCGGCTTCGATCATATCTTCCAGTTCAGCCTTGGATACGATCTCCCACAGCTCCTGGGCCGCCTTGCTCATCGCTTCATTCGCTGCCTTCAGCTCATCGGCGGTTGCATCCGGGTTATTGACCAGTGTCTGTGCAGCTTCGACCGCATCTCTCAGCGCCTCTACCTTGCCCGGACGAAGTCCTTCTACGTTGGTCAGGATGTTCTCATTGATGAAGTCGATCGTCGCCTGGACGTCTTCTCTCAAGGCATCCGTGCTTTCATCCGTATTCAGCGCCTGCATCGCTTCGCTCAGATCGAGCAGTGCGGTCACGACCTCGGTCGTGGTCGGTGTTTCCTTGGCCAGCACGGCCTGTGCGTTGACGATGGCTTCATTCAGCGCCGCATCCTCAGATCCCAGAGCAACGGCCTTCTCGACCATGTTCTGCAATGCCTGGACCGCCGCATCGCTGGCCGGCTGCGTGATCGTCAGCTCATCCAGCGCGCCGCGCAGGCTTGCGATGACCTGCTCAGTGTCAGAAGAGCCGGATGCATATACTTTCTGCGCTTCGATCAGCGCGGAGATCATGTTCTGCACCTTGGCCGGATCCTTATCAGAGATATCGGTCTGCTCCGCTTCCAGGATCAGATCCTTCAGCGTGGAGTCTTCTTCGATCTGTTCATAAGTGAAATACACTTCGGAGATCTGATACCAGTTTTCCTTGTCCTCAGTGATCAGGATACGTACCTGCTTGACCGGCATCTGTTCAAATTCAAAGGTGGAGTCCAGGCTGTCGCTGCTCATGTGGCCGACCGTGACCCATTCTCCATCGTCGCCGGCGACCTGCACATCAGCGCCGTTGATGACATCGGCACCGACATCGCTTGGCTGCACGATGCGTACCTCGCTCATGTTCACCGTTTCCGGGAACGTGAAGGTGATGTGCTCACCAGCGATCTGATTGCCGTTCGCCCAGAACTTGGTGGACGTGTTGCCATCGATCATGTTGCTCAGCGTATAATACGTATATGCCGGCTTGGACGCCGTGATCTGCGGCGTGTTGCCATCCGGCTTCATCAGCGCGGACTTGGCATCCTCGATATCAGCGAGCGCCTGCGCCTTCTGCTCAGCGCTGCTGTCTCCATACAGGATCTCCTTGGCATCGGCTACCGCGCTCTGATATGCGCTGTAACCAGATGAATAACCGGTATCCTCCAGCGGATACTGCGTTTCGACATAGAGGGCGAAATCAGCCAGGGAAACGAGCTTGGCACTTGCTTCATCGATGGCGTTCACTGCCTCATCGATCGCGGTCTGCTCGCTCATCTCATCATCGTTTACCACTTTGCCCCCGGCGATGGCTGCCGCATATTCACAATAAGTCTCTGCGATGCAGCTGTCCTGCGCGATCACGTTGTCCAGCCTGCTCTGCAGCTCGCTCTTATCTGTATCCAGCGTATACGTGAAGGTGTATTCCGCTCCTTCTTCGCTGTAAGTGCCGCTTACCGTGCCTTCTGAAACCAGACGATAACCGTAGATCTCATCTGCGGTGAAGGAGTAGCTCTCATCCAGCTTTCCATAACGGACGACAGGATCTTTCAGCACTTTGCCGGTATCGCTGACATAATTCATCGTCACCTTGCCCATGCTGTCGCTTTCCTGGATCTCACCTGCATCAGGCAGCGTGGATCCTTTTTCGTATCCGGCCGCATGTCCCAGCTTCGTGTAGTTATCCTGGAATTCATCGAAGGTAACGATATCGCTGCTTGATGTGTTCCATGACTTGGATGCCAGCGCACGCATCTCATCGGCGATATCCTCCGCGATCCGGTCTTCTGTAACGATATCCGGGTTATCGCACCAGATGCCCATGCTGACGCCGGCGATGAAATCCGAATCATCCGGAACGGTGTTGTCCACATGCGATGCGGATGGGAACTGTCCCGGCGTCCAGTTTTCAAAGATGTTGCGATCCTGGTTCAGCACATCGAATGAAGCCTGGTCACGTCCATCGGTCGGCATATCGTTTCTCAGCACATAGTAGAAATAACTTGAGTTGAAGTTGTAGAATGTGTCAAATCCATGATTGCGCAGGATCTGCAGCGTGGAGATGCTGCGGTTCCAGCCCATCTGTGACCAGTAATCGATGCCGATGTAATCATGCATGTCGATCCTCTGCGGCGTGGAGGAATTCTCTCCATAGTATACGCCGTCATTGAAGATACGCGGGGTAAATCCGCCCTCATGCACGAATTCAGCGATCTCATTGATGTAATTGGCGATGGCGTCTTTCCAGGTATAGCCCGCGCCCCATTTTTCCTGGGCATAGTTGTCCAGCACACGCTGATACTGCGTGGTGAACGGCGCACGGTCAAACTCCATGTACTCGTCGCCGCCGATATGGAAATCGGTGCAGCCTTCAAACAGCTCCATATACTCTTTATACAGGCTCTTGATGTATTCGACCGCCTCCGGGTTAGTGACGTCGAGACCGGACGCATAATGATTTCCATAGATGTCGACCTGTCCATACTCCGGATGTGCCCTCAGGATCTGATCGACATGTCCCGGACTGTCAAAGGACGGGATCACATTGATGCCGTACTTCTTCGCTTCTGCGAGGATCTCACGCACCTCTTCCTTGGTCAGATATTCATCCGACACGATCGAAGGGTCCGTCTCACACTCGATGCGGAATCCGAGGTTCTCGGAGAAATGCATCTGCAGTGTGTTCATCTTCATGTAAGACATCTCGCGGATCTGACGGATGAACCAGTCTTTGCTGATGTACTTGCGCGCGCAGTCGACGTGCAGGCGGCGCTCCGCCACATCCGGATAATCAATGATCGTACCATAAACGAGATTGCCATTGCTGATCATCATGGTCTGGATCGTACGCAGGCCATACATGACGGCATTTTCGCTGGCTGCGGTCAGCACCGCGCCATTGTCGCCGATCTCGATCCGGTATGCTTCGTCGCTGTCGGATTCCTCACAGATCGGGTTCTCCGTGTCCAGCACGATGAGCACATCGGCCGGCGTCATGTCTTCTCTCATCCCATAAACCATCGTAAACGGCTCAGCGGAGACGATCTCCTTGTCCGCAAACTCGGAATTGACCAGCTTGACGACTTCTGCCAGACGATCATTCTCTACATTTTCCTGTGTTGCTTCGATGATGAAACGGCTTCCGCTCGTCAGCTTCCATGGATGTTCCATGTCCGCTTCATAGCTCTGCACGATCGGATTGGACCAAGCGGCCGGTTCAAGATCGCTCAGGTTCTCGCCCGCATCCTGCACGCTCACGCCGGTATCGCTGGCCTGTACAGGGATCACGGTGCCCAGATTGCTCAGGACCATGGTTCCAGCCAGCAGCGCGCTGGCGGAAATCCGTTTCCAGTCTTTTCTTTGCTTCTTCATTCCTAGCTCCTTTCTTCTCCTTCTCATTTACTATGATACCGCTTTCTCTCTGTTTCGTCTATATAAAGTTTCACTTGATAAACTGTTGAAACCTGTTTCAGGAGACCATAAAACACGATAAAAGGGCATAAATTTCCATATTTGTCATACAGAAATTTACCCCCTCGTTTTCAGATCTGATCCCTTCGGCGAACGTAGAGCGGATGCTCCGGCATGCCGAGGATCTCTTTGCGGTGGATGATCCGCGCCTTCTTATCCACGACCGCATTCTCCACATGGACCCCTTTGCCGATATAGACGCCAGGCAGGACCACACAGCCGCGCACCACAGCGCCCTCTTCCACCACGACGCCGCGGCCGATGACGCTCTTTTCCACCGTTCCGCGGATCTTGCAGCCATTGGAGACGATGCTCTCATTCACCATCACTTCATCGCCATACTGCGTCGGGCAGGAGTCATTGGTCCGGGTATAGAACGGCCAGCTCTGATGCAGCAGATCATCGCCCTTGCTGTAATCCAGCAGATCCATGTTGGCATGATAGTAGCTGTCAAAATCATTGATGCAGGCGAGATAGCCGCGGTGGGCGATGCCCTGCACGTCATATTCTTCGCTCGCCTCGCTCACGACATCGCGCAGCCAGTACATCATGCTCGTGTTTGCTGCCCGCTTGATCAGCGTGATCAGCAGCGTGTTGCGCATGACATAGGTCTCCAGGGAGATCGAACGGTTCTTGGCATTGCCGCGGTTGCGGTCGATGGACAGCACGCCCTTCTGCCGGTTCAGCCGCAGCACATCACAGTTGAGATACGCGCTCTTCGCATTGTCCACATTCTGATACAATACCGAGATATCCGCCCCGCTGGCCTGATGCTGCTGCAGCAGCTGATCCAGATCCTGGCGGTATACCATATTGGGCGGCGCGATGATCACATACTCCTGAGGCATCGCCTCAAGCAGCTCCAGGATGCTGCGCATCGCACAGATATCGGTATTGTTCACATCGACCCCTTCGCTGCTGATCGCCGGGATGATCTGCAGCCGGCCGCGCTTGGAATTCAGATTATACTGCCGGCCATTGCCCAGATGCTCCACCAGCGAACGCGGATTGCTCTTCACGAGCACCTTGATCTGATCGATGCCGCTGTTGCTCATGTTGGAGAGCGGAAAATCGACCAGGCGGTAGCGTCCCAGATAAGAGAACGCGGAGACCGGGCGGTATTCCCCCATGCCCTTCACATGCACGTTCGCGCTTTCGAAATTGACGATTCCATATGCATCACACATCTGACTCACCTCTCACGTTCTTGCTGATCAGCGCGATATGCTCGCTGTCGGGATCACCGACAACTGCGCCGGCGCCGATCTTCACTCCTGCCATGACGATGCACCGTCTGACTTTCGCGCCCTGTCCGACCTCCACATCGGGCATGAGCACAGAATCCGATATCCGCGCATCCTGCGCCACGCTGACATTGGTGAACAGCACGCTGTTTTCCACCATGCCTTCGATCACGCAGCCCTGATTGACATAAGCCCGGCGAAGCTTCGCCTGTCTGCCGATGAAATGAGGCACCGTGGAGATGTCTTCGGTATAGATCTTCCATGACGGATCGCTGAGATCGAGCGGATCATCGGGATCGAGCAGATCCATGTTTGCCTCCCACAGAGAATCCACCGTACCAACATCTTTCCAGTATCCCTCAAAGCGCCAGGCGAACAGCCGACGTCCTTCCGCCAGCATGGATGGAATGATGTCTTTTCCGAAATCATGGCTGGAACGCTCATCTTTCATGTCCGCGCTCAATATCCTGCGCAGCTGCTTCCAGTTAAAGATATAGATGCCCATCGAAGCCAGGTTGCTCTTTGGCTGCGCCGGCTTTTCCTCGAACTCGATGATGCGCGCCTCTTCATCCGTATTCATGATGCCGAAGCGGCTCGCTTCCTTCATCGGCACCGGCAGCACCGCGATCGTCGCATCTGCCTCATGTGCGCGGTGGAATGCCAGCATCTTCGAATAATCCATCTTATAGATGTGATCGCCCGAGAGGATGAGCACATAGTCCGGATCCTGATTATCGATAAAATCGATGTTCTGAGAGATCGCATCCGCCGTTCCGCGGTATTCCGCAAAGGCCGCATCCTCTTTCTCGCGCGGAGGGAGCACATACACGCCGCTGTCATTGGAATCCAGTCCCCAGCGCTGTCCGGCTGCCGCATACGAGTTGAGCAGCACGCTCTCATACTGCGTCAGGACGCCGACCACATCGATGCCGGAATTGGCGCAGTTGCTCAGGGGAAAATCGATGATGCGGTACTTCCCGCCGAAATACACGGCAGGCTTGGCAATCTTCTTCGTCAGCTCATACAGGCGTGTTCCGCGTCCGCCTGCAAGGATCATTGCGATCATCTTGTTCTTCTTCATGTTGACCACCCTTCATTCTGAATGCATCGCTAATGCCATTTACGCTATTATCGGGCAGACAGCCGGAACGATACGCCAAAAACCATGCGCCTTCCGCACTGCCGGTTTTGTCAAAAATGATATTCGCAGGACATCTGCATCCATCAGCCAGATCGATCGTTATTATCCCTCATCCGTCCTGCGTGTGTTGATCTTGTTCTTTTCATCATTATACAATTTGTTTCATGATCTTTTCAGTCTGTTTTTCATCGATCGCTCATGTTATAATAAATGATATGTCAGAGGTGATCATATGGCCATTGAACTAGTAAGAGAATACCTGAAAGCATACGGAAGAGATCAGGACATCATCGAGCTGGATACATCCAGCGCAACGGTGGAGCTTGCCGCACAGGCGCTGGGCACCGGTCCTGAGCGCATCGCCAAGACGCTCTCCTTCATGGGACGCGACCATGCCCTTCTCGTCGTCTGCGCCGGCGACTGCAAGATCGACAATCATAAGTTCAAAGAGACCTTCCACGTCAAGGCGCGCATGCTGAAGGCGGACGAAGTGGAGAAGCACACCAACCATGCGGTAGGCGGCGTCTGCCCTTTTGCCGTACCGGAAGAGACACCCGTCTATCTGGATGTCTCCCTGAAGCGCTTCCCCTGGATCTATCCTGCCTGCGGCAGCGCCAATTCCGCCATCAAGCTGAGCAATGAAGAGCTGCAGGCCCTGGTGCCCGGCGCACGATGGGTCGATGTCTGTAAGATCTGAGCCTGCGATACGCAGGCTCTTCTGTTATATAGAATAAGGAGCGAAAAATATGGTGAATTCTGTCATCACCAGCATCAAGATCCGCTGGGAAGACATCGCGAGCGACAGCTGGCTGCGCCAGATCCCGGCGCTGCATGATCTGGATCATCTTTCCTTGCCCAGAAGGCTGACCATCTTCACCGGCGAAAACGGCAGCGGGAAATCAACATTGCTGGAGGCCATGGCCATCGCATCCGGCTTCAATCCGGAAGGCGGCACCCGCAACTATCATTTCGCTACGCGGGACTCCCATTCTTCCTTGCATGAGGCGCTCACGCTCGTCCGCCGGCCGCCCATGCTGCGCGGCGGCTATTTCCTGCGCGCCGAGAGCTTCTATCAGACAGCCACCATGGAGGAGGCTTACGCAGATGCGCAGCACCCCTCAAAAAAGTATCATGAACGATCGCACGGAGAAAGCTTTCTGGCGCTGGCAGACGATCATTTCGGCCGTCCCGGCTTATTTTTCCTGGATGAGCCTGAGGCTGCTTTATCCTGGCAGCATCAGCTCACGCTGGCGTTCATGATCAGCGAAAGCCTCGCTTTGGGCTCACAGTTCATCATCGCCACCCATTCCCCGCTGCTCATGTCCATTCCCGATGCCTGCCTGCTTCACTTTGGCCCGGATGGCATCTCTCCATGCACCGTGGAAGAGACAGAAAGCTGGCAGATCATGACGCTGCTCGTCAGTCACCGGGATCAGCTGTTCAGCCATCTGCTGAACAAAACAGAAAAATAAAAAGAACCCCTTTTGGATTCTTCTCACGAATCGGTCATCTTAACCACTCTGCGATGACCGCGCTGATTCCGTTTCAGCCATTTCTCGGCAGCCTGTTCATCTTTCAGTCTAGTAATGATCGCGTTCGGGCAGGAGGCCAGCAGTCTCTGCACATCTGCTGTCGTGCCTTTGATGAGCCTGATTTCCCGCCGCAGTTTGATTCCGTAAATGTACTCTCGTCCCGGCTGCATGTCATCACTCCTCTTTTTCATTGTAATACAAAACGGAATTTTTGTCACAACGATTCCGTTTTATTTTACGGTTCTGATCACATGATTGCCGGTTTTTCCCGTTTATTTCACGATTCTGCCATTCTTTTGTTATTTGCGTAAGAACCGACCGCAGTGGCGACCACTTCTCCGTCCTTCAGCCTGGCCGTCGCCCTGGTCATGATCATGCGGCTGCCGCTGTGATCACAGACTGCATCGATCCACAATTCATCCCCTGTTTCGCTTCCTTTGACGAAGTTCACCGACATCTGGATCGTCGGCGTGAACGCCGCCTCGCTGTATGTGTAGGCAGCGCCGCCCATGGCCATGTCCAGCAAGGTGCACAGGATCCCGCCATGCGTGCGGCCCACCGGATTCATCTCCCAGCCGCGCAAGGGAAACTTCAATGTCATGGTCCGTGTCTGCTCATCCATGCGCACCAGTTCCATCTCCACCATCGCGTTGATCGTGCCTTTGGCCCGGGTGCGCAGCGAGATGAACTGCGCAGCACGCTGTTTTGCTCTGCTCATCATTCTCCTCCTCTCCAAGAGAAAAGGCAGTCCATGCGGACTGCCGCGCTTTCTGCTCATTCGTTATTCTGACAGACGGTTCATCAACGGAAACTGCGCTAAGCGCAGTTCTCTTCCAATTACATCAGCTTCTTGATCGCAGAGACCCATGACTGATACTTATCGCACAGCGTTTTCAGCACTTCTTCTCCCTTTGGTTCCAGGTGATAATACACGCGCATTCTG
>UMLM01025161.1_pt1 | contig 25386 bp, 28 predicted proteins | sample 1966571 | NCBI WGS metagenome assembly UMLM01 (sample SAMEA4836203, study PRJEB28245) | human gut metagenome | biome: gut microbiome; material: fecal sample | place: Denmark | collected 2008 | reverse complement strand
AATTTAAGAAAAAAGGTTGAGACCGCCAAGAATCCTGTACCTATATATATAGGTACAAAAATGCGGTAATTTACGATAGCTTAACAGAAAAGATTAGAATTTTTAAATATATTAAGAAATGAAACGATTTACAAAAACACAAAAGGCACTGGGCGCTTTGACGGATACCATCCTCGGCGACAGTACTAATGTGGTACGCACCTTAAAGGTGGCTGGCCACATGAATGAGGATTCAGTCAAGCATGTCTAAGAGGGTTATGCCAGTCATACCCAGTCCTACTGCCTGCTTCGTTCTTCGCTGAAGAAGTGTCACAGCACCAGAGACAAGGTGATGCTGATAATGGACTATCTTGACAACATGGAAGAGGAGTATCACAAGGTCTATCCCGACGATCCCTGCCCGATGGAAGGTGGCTACAAGGCAAGCTTCGAAAGGTTTGTGATAGAATCCATAGGAGCAGAGTGAGGAATGTTGAATTTCCCCACACTGATCTCACTGATCTCACTGATCTCACGGATCTTTTACTCCTTCGGAGTTTTTACTGAGAGGCAAAATGAGTATCCCCGTTGCCTGAAACAAGAGTATCTGTGTAAATCTGTGAGATCTGTGGGAGCCCTTCATGGATTAAACCGAATCTTGGAGGAATGCGATGATTTTAATCTTTTCGGGGCAATAGTGGAAAAGATAAAGAAATGAATTTTTAAATTATGCAAAGAAATTAGGTTTTTTGAAACAAAAGCTATAACTTTGCAGCGTTATAACAAGAATTAAAGGACAATTATGGAACAATTAAAAGACAATCCTATCATTGATACAGGGTTAGAAATGACCTTGTCGTATTCTATTCCTTCTGATGCAATAGTTGGAATTCTTTTCAATATATTGCACCAAAAGGATGAACATGTGGGATTGCAGAAACTACCTGTTTCGAATATCCCTGACGATATTAGAAGAATGGACCCCAATTTGAAAAATAAGCCGACGCACCAAATCTCGTGTAGAGATGGTTTTGTTCAGATAGGGGATGGAGTTTTGTGTATAGGAGGAAAGATACCTTATACATCATGGGCCGAATTCGAAAAATTTATAAAGCAGATAGTAAATTCATTGTCTCAAAGCTCGTTGATAAATCAGGTTGAACTTGTAAAATTGAGATATCTTAATTTTTATACAGAGAACATTTTCGACAGTATCAACCTAAATATCTCTATGAAGGGAATCAATAACATTTGTAGTGGCTCTACAGTGTTTAGAACAGAAATTCCTTGTAAGGAAAATATAATAGGTGTTCTTCAGATTACAAATGGTGTACATGTGAAGAATGAGTCTTTAGAACTGGATAATGACGGCTCTTTGATAGATATTCAGACTTTGGCAAAAAAAGTTTCTTTGGGCACTTGGTTGGATGTTGTTAAAACGTTGCACGAACAAGTTGAGTCGCTGTTTATAAAACTAACAAGAAAGGAATAAAGTTATGGATAAGAATATTATCACTTTGAAAGCAGTAATCAGTACCAGTCTGTTTTTAGGAGGAATGGTGTTTACTACTCCAACCCTTGGAGCGGAAATTGATGATTATTCTTCTTTACAACAGACCTCTGGTAAACCTGCTGAAGAACAGAATAATATAGTTTTACCATCTATATCTATTGATTGCAATGCTGATACAAAAATTACACCAGTAGAACAGAGTGATGCTGATATTTTGGTTAGTTTTGCCAAATCAATTCTTGATGGAACAAAAAGTTTGGATGCTGATATTTCCAAATTAGTTGATGAAAACTTTTGGGATCTTGTATAATGAACTTGGATGAAGATATAAAAAGATATTTGCCCCAATATCTATCTGATGCAGAACTTGGACTATTAAAGGAAGAGTTGGCCAAATTCACGGAGTATGGTACAAGAGATGCTATTTATACAATAGCTCTTAATGGGGCTAATTACTTCTTGCAGGGTGATGGTATTTGTAAAATGCCATATTTGAACTTTCCTAATACGGATGTACATCTTGTAGATGCTATTCTGATGTCAAACACATGTGATATGTCAACAGAAAACAAGCGTTTAAATAAATGCCGTATATTGTATGCACCGATTATCAGATATGATAAATATGCAGCAATGTTGGAAAAATCATCTATCCCAGCTACACGTATAGTTAATCATTTGGAGGATATCAAAGCTCAGAAGGTTTCCCAAATATTATATTTGCCTAAGGGAGGAAAAATGGATTATGAGGGTATTGTCTTTTTTGATCGTGCTATCAGTCTTCCGTTGACTTCGGAAATTGTTGAATCGAAGTGTGCTGACAAGTTGTTTACGTTGAGCAATTTTGGCCTTTATCTCTTCTTGTTAAAGATGTCTATTCACTTCACTCGTATTCAAGAAAGGATAAATAGAACAACAGGTGAAGATTTGGGAGTGAAAAGCTAGTGGTTTTGTTTATGCAAAAAATATGGATTTAAAGATATTGGAAATACAAAAGGAAAAAGAATACGTTCTTTTCCGTGCAGAGAGAGACCAAAATCTTTGGCCTTATATCTTATTTGATGCCACTTTTGATGAAACTGGTCAGTCTTCGAATATCAATAGGCATTCTTTTATATTTCCCAACTTAAATGTAAAGCGTGGAGATTATATAGTACTCTATACTTGTAAAGGTGAATATGAGACTTTCGTAAATAAAACAGGTTCTCGTACGCACAAATTATATTGGGGATTTGAAAGTAATATCTGGAATAATGGTTGTGACGAGGCCTTATTGGTTAAGGTTGATGATTTTAAGAAAGTGAAGGTATGAATTTCTTATTTTGGAATGTAGAAAAGAAACCTACCTGTTATGATGTGATCATAGATGTGGTCGAAGATAATAATATTGATGTAATTGCAATTGCTGAATTTCCAGTAGGGCCTGATGAAGTAAGAACGTTTTTGAACAAACTTAGAAAGAAGGATTCTAATTTTGAGTTACTGCAAGCTGTAGCTAGAGAAAAAGTTCTGGTATTCTTCAATAAAACTAATGCAATCGTCAAAAATCAATATAATGAGGGGAAAGTTGCAATCAAAATGATTACTACAAATACTTCTAAAGTAAATGCATATGTAGCTTTTTGTCATTTAGAAAGTAAGGTGAATATTAATGATGATGAACAAGCCGAAAGAGTTACAAAATTAAAAGAAACTCTTTGTTCTTTCGAAAATGACATTGATGATAAAGACGGTTTTCTTTTATTATGTGGAGACTTGAATATGAATCCTTTTGAAAAAGGCTTGATTAAAGCAAACGGATTGAATGCTGTTATGGATAGTTCTATTGCAAAGAAAAAGAGCAGGAAAGTACAAGGGCAATCCTATAAATTTTTCTATAATCCTATGTGGGGATTTTTGGGAGATTTAGGTAAGGGTAATGTATCCGGTACCTATTATTTTAATTCATCTAATCATATACAGTATTTCTGGAATGTGTTTGATCAGGTTTTGTTAAGGCCAGAAGCAATACCTTATTTTGAAAAGGAAGCATTGGATATTCTAACTTCGACAACGCATTATAATCTCTTAAAAAAGTCTGGAGCTATTGATGATAAACAGTACTCTGATCATTTGCCAATCATTTTTAAGTTAAACATATAATTAAAATAGATTATGGAACAGAATCTTTGGGGAGACCTTTCTATTGCAAAAAATAATTTAGTTAAGTCTCCTAAAAAAATATTAGAAGAACAGGCTGACATATTTAACACTAGGAATAATTGGATAATTTGTAGTGTTATGACTTCTTTTGAGGATCATGATGTTTCTTGGTTGGATATGAATAATCCGTTTGAAGAAGCAGAACAGAAAGAAAAAGATTTGGTTCTGAAAATGAAACTTACAGTACCATCTTTGAATAATTATTCCATAGTTATTTTATCGGCAAAATATCTAGTTTCTACAATATATCCATGCAAATTAAAGAATCTTATTACAAATGGAGAATGGAAAGAGGTTGATTCGGAAAAATCGTTTAATGAGGAGTTAAAAGCGATTTTAATGTCAGCTGACATTTCTAAACTCTTGACTAATTTGTATTCTCAAATGGATGACTAAAGTGGTAAATAGTCATGGTGATAGCATGGATAGGGGTGTAAAGGAACAAGTAATTATGTACAGCTATGAATAATCGGATTTTTGATTTTTTGAACAGATATGCAGAACTCCCATCTCCCCAGTATGCAGTCTTGCTAAGGGGAAAGAGAGGATGGAAGTAGTTTGAAATCCTTGAGATCCGTGTGCGACTAAGAAATAATATTGAGTGTTGATTTTTGAACTCGAATCTCTCGAATTTTTCGAGACTAAGCAACTTGTTCGTGTAATTCGTGTTCTGTAAAAACAATGAGTAATTCGCGTGCAGGTTGATTTTTGAACACGAATCTCTCGAATCTCACGAATTTACCGACTCCTTCGGAGTTCTTCCATTGAGAGACCAAATGAGAATCCCCGTTGCTTGCAACGAAAAAGAATCCGTGAGATCCGTGAGATCCGTGTGAGCCCTTCAAAAAAATATTCAAGAAATCGTTTGCCTTTTTCGAAAGATGACAAGTGCAGAGCGATACTGCAATGAGGAACAAAAAAGGTGAAAAAGAACAATATGGAATGCCCTTTAGCAATCCTTCACCCAAAGAACAATAAGCAGAATCTTGTAATAAGCGTTTTCGTATGAGATGCTCGAAAAATCTTATAATAAGAACAAAAGTTAAAACAAAAACAATGAATATAATCAAAACAAATATTGAAGGCGTACTCATTATAGAGCCACGCCTCTTCCGTGATGCTCGTGGCTATTTCTTCGAGAGTTTCAGCGAGCGAGAGTTTGAAGAAAAGGTTGCCCCAATCCTGGGACACAGTGTTCACTTCTGCCAAGACAACGAGTCTATGAGTAGCTATGGCGTGATGCGTGGCCTGCATTTCCAGCGCCCACCTTATACCCAAAGCAAATTGGTACGCTGCGTAAAGGGTAGAGTACTTGATGTAGCAGTAGATATCCGCAAGGGTTCACCAACCTATGGCAAGCATGTGGCTGTAGAACTGACAGAAGACAATCATCGCCAGTTCTTCATCCCAAAGGGCTTTGCCCACGGCTTCGCCGTCCTCTCCGAGACCGCCGTCTTCCAGTACAAGTGTGATAACTTCTATCATCCGGAAGCCGATGGTGGCATCAGCATTCTCGATAATAGCCTTGGTATTGATTGGAAGATTCCTACAGAACATGCCAATCTCTCCGAGAAAGATACGAAGCATGTGATGCTGAAGGACTTTGATAGTCCGTTCGATATCAACGTGGATTTATATTGATAATACGTTGCACTTATTTGTTGCATTGGTTGAAAAATGGTATACTGACACAAATGCTAAAGATGATATAATATTTGATAATTCTAAACCTATAGCTTTTCAAAAAGACTTGATAGAAAAGTTAAGAGACATGCCTGTTGATGAAACATCAGATGTTAACCCTTTGGATTTTATTTGTGAACACTTACAATAGTAGAGTAAATGTCAAATCCAACATCTGATAATAACAAGAGAATAGCAAAGAATACTTTGCTTCTGTATTTCCAAATGCTGTTCTTTGTAGTTGTGTATGGTAGTTAATGAGGCGATGTATATAGCAAGGATGTTGAAATAACAGAGAATATTATGAGCGATGAACAATATAATAAATTGTTGAAAGCCTACACCAAGGAGGCTTTGGCAAATATGACAAAGGCAGATATTCGCCAAAGCTTCTCGAAGCCTTATGCCAGTATGTATTGCTACCAGTTTGACAACTTTAAAAATGTTGCAGATTTCTTTGAATTTGCAGCAAAGTTAATGAGAAGTTAAACCAATGAATATAGTAAAAACAGAAATAGATGGTGTTCTCATCATTGAGCCACACCTCTTCCGTGATGCTCGTGGCTACTTCTTCGAGAGCTTCTGTAAACGAGAGTTTGAAGAAAAGGTAACCCCAATCCTGGACATAGTGTTCATTTCTGCAAGACAACGAGTCTATGAGCAGCTTCACCGTGAACCAAATGATGGTGACGTATCAGTACAGTGAAGATGCAAGGACGCTCCGCTTGGGAATATCTTGGTAAGTTTTTTACTAAAAGTCTGATTAAGCGAATAGAATTAAGCTCGCTTGAATTCTTGAGCGTGAAGACTTTATCTAATGTATTTAACGGTTGCAGGGATTTTTTCAGCCTGCGACCAAATAAATTTTCGTGCCAACCAGTGCAGATCCAAACTTGTTTGAGCTATGCCGAGTGCAGCCGAAAATCATGAAATAAATCGGATTGGCAATATGCCAAAGTTTTCGATAAATGAGCGCAATGAAAATAATTTTCAAATTGTCGAATGCAGAAAACTTATCTAATAGTTAATAAATAAGTAAAATTTTAAATAACTCAATATATAGGCACTTGTAAAAGTGCCTATACAAAGGGCTATGCCCTAAATTGAGTACTAAAAAAGGGTATAAAAAATAGTTGTATATTATTAATTTATGGCACAGGATAATTTAAAACAAAAGACAAAAAAAGGATTATATTGGAGTGCGGCAAGTAATTTTGCCAATCAAGGAATGAGATTTGTATTTGGCCTTATATTGGCCAGATTGCTCTCACCAGATGCCTATGGAGTGATAGGTATGTTAACTGTTTTTTTATGCGTTGTTCAAGTCTTTATTGATTGTGGCTTTTCGCAAGCTCTTATAGCTAAACAAGATAGAACTCAAACGGATTTTTCTACAGAGTTTTTCTTCAATATAGGGATTGGTCTTATCGGCTATTGTTTGCTGTTTATATCAGCTCCATTCATAGCAGAGTTTTACAACATGCCACTTTTGACATCTGTTTTGCGTGTCGTAGGTTTGGGGGTTATCATTAATTCTTTATGTGTTGTTCAAAGCGCTCAGTTTGCAATCAGGTTAGACTTTAAAACGCCAGCAAAACTGGCTGTAATAACAAATTTGTTTTCTGGAGTAGTTGGTATATTCTTAGCTTATTGCGGATATGGTGTATGGGCTTTGGTATTTCAACAAATAGCAGGTAATTTCTTAAATGGAATCTTGTTGTGGATATTGGCTGGATGGCGTCCTACGTTAGAATTTTCAAAGGATTCTTTTAAATATTTATGGAGTTATGGTTCAAAAATCTTAGCATCCTCTTTGATTCAGCAGGTATATGATAACTTATATCCTCTGGTAATAGGTAAATTCTTTAGTGCAAGACAATTAGGCCTTTATTCCAGAGCTCAGGGATTTGCTTCCTTGCCATCAACTAATTTAAGTGGAGTTTTAGGTAGTGTTACTTTTCCGGTCTTAAGTAAGATTAATAATGATCCAGCACGTTTGATTGCTATTTATCGAAAGATGATTAAGACTACAGCTTTTATTGTATTTCCATTAATGATAGGGCTTTGTGCTACGGCAACTCCTTTGATAAAAATATTGCTTAATGAACAATGGTATGAATGTATTCTGTTGTGCCAATTGTTGTCTTGTGCTTTAATTTGGCAACCTATTAGCTATATTCATTTAAGTGTATTGAAAGTAGTTGGTAGAACAGATCTTGTCTTGAAACTTGAAATTTTAAAACGTTCTATGGGCTTAATTTCTATATTTGGTGCCATTCCTTTTGGGGTGGTAGGAATGTGTATAGGTTTTAATATTTTTTATATATATTGTTTTTCAATAAATATCTATTTTACAAGTAAAGCTTTGAAAGTTCCTGTTATTATTCAATTAAAAGATATCTTACCCTTATTGATAAATGCTGGAGCAATGGGCATAGTTGTCTATATAGTAACATTGCTTCAAATTAATATTTATATAAACTTTATATTAAGTGTATGTGTCGGCATAGTGATGTATATTTTAACCTCGAGATTATGGTTTAAATCTATATATGCTGACGCCATATCAATGATAAAAAATAAATCTTAAGTATTATGTTGTCAAAATTTAAAAGAAAAATTGGATCAATCCTTATGAGATTGATTTTCCCGCATTCTGAAATATCGATGGAGAAGAGATTTATTAAAGAGGCATATCATTTTTATTTGCTTTTAAGTAAATATAATGCTTCTCATCATACTGATGAGGATATGGAAAAAATGCAATATACATTATTGCGTGAAAACCATGTCATAGAAAAGGGAATGTCTATGCGTAATCCTCGAAAAGGATTTGGTCAGAAAAAAGTAGCAAATCTCTTAAAACGTCTCCAAAAGTATTTCGAATTATATTCTGATAGAGATAAGGAATTTTTAAAATATCCTCTTTCTACTATAAAACAATATATAGAATATACAGAAGCAAATGGAGTTAAAGTTGATGGAATTAAGAGTGAGTTTAATAAACTTTCAGAGCATTTTAAACCATCTGAAATACAATCAAAAGCAGGAATTCAAGATGTTTCAAAAAAGTCAATACTTGCTAGATGTAATTCAAATTTTGAATCTCTTCTTTTTAGCCGTCATTCTATAAGGTATTTCTCTAAAGAACCTGTTGAAAAGGATATAATTATTAAAGCCTTGGAATTAGCACAAAGAACACCTTCTGCATGTAATCGTCAAGGATGGAAAACTCACGTTTTTACAGATGATAAAAGCGTTGAATTGATGAATTGGCAAGGGGGGTGTCACGGATTTGAAAATGAATTGAGATATTCTATATTAGTGACAGCAAACTTGAAAGCTTTTCTTTCTTATGAAGTACATCAAGCATATGTGGATGGCGGTTTATATGCGATGAATCTGATCAACGCATTGCATTCTTTAGGTTTAGGATGTATTCCTTTGTCATGTGGATTTGAATATGAAAAATTGCAAGGCTTAGAAAAATTTGGTATACCAGAAAATGAGGTGCCGATTGTAATTATTGCTTTTGGTAATCTTCAAGATAAATTTAGAGTAGCCGTTTCTACCCGAAAGGATATAAACTTAACTAATACTTTTCATTAAATTATTATGAACTTATTAATAATAAATCAACCACCATTTAATCGTGGTGATGAATCAGCTCACAAGGGACTTATACGTACATTGTTGAAGCGTTTCCCAGATGCTAATATTAAAGTTATGCACGAGGCTTGGCTTTCAGAGTCTTATAGACAATATGCTGTTAAGGATAAACGTGTAGAATACTTTAGTGAACAGCAAGGATGTATAAAATTTCCTCGTTTTCGTAATCATGACGTATTTACAAATCATACATGGTTATGGAAATGGCATCCTACATACCGATGGACGGAGCGTATATATAAGTGGGCGGATGTCGTAGTTTGTGCTCCTGGAGGTATTTGTATGGGAGGTTTCCAAGATTGGAATCATCTCTATCATCTTCGTTTGGCACAACTGTTTAAACGCCCTTTGGCATACTATGGACGTTCTTTTGGACCTTTCCCAACAGAAACTGAGCGCAATCGTCAGTTTAAGAAGATTAGTCTTGACATGCTGCATTATTTCGGATATCTATCTATTCGTGACCATAAAACTGAATTGTTGGCAGATGAGTTGAAAGTTCCATATATTTCTACTATCGATTCTGCTTTCTTAGATTCCCCAAAGGTAGAGATTCCTTGTGAGTTAAAATCAGTTGTTGGTGATAAGCCTTATATGGTTTTTGTACCTAACTATCTGCTTTGGCATTATGCTTACAAAGGAAGAATCAGTCATGAGACTGTTATCAATTTCTATTGTAAAGTAATGGATGAGATATGGGCAGCCAATCCAGAATTAAATATATTGATGTTGCCTCAGTTGTTCTGTGGACGAGAATATGCTTTAAATGATGTTGAACTATTCCGTGACTTAGCTAAAGCTAAAAATGATAGCCGCATCATCATTACTGCAGACTGTTATAGCAGCGATATCCAGCAAACACTTATCAGTAAAGCAAAATATGTGATAGGAGCTCGTTATCATTCTATTGTCTTTGCTCTCAATCAAGCCGTTCCTTGTATTGCTTTGAGTTATGAGCATAAGATGGCAGGTCTGCTTGAAACATTGGGTAAAACTGAATGGTGCATAGAGTTTAGTAAAACTCTGGATTCAGAAGAGAACCAAGAGAAGTGTTTAGAGCAAATTAGAAAGTTGATTCCTTCATTGAAGCCTGATACTGATGCTCAGAAGAAAGCAAAACTTATTGCACAAAAAGGTATGGATAAATTTGTTGAGTTCATACAAAAAACGCAAGCTGTTAAATAATGAAAGGTTATAACACTTCTGTCAATTATCTGAAAGCATTAGGTATCTCCCTGATGGTGTTAGGTCATACAAGGGTAAATCCACAGGTTATTGCTTTTATTTATATGTTCCACATGCCACTCTTCTTCATCGCTTCCGGCTATTGCTTTAAAGAAAAGTACCTTTCTGCTCCTTGGAAATACATATATAATAAGGTGAAGGGTATCTATTGGCCGTATGTGAAATGGAGTTTATTATTCCTGTTACTGCACAATGTATTTTTCAACCTGCATATTTATAGTGATCAATATGGTTGGAAGAAATATGTATCTCATCTCTATGCTCCCTCAGAGTTTTTAAGCCTTGCTACATCTATAATATTCAAGATGCAGGGACATGAGCAACTTCTCGGTGGCTACTGGTTTATGAATGCTTTGTTTTTCGGATTACTCATTGTATGGCTTGTGATTCGATATGTGAAGCAACCGCTATGTGGGGGGGGCAATTTTGATAGTTATATGTACTGTTTTAAATAAAACGTGCTGGCAGATTCCATTCATCAATATCTCATCGCAAGCCTTTGCCGCAGGTTTATTGATATATATCGGCTATAGTCTGGCAAAGTATAGTATAAAGCCTTTTAACTATTGGCAAATAGCTTTGTCGCTATCAATAACATTAATAGGCTCCTTTGTTTGGAATATGGCTATGGATCAGAATTCATATAGCAACAAGCGGTTTATTCCATATATAATAACCGCAGTACTTGCTTCATGGAGTTTCTATTCTTTGTTTGATAAGATGAAATCTTCGCATGGTATCTGTGCTAAAGCCTTGGATTTCATAGGTAAGAATACTCTTACTATTCTTACATGGCATTTCCTTGCTTTCAAACTGGTTTCATTATTGGTTATAGGTATCTATGATTTGCCAATAGACAGGCTTGCAGAATTTCCTGTTATCACAGAATATTCGCGACAGGGATGGTGGATTGCTTACTTCATTGTAGCAATGGTAGTGACATGTGAAATTGCTTATTGCAATAAATGGATAAAAAATAATTGGTTAAAACTATAATTTTAATATGGTAAAATATACATTTCTTCTCCCTGCCTATAAGCCCGACTTCTTCGAGGAGGCATTGAGAAGTATAAAATCGCAGACATTGAAAGATTTCAAAGTGTTGGTATCAGATGATTGCTCACCACACGATTTAAAGTCTATATATAATAAGGTGTGTGGAGATGATGATCGCTTTACATATCGACGTAATGAGGTGAATATGGGAAGCAAGAGCCTTGTGTCGCATTGGAATCTTCTGGTGGATATGTGTGATACTGAGTATTTTATCCTTGCCAGCGATGATGATGTCTATGAACCAACATTCTTGGAGGAAGTTGACAAGTTGGTTGTAAAGTATCCTGAGGTCGATTTGATAAGGGCAAGATGTAAGATGGTAAATGAAAATCGTAATTTTGCTTTTTATGATGGTATTTATCAAGAGTTTACAGACTCTTTAGAGTTTGTAAACTTGATGTATTTGCATAATTCCATCAAGTGTATTGCAAATTATACATTCCGTTTGAAAGCTCTTAAAGCAATAGGAGGCTTTATTGACTTTCCATTGGCGTGGTTCAGTGATAGGGCTACTGTCATGAAGTTGAGTGCCCATGGTGTGGCAAATACTAAAGATGTGCTGTTCTCCTTTAGAATATCTGATGTAAACATAACATTTGGCAAAAATGATGAGAAGAAAGCCTATACAAAGGAATATGCAACACAACTTTATGATCAATGGTTTAAGGACTTTATGATTTCTTTTGAGAAGCGTAAAGACAATATGAATTCATATCAAAGAGGATTGATGCTAACAATAAGTGGTGAGCACCGCCAAACCATACGAGATGAAATTGTGAGATACTTGCCTAATCTTTCGTTTTGTCATTTTATTGAATATGTTGGCAAAATTGATGAATTGTTGTATCGCTTCTATTGTTTCTTGGTCTATTGTAAGACTATTATAAAAAGGAAGTAAAAAACGCTTTAAGGACTATGAAGATATCTATTATCGTTCCTGTTTATAATGTGGAACAATATATAAAGGAGTGTTTTGACTCCATTGCAGCACAGACCTACAAGGGTGAGATAGAATGCATCTTTGTGGATGACTGTGGGCAGGATGACAGCGTGGCTGTACTGGAAAAGTTGATTGCTGAATACAATGGTCCTATACAGTTTAGTATTGTTCATCATGAGCAAAACAAAGGATTATCCGGAGCAAGAAATACGGGTATTCGAAAAGCAAAGGGTGATTATTTGTATTTCTTAGATAGTGACGATACTATAACTCCAGATTGTATTGAAAAACTTGTGATGTTGGCCGAGAAATATCCTGGTGTGGAAATGGTTCAGGGAAGCACAAAGAGTCATCGCAGTTGGTTATCATTACAAGGTAAACAACTTCCTTGTTATTCATCCGATAGGCATTGGATTATGCAGGCGATGTTAGCAAGATATATCATTCCACTCACGTCTTGGAATAAAATGATAAAAAGGGCATTAGTTATAAATGAAAATTTGTTTTTTGAAGAGGGTCTCGTGCATGAAGATGAGATGTGGAATTTCATTTTGGCAAAACATATACGTACGATTGCCTTTTGTTTTGAGGATACTTACATATATAGAGAGAATCCCAATGGAATTATGCATGGGGTGAATTCCTTGCAATATCATTTGAATTATAAAGATTTAGTAGAACGTATTTCTCGTAATATTTCTCGTCCATATTCTGCAATGCAAATTGAATGCCTTGACTCTATCCTTCAAGAACATATTGGCTATTTGAATGAAGATGATTATTTAAAATCAATTCCAATTAATCTATACATTGTAAAAGCGTTCTTGGCTGCAAGGCGCAAAGCTACTCATTCTTCTTGTAAGACGTTAATGGGATTATTTAGTAGAATCTTATATCGTTTACTATATTTTTTAATAGATAATAATAGAATTCTCAACAAAATATGATATCAATAATATTAAATGTCTATAATGGCGAAAAGTATATAAAGCGTTGCGTTGAGTCAGTTCTCGCCCAAACTTATCAGAATTTTGAATTGTTGATAATTGATGACGGAAGTACAGATTCTACGGCAAAAATTATAGATAGTTACCCCCCCCCACACTGTCAATGTAAAAGTGTTTCATACAGAAAATAAAGGCCTCAGCGGTTCACGTCGTTATGGTTTGAGTAAAGTCTGTGGTAAATATTTAATCTTTATAGATTGTGATGATTGGGTAGAGCCGAATTGGTTAGAATGTCTAATTGGCAATTTGCAAAAACAGAATGCAGATTTGGCAATCTGTAATTATTTTGAAGATTATTCGGGACATAGCAGTCATATTGAAGTTTGTAAACGAGAGCAAATTAGCGATTATGTGAGTGACTTGATGCATGGTCGCACATGGTGTGTTGTATGGAATAAATTGGTTAAAACAGAAATCATTCGCAAGAATGGCATCGATTTCTTTGAGCATTTGCGGTATTGGGAAGATGTTCCATTTTCTGTTTCCTATGCCTTATATTGCAACAGAATAGCTTTTGTACAACAACCTCTGTACCATTATGTCAAAACTAACGAGGAATCACTTACGGCAACAGACAAACATCAAATATCGTTCAATGAATGCAGAGTGAAGGCTGTAAGAATGATAGAGAAACATTTAAAGCTTTCAGGAAAGTCTCAAATATATGAAAGTGATCTGTTATGGCTTAAATTTTGGATTAAAAATGAATTCATACTTCATATAGTCTCAAAGGAAAGAGTAGAGCTATGGCGAATCTCTTTCCCTGAAATGAATAAAGTTTGGAGAAAATTCACAGGAAAATTTATTCTGAAATATTGGGCATTGGAACATGGGATAAATTGGTATGTCTTGCTTAATGGGAAATATTGGCAGTTCAGACATCAGATAAAAGCTATATTAAAACTTAATAGAAAGAGATAATATTTAAGCAAAGTGAATAATAATATTAAGATAAGTGTTGTAATGCCAGTATATAATGCTGAGCAATATCTGGATAAAGCAATATCTTCCATACAACAACAAACATTTAAGCATTATGAACTCATATTAGTTGATGATGGTTCACAAGACAATTCGTTGGCTATATGCAATCGTTATGCACAGAAAGATAAAAGAATTAAAGTCTTTCATCAGCAAAATCAAGGAGTTTCTGCGGCAAGGCTAAAGGGATTTGAGGAAATGCAAGGTGAATATTTTATTTCTTATGACCCCGATGATTGGATGGTACCCTCTTATTTGGATGAATTATGGAAGTGTGCTAAAGCCAACGACTCTGATATTGTATATTGTAATTATGATATGGTGTATTCCGACAAGACAGTAAAGGTTATATTTCCTCTGCCGGATTTGGATAAAGTAACTTACTTGAAGGCGCAGATGGTTGGTGGAATGTGGGGAGTATATTGGAATAAACTGATTCGTTCTTCTTTGATGAGAGAACATCACATAAAACCTATTGTGGGCTTGACAATATGGGATGATTTTATTGTGGTCAATTCTTGTGCATTATATGCTGAGAAAATTAGCTATTGCGATAAGATACTTTATCATTACAATCAACAGAATTTAAATTCAGTCACTAAGGTTAACAATGAAAAGAAATATCTTGATGTTATAGATATTGTTGCCGCTTTTGAACATGAAATTATAAAATCAGGTTTATTGCAGCCTCTCAATGATGCCTTGTTGGAATTAAAATTAATAGCTAAAGAATACTTGTTAAAGCCTCCTTTTAGAAATTTTGAAACATGGAGACAAGTATTTCCTGAAAGTAATGAGTATGCTATTCAATTCGCTAAAGAAAAAGAAAAACAGAAGGTATTGTCTTATGTTATAAAGAGACAAGATATAACGGCATTGTTTTTTAGTATTTATTTCAATTACAAGGAAAAAATTGAAAGACATATAAAAAGTTTTTTATCATGCAAGTGATAGTCCTTATTGACGATATACTAAGTGGTACTGTATTTTCATGATATAATGAATACCATTGTGTGATAGATGGAAAGTGATTTTTAAGTAAACTAAAAAATGGAAAATAGAGATTCTACGATAGATATAGCCAAAGGCATATGTATTTTTTTGATGGTATTGGGACATACGTATTTTTATTCTTGGTTCAATGATAGAGTATATCTGTTCCATATGCCTTTCTTCTTTTTTGTTTCTGGTTTTTTCTTTTCTACTAAGAAAAATTTGAAAGATTTTGTATTAAATAAGACAAAAAGATTATTGGTTCCAATGCTTATTTATTGGGCTTTTGGTATGTTGTTAACGTTGCCAATTGCATTGCGAAATGGAAATTTGCCAGGATTGCAGATAGGTGCATTATGGTTCTTATTGTCCTTATGGACTATATTTCTTTTGTCCTATTTAATATCTAAATTTGCAGAAGGATGTATCTCTAAACTTTTGTTAGGATTCGTGTTTCTGGCGGTTGCTTATGGCTTGAAAGCTAATAATATTCAAATGCCTTGTCATTTTGTGCAATCTCTATTTATGCTTCCGATATTTCTACTCGGTATGATTTTCTATCAAAGTAAAATTCACCTGATAAAAGATGAGAGTTATGAAGCAAATAGGAGTTTATATCAGCTATTCTTTTACAAAAGAAAGTATTATCTGCTTATCGGGTTGTTTGGATTAGTGATATTAGCTATTGGCAACTTAGATTACCTCAATGTTGAGAAACTGATAGTTCCTAATCCATTTTCTCTATTCGTTGGTGCATTTTCTGGAATATTCTTGATATTGGCAATTTCAAGAATTTGTTGTCGATTATTCCCTAAGATAACTAAATCCCTAAGTAATTTAGGAAAAAAGTCATTGCATGTCTTGGGCTTTCATTTTGCTATATTAGAAATATTGTATTTCTTAGTAATAGCTTTGGGTATTCGTATGGAAAAGTGGTTAGGGTTAGATGTACACACAGGATTAGAGATTAAAGGAGATATGCCATTATTAGCTTTGTTGTTAGCGATAGTAGCAACTTGTATTAGTTATTGTTTAGGGCAATTTTTTGAAAAATATTGCCCAAGTTTGTGGAGTAATAAGAGAACATAATATGGAAATAACAGTTTTAATGCCGATATACAATGCTGAGCGATTTCTGCATGAGTCAATTGCTTCACTTTTGGCTCAGACAAGCAATAACTGGAAATTAATTTGTATTGATGATGGATCAACAGATTCTTCAAAAGCTATTGTTGAGGAATATTGCAAGAAAGATTCACGTATCAAATTAATTTGCCAGGAGAATGCAGGACCAGCTGTGGCCCGTGCCCGTGCTATAGAAATTGCTGATACAGAATATGTATCAATTCTTGACAGTGATGATGCGTATGCTCCAGATTATGTGGAGAAGATGCTGGCAAGAGCGGAAGAAACTAATGCTGATAGTATTGTACCTGATGTGGAATTTGGATATGGCAACACCCAAAAGCTGCCCAATATGTTTGTACAGCATCATCTGTCGGCTGATTTAGTTATAGAAGATGGTAAGAAAGCTTTTGCAATGACACTGCCATGGCAACTTCATGGTTGGCAGATGGTAAGAACTTCATTGGCAAAGAAATACTATACAGTACAACAGGCATCATACAGCAAATTTAATTCTGATGAGTATATTACACGCTTATTGTATTTAAAGAGCAACAAAGTGGCTTTATGTTCAGCTTGCTATCAATACCGTATTGATCCGAACTCTATCACGAGGAAACCGTCATTAAAAATGATGGATTATTTAGTGACCAATGAAAAGTTGCTTTGGCTTGCTGAATATGAGCATTTGGATAAAGAGGTTATATTGAATATCTATAACGATTACTATGTAACTTGTCGGGATATGAAAAAAAATCGTATTCCACAATTAGACAAAAAGGATCAAGCTGTAGCATATAAACTGTTGAATGACAGTTTGCTTAAGTTTAAAAAGAATTTTAAATGGAGATATCTGAAAGGGGCATCGGTTAGAACAAAAATTAAGTTTAGATTATTTTTGATGAGTATCAGATGCTCTTTAGTTGGGGGGGCACGTTCTTCTTATTATGCAAGTAAAGAAATCCTGCGTCATCTGACTATACGCAACAAGCAGGTTACAATTATAAGTAATAACTGTTGGGGAGGCTTTATGTATCAGTCTTGCAGGATAAAGTATAATTCTCCTTTTATAGGCTTATATATGTATGCGCCGGAATATATCGCTTTGCTCCGTAATTTGAAGTATAATTTATCCCAACCTCTTAGATTTATCAAACATGAACAATCAAAATACAAGAATATAGTTCCTGCTCAATATATTTTAGGAGTATTGGGAGATACAGGTATCGAAATTGTATTTATGCATTATCATTTGGAGGAGGAGGCGCTTGATAAATGGAATCGCCGAATGAGACGTATAAATTGGAACAATATGATAGTTAAGTTCTCTGATACAGATTTCGGGTGCTCTGATGATTTGATAGAAGAATTTGATAAAATGCCATTTGAACATAAGGTATGTTTTACAGCTAAGAAACATCCGAAGTGTAATTCTGTAATATATATGCCAGAGTTTAAGGATCAACCATTTGTTCTTTATGAGTGGGCATATAGTTATAAATATCACGATTTTGTGAAAGAGGCTAATAAAATAATTGCTGATTCTAAAAAAGAACACTTTACACTTTGTTAATTAATAACCTATTTGATATATGGTACAGACAAAAAAAAGAAATAGTTCGGTAGAGCTGCTAAGAATCTTAGCAATGATAGATATTGTTATGTTCCATTATCTTTCCCGTAATTTCAATTTATATTCTGTTGAAAATTCTCGCATAGCGGAAGATGTTAATTTATGGGAAGAAATGATATTCCAATATATAGGATACCTTGGAGTCCCTTGTTTTATGTTTATATCTGGATATTATGGCATTAAATTCAAATGGAGTAGGTTTGGGGGTATTGTGGAACAATGTTTTTTTTATGGTATAGTTTCTTTCGTCGGACTTTGGTTGATAAATGAAAATCGTCCACCATTTTATGAATTACTGGCTATCAACAATTATTGGTTTATGGTGGCCTATTTAATGGTCATGTTGATCTCTCCGGCATTAAACTCTATGATTGCAAGTCTGGATTCTAAACAACTTCTCCTTGCAATCTTAAGTCTCTATGCTGTAGATTTTGGAGGTGTTATTTCCAGTCATTCTGTTGGCGGAGGTTTTGCAACGCTCATGATGATTTACCTTGTTGCACGTTGGATGAGATTATATCTGCCGGAGCTTCTAAAGAAACATAGTGTATGGTGTTTTTTGATTTTGCTTTTAATTCAGTTGAGTCTTGTTTCTGCTTGCTATCTTTTTCAACACGTAGGCATCAAGGTTATTATAGGAAGTTACGATAATATATTGAATATTCTCATTGTAGGATTTTTGGTCATTACGATTGAAAAATATCACTTTCATAATAAATTCATCAATTATGTTGCATTAAGTACCCTTTCGGTTTATTTGCTTTCTGAAAGCGGTTTTGGTCAGGTTTCCTTTAATGATTTGTACATTGCGTGGGGGGGGCGAATTTGAAGTTCTTCCATACTTGTTATCAAGCGTAATTGTTTTTGCAGTTATTATTGTTATCGATAAAATACGTATTCTAATAAGAACCTCAATTTTTAAGGTCATTAATTTGATAAAAAAGTGAAGAAAGTTTCAATTGTTACACCTGTATATAAGGTGGAAAAATATATAGGAGACTGCATACAGTCTGTTATTAATCAAACTTATCCATCCATAGAACTTGTGCTCGTTGATGATTGTGGCGGTGATAAGAGTGTGGATATTATCAATGATTTTATCTCAAGTACTCATAAGGACGGATTAGAAATCAAACTTATCCATCATGAGCATAATCAGGGGGTTGCTGCTGCTCGTAGTCATGCGATGCAAACGGCAAAAGGTGATTATATTTTCTGTTTAGATAGTGATGATATGCTAAAACCTGAATGCATAGATTACTTGGTGAAGCGTATGGAAGAAACTGATGCAGATTTTGTCGTCTGTGACCATTATTCGGATAAAGAAAATGAAGGTCTTGGGGGACATTTATGTTCGCCAGTTGATGTTCTTGAAGGTAATGGGGCATGTATTCATGCTTTAGCAGAATGTTGGTTTAATGTAGCTCCCTGGTGTAAGCTATTAAAACGGTCATTTATAGAACAAAATCAATTATATTTCTGTGATGGAATTCTTAATGAAGATGCACCATGGACTTTTCAATTGTGCTTGAATGCAAGTAAAATAGCGTTTTTAGCTGAAGAATTATATTATTATAGGTATAATGGACATTCTATCATGTCGGATTCAAAGAAGCGACTTATCAATGAATCAAATATGATTGCCCTTCAGATTTTTCATGATGAAATTGTGAAACGACCTGATTTGTGGGAGAATAAAGATATTTATATACTCTTTATGCGACAAATCGTGATTTATTATACAATGACTGCTAAACAGTTCGGTTTTTGGTTCTATATGAAACGATTTTCTGGTATTAAGCACTTGAAATATGAAAGCTCTTGGTTTGAAAAGTCTGATATTCCAACCTCATATAAAATATGGAATAAATCTTTCAGATCGCCTAAAATTATTAGTGGAATATTTACATATTTCTTAATATGGATTCAACAACTAAAACATTAATGAAAGTTGCATTTTATCTGCCCAATAAGGGCTTGAAAAATATAGATTGCCGTGATTTAGAACATGGTAATCCTGGTATTGGTGGTACAGAATATATCATCCAAGCTACCGCTCATTATATTCAGAAGCTGCATCCCCAGCATGTAGAAATTGTTGTGGGAGCTAATGAGATAGATTTGATTTCACCAGATTTGCATGTAGTTAAAATAGCAGATATTAGAGATTTGGTAAATCAGACAAAACCGGATTATTTGCTCTTGAAGTATGAGCCTTCATGGTATGAGGAAGCTCGTAATGCCATATCTGGTACTTCAACGAAGTTGTTAATTTGGGCACATAACTTTATTCCAAGAAAACAGTTGACTACTTTAGCTAAAGATGTTAAGGTTGAACGAATCATCTGCGTGAGCCGAGAGCAGCTGAATATGTATCGGGATCATAAAGCTTTCTTAAAGTCTTCTTATATATATAATGGTATGCCAGTAAAGTATATGAAGACTCTTAAAGCAGGATTACCGCCCATTTCTGAACGTCCACATGAAGTTACCTATATAGGGAGCATTGTTGATTACAAAGGTTTTCATTTGTTGGCAAAGGCATGGCCCGAAGTATTAAAGGCAGTTCCTGATGCAAAACTGAATGTAATAGGATCTGGTAAACTGTATGACCGAAATGCTAAGTTAGGTAGATATGGCATTGCTGAAGAAAATTATGAAAATCAATTCATGCCTTATCTGACGGATGAGAATGGACAAATGTTGTCCTCTGTAAAGTTTTGGGGAGTCCTTGGAGAAGAGAAAAATGATGTGTTGAAACATACTAAGGTTGGTGTTCCAAATCCGTCTGGTGTAAGTGAAACCTTCTGTATTACAGCCTTAGAAATGCAGGCTATGGGTTGTGTGGTCACCACTATTGATTTTGGAGGCTTTAGAAATACGGTCTATAACAAGACTGGAATCCTATATAAGAATACAGATGAGTTGGCCCATTGTATTATAGAACAGCTAAATGCCGAAAAGAATGGTATTGAAGGTTTCTATGATTTCATGGAACGACATTTCGCTTTTGAAAAGGTAGCTGAGGATTGGCTGAATCTTTTTAATACCTTGGGGCATCAAAATACCCCTTTAAGCTATATAAATGAAACACGCAATAGGTTAATGAGTTTACGTGAATGGAATAGAAGATTGAAAGTAGCATTACCTTTTGGTTATTGCTTACCTACAATAGATTTCTATCGTAGTATTTTACGTAGATTTGGCTTAGTAAAAGATTTTTGATAATGCAAAACAAGATGGTATCCATCATTTTACCAGTATTCAATGCTGAAAGATTTCTACCTCAGTGCTTGGATAGTATTTTGAGGCAGACTTATCAGGAATGGGAATTGATAGCGGTAGATGATGGAAGTAAAGATGGAAGTATGGAAATACTGAAGTCTTATGAAAAAAGAGATCACAGAATACATATTATCTCAAAGGAAAATGAAGGCGTTTCGATTGCTCGTAATGTAGCCTTAGAACAAACTCATGGAGATTATATCTATTTCGTTGATTCGGATGATATCGTGATGCCCGAGGGCTTGATGATTTTAGTAAAGGCAATGGAAAGTAGCAAAGCTACATTCGCTAAATCAGATTTCTTGCCTATTGATGAACAAGGAAAACAAGTGTTTATCAATAAGAAACAGGTGATTCGCAGGCGTTATGATGGAAAGGTGATGGATTCAGAGAAATTCTTCAAAAAGATTCTGATGAAAGAGTATTTTCTCTGGACTTGTCTTTTCCGAAAGGATATTATAGTAAAGAATCATATTCTGTTTATACCTCATTGCAGACTTATGGAAGATGCTGCTTTTGTGGCAGATTATCTTCTCTATTCTGATAGAAATGTATATAAGGATGCTTGTGTTTATGGCTATCGTAAATACGAGGGTACTGTTTCTGCGGTCAACAAAGACTATACTGAGGATATGATGTTAATTAAAAAACATTTGTTGGAATTACCAGACTCAGAGCTGCATATAGAATTATCGAAAATGATAGCAAGTAAATTAGATGAGAAAACCTCATCTACCATCAAAAAAATGGTGATAACAATTTGTCATCATATAGAGAGAGTTCGTTTTGCATTTATGTATTACATTTATAAATAGAGAAAAATGGATGAAACTTTAAGTTATAATAAAGAAACAATTAATTGGGGATATTTACTCGGGTATTTTGTTCTGTTCTTGGTTCTTCCACCTGTCATAGGATTACCATTCATACTGTATATGGTATGGATAAAGAATGAACCTAAGTATGGTGATTATTTGTTACTGATGGCATGCATCGCTATTTACATGGGAGCTATTAATGCAACAAAACTCCCGAGTGGTGACCAGGTGAATTATTATGTGGCATATAAGAATGTTCCTGTTATTGGATTTTTGAAGTCACTTATTTATATCTATGGCATCGATTATTACGTTGATTCTGGAAAGGTTAATATTTCTGGAGAGTTTATGAATGGTGTTTATAACTATTTTGGTTATTATCTAACCTTTGGTTATTATCCATTATTTGCGGCTTTATATACATTTGTAGAATATCTTATGATATATTTGGGACTTTACAAGGTGTTTCGTAATATTGATATGCCAAAGTATCCGATTGTTTGCGGAGTCATAACTCTATCTTTTTTCTACCTATTTTTCCAATATACAATGCAAATACAAAAGCAGTTTTTTGCACAAGCTATCATGATGTATGTCCTTGGTTCTTATGCAGAAAAGGGAAAAATGACAATCAGATTATGGTTGATAGCTTTGTGTTCTATATTGACCCATGCCTCTACTGGATTATTTTTACCATTCTTGTTGCTAAAGCCTTTGCGAGGCCGTTTGAATAAAAAGTGGATGGCTTTTATCGCCTTAATGTTGTTTGCATTTATTCTTTATGGACCACGCATGGCAGAAAATGTAGCATCAAATAATTCTGGTGTTGCAGGATATGGTATGAAACGTTTTGCAGAGTCAGAAGGACAGACTGACTTGGCCAGCGAATTAGTTATGTCGCAGGTTCTTGTGATAGCTTTGCCTATGTTTATTATTGTATTTAGACAATTATGGATAAAAAGACATGTGTTAATTGGTGAGGCACAAGCTTTTATCTTAAATATTACTTTGCTGTTGCTTTTGTCGGTGGCATCTATGTATAGCAAACCTTTAGCCCAGATTCGTTATTTTATGATGTTATTGGCATTCATGCCATTTGTATATCCTTTCATTTCTTCGAATGTATCTAAAAGAAATCAATGGCTGATGATTATTTCTTTAGTTATGGTAGTTTGGTTTTATTTTCAATTTAGCAAAATTATCTGGCATTATGCACCAGAATGGCAAATTTTAGTTTGTCCTCCAGGAGGATTGATTGCAAAGGGCTTTTAGTTTAAGAGGAATAATAATGAAAAATTATAATTCAATAGACTTGATTAAGTTCATAATGGCACTTTGTGTTGTGACTATTCACACATACATTGTAGATAGTATGAAACCGTCACTATTACAAGATACTTTATATTCTCTTATCCGTAGTGCTGTGCCTTTCTTTTTTATAACTTCTGCTTATTTTGTAATGCAGCGAAATGAAAAAGATGGTATTCTTAAATATTGGAAAAGAATTTTTCAATTATATCTTTCTTGGAGTGTGATAAACTTTATTTCAGTAAGTCTGCTAAACCATAGTCTGTGTATAGAAAATGTTCTAACTTATATATACCAGATCTTTTTCAATGGATATGGTGTGTTGTGGTATCTCTGGGGTATTTTAATAGCTTTACCTTTATTGATAAAACTACGAAACGGGGGGGGGACAAAACCTTGGTGTTTTCTTGTCATAGCAGTATTGGCTTATCTTTTTAACAGAGCATACACTCACTATGGTTCGATGGAGAATCCTAATAAGATTTGGTTGTGGTCAGCATATTTGTATAAAGGCAATTATTTTGGAATAACAAATCTTTGTTTAGCGATTACATATCTTTCTATAGGCTCCTTCTTTAGTATGTACAAGTATAGACAATATACGGTTATCAGTGTTGCATTAATAATTCTTGGCTCTATAATGATGCATTTCGAAACCCATAAGGATGTGGCTTTGGGTGTTCCTGTTATTGCATTTGGCTTGTTCCCTTTGATAAAAGAATGGCAGTTGAATCTTTCGAGAGTATCGTTTAAATGGCTGAGAAAAATGAGCACTCTGATATATTTTGTTCATATCATGATTATAACCAGCATAGACCTGGTATATCCTGGTATGGATGTCATAAAATGGGGCGTGATTATTGCAAGTTGCATATTTGTTTCTGCTCTTTTATTAGCCCTAAGAAAAATGAAATATATGTCTTGGATAGCAAGTTTATATTGATAAGCTGAGGTGTCCTGTAGTTTTTTCCCTAAATTCAGAAAATTTATGCATATTTGTTTTGTTTGTCGTGAGTATTCACCATCTCTTCGGGGCGGGGGGATTGCTTCATATATTAAGGAGGTGGCACATGGGTTGCACGATGCTGGGCATCGTGTGACGGTGATAGCTGCTTCTGATGATACCCGAGCATCTTCGGATGAGGATGATGAGGGCGTGAGAGTGATTAGGCTTTCAGGGGGTGATTTCCTGATTCCGCAGGTGGAAGGGAACTCGCTGCTGAAAAAGTTTAGAATGTTTTATCGGTTCTATGCTTATCGCAAGAGAATCAGAGATATGATTTTAAGACTCGGAGATGTTGATGTCATTGAGGTGCCTGAATATGGTGCTGAGGGATATTTCCTCCATGATATCGGTATTCCTGTAATCACCCGATTGCACACTCCGATGCTTCTGGATCATTATCATTTTTCTCTCCAGAAATTGTCTAAAGCCAACTGGCAATACTTCTGGCAGGGATGTAAAGAACTGAAAGTGATGAAAGAGGCTCGGTATATTACTTCGTGCAGTACTTCACTGAAGGAATGGAGCCTGAAATTCTTGGGGATTCAATCTGATAAAAACAAAGTTATTTATAATCCTATCTTGTCTGAGCGATGGTCTTCTAACTGTTTTCTTCATTCTGCAGCTGAGAAGGATGGGAAAAAGCATATTCTCTTTGTCGGGACTGTCTGCGACTGGAAAGGATGTGGTGATTTGGCTGATGCCTGCAAATTGTTAGCTGATTCTAATGAGATAGGAGATATTCAACTTGACTTGGTGGGTAAGACTGGGGCTTATGCTGATGAACTGAATGCTAAATATGGCAAAGAGAAGTGGTTTCATCTGGTAGGTAAACTGCCACGGGAGGAAGTGATGAAACGCTATGCTCAGGCTGATGTGGTTTGTTTCCCATCCTGGTGGGAGAATATGCCGATGGTCTGTATTGAGGCGATGCTCTCAGGAGCTG
>UMLM01011235.1_pt1 | contig 25772 bp, 19 predicted proteins | sample 1966571 | NCBI WGS metagenome assembly UMLM01 (sample SAMEA4836203, study PRJEB28245) | human gut metagenome | biome: gut microbiome; material: fecal sample | place: Denmark | collected 2008 | reverse complement strand
GGATACAGGCGGGTTCCGGACCCGCCTGCGAGGATGATGCCCTTCATAATTGAAGAACCTTTCTAACAGAAATCAAACCGTTAGGTTAATTCTATTATTGATAATCCCACAATGCTAAATTCGCACAAGAACCTTACCGACTACTAGGATTTTAGATCACGTTTAATTTGAGTGGTGGAAACTTCCGGCGTGCGTGGCAGGTAAACGACATCAACGCCCTCATCCTGCAGAAAGTCGAATTCGCCTTTCCAATCATCGCCCATAACAAACGTATCGATATGGTATTCACGCACGTCAGTCACTTTCTGGTCCCACGATTCTTCGGGAATCACAAGGTCAACGTAACGAATTGCTTCAAGAAGAGCTTTGCGTTTATCAAAAGAGAAATAACACTTCTTTCTCTTCTGATTCCAATTGAAGTCATCGGTAGACAAGGCGACTATTAGATAGTCGCCATACTGCTTGGCCCTCCTTAATAAATTGATATGCCCGTAATGAAGTAAATCAAACGTTCCATATGTAATAACGCGCTTCACGTCAATGCCTACCAAACCTAAATACACGACTCAATGACCCTGAAAGAGAATGCACGGGCTCTTCTGAAAGAGAGCGTCCGCGCTCCATGAGACATGAAACATAGTCAGCTGAATCTCCAAGCTCGCATCTGTCGAAATTGACACACAGCTCACCGGCCGAGCCATCAAAACCTGAGACCAGAATCTGGGGGTCAAGTCCGCAGAATACGATATTGGAGTGTGATTCAGAACCATTTAGCGCGCCCCAAATCAATGGCGCTCCGTTAAAAGAGAAGGAAACATCCTTTAGGAGAAATGAACCGTCATCGGCGGGGTCAAAGCGAACTTCGTTAACGCCAGAAGGGACATTAAAAGTCAGGCAGACATGAGACCCAAAACAGTTAGACGTATATTCGATAGACAGAACGTCTTCAGAATTGAAGCCCGAACCATAGTCTAAAAATAGCTCCGCTTTGGAACGTAGATTCATATACTGCCGCAAAGGGGAATTCGAGTCCGCAAAGCATGAACCGATTTCCTTGTCACAGTCACGCGAGTGGGTGCTGGCCACTCCGATCATCCTTTGAACAACACGCTCGGCAGCTTTTGCATCCCTATGAGAATGAATGACTGGCATGAACGACTCACGCAAAGAAGCAGCAGCGTCAACTCCATTAAAAAACGAACCAAGCGCACTCAATAAATCGGATTGCGACTTAACAAAAGCCCCGGGCATCATCCAGCGTGGATCATCGCTAATGAATCCTCTGTCCTTCTTGTATTCTTCGAAATCCGGACATGAAAAGACAATAGGCCTATTAAGAAGAAGAAAGTCTACATACACTGACGAGTAGTCAGTTATCAATAAGTCAAATGCGTTAAGAACATGGTAAATGGTGAGCAACTTCGAACCCAAAGACAGACTATCGAGGAATAAAACCCTTGCGGGTAGCTCAAAAGAACCCTGGTCGAAGCTCGAGTCATCGGCAAAGTGCATCTTCGCAATTACATAAGCATCATTCAGCTTCAGAAACTCATCAAGACCAGCAGCGTCGTAATCCTCGTAATTAAAGATATTTTTATCGAATTGACCGCCTTCAGCCTTTAGACCCTTGCGCATCGTGGGCAGATACATAATCAATTTACTGCTGCCGAAATCAACCCCCAACGCGCCTTCCAGAAGTTTTCTACCATCAGTTGTAAAAAGGTAATCATTTCTCGGGAAACCGGAATTCATTACCTTGCGAGGGTCCATAGAAAGCATACCGGCCATCATGAGCTGCGACATACGTGATGAAGTGGTCAGAAGATCACATTGGGTCGTAATGACCTTCAAATCTCTAAGCGCACTTGATTCAGACGCTGCATCTTCATCAAACCCGATGGTCTTAGGACCAAAGCCATGCCATGCCGAAACATGAATCTGCCCTGGACGCTTATTGTACGCAAACATAAAGCTGGACGTAACCAGATAATGAGCACATTGCTCCATAGCAATAGCGCGGTCTGAATTCTCAATATCACAGTCAACGCCAGCAGCCCTCATGGGCCCTAGCATAGCCGGATCCTTAACAACCCAAAAAGTCTTGAAATCAGTCTTATCGACGATGTAATCATACAAGGCACGAGAATTGTCAGCGAAATCTGGATTCGATTCAAAGAGAACAAGGTTTTGATCAATCATGACAATCCAAACGTCATCGAGTACTCATCGGACTGTGATAAGGGTCACCATTGACATAATACTCCGCCCAAGCAGTGCGTAATTTGCCCTGCTCACGCATAAATCGGACTTTCTTTTCACCAGTCTCATAGCCACGGCTGAAGGACTCATAATGATACAAGAGGGCATCAGCATCGAAAACAACAAGCTTGTCGAGCGAGCGAACTCTCAGGCAAAAATCAACGTCATTAAAAGCAACCTCAAAGTCCTCGTTAAACCCATTTAGCTCTTCAAATACAGAACGCTTCGTCATCATGCATGCAGCGGTAACAGCACTTAAATCTTGCGAAATAACAGCGCGACGCATGTAGCCTGGATCATTGCGGTCAAGATTATTGAACACGTGAATGGGTCCGCCCATTTCGCCTTCATTGTTGCAGTAAATCATCATAACGCCCGCATGCTGCACCGTATCATCCGGGTAGAGCAGTTTTGCGCCGACGGCTCCAACGTCCTCACGCTGACAGAAAGAGAGCATTGAAGATAGCCAACCGCCCTCAATAACCTCAGTGTCATTATTCAAGAACAGCAGGTATTTGCCAGACGTTAGCCCAACACCATAGTTATTGATAGCGGAATAGTTAAACGGACCATTCCACGTAACAATACGAACGTTCTCATATTGCTCGGAAACAGTGCGGTAATACTCAAATGTCGCATCTTCTGTACTGTTATTCTCAATAACCAGAATCTCGAAGTTGCGATAATCCGTTTTTTCCTCAATAGAGTCGATGCAACGGCGCAGAACCTCAACGCTATCTTTATTTGGAATAATGATACTGACCAAAGCCTCTTCATTAAGAGCATAGGAAATGTGATAGAAACAGGCGGAATCAGTTAACTCCGCAGCACCATTCAATCCGCAGCGATCCAAATGCTCTTGCAATGCCTTTCTACCAGCTTCGTCGGCATAGTTCTTATTTCCCGCACTCTTCGCAGTTGACGTATCGCTAATTCTCCAATGATAGAGAACCTCACGAACATGATAGATACTCTGAGTTTTCTCTACCAAACGCAGCAGAAAATCATAGTCTTGAGCCCCATCAAACTCTTTCCGTAACATCAGCTCTTTAGCGAACGAGGCGCGAACGCAAAGCAGATGGGTTATATAGTTATGAACGCGAAGCAAATCTAGATTGAAATCAGACTTGAAATGAGGAGATACATACTCACCGGCCTCATTCAAGAAGTCCTCATCGCAATACAGTGCATCAGTATCAGGACGGTCCTGAATTCGCTCTGCGTATCTATACAGAGCAAACGGATCGAGCATATCGTCGTGATCAAAAAACACGACATAGTCGCCAACGGCGGCGGCGATACCAGCGTTAGTATTCTCAGCAATCCCCTTGTTCTCTTCAAGCGTAATAACTTTAATTCTAGAATCAGTTAAGCCGCCCAGTTCTTTCTGCAATTCCATGCATTCGGGACTGGCGTTAACTAGAATGAGCTCCCAATTTTGATATACCTGAGAGACGACCGAATCGACCATATCACGAAAAAACAAAATAGGAGTCTTATATAAAGGAACTATTATGCTGAATTTCGCAGAGCTAATATCTAGCGGCTTATTCAATTTGCAAGAAATACCGAGCGAGCGTCTCCGTAATCTTCGCATTTCTGAATAATTGCCTGGAGAAGAGGCCTTATAAAAGAGTGGCGAAAAAGCATTTAGCATGTACCTAACAGCAGCAGGATCAAGTGAGAGGAATCCAGTTGAACCCTGAACATTTGAAGATGCCACTATACAATAAGAAGATCCATCGTCTGGGATTCGAATCGAGAAACCTCGTTCAATCCTATTAAGACCCTTATATTTAACCAGCGAGGGCTTATTTAAATTGATTGGATAATCATTCAAAACAATCGACTGACCATTGCACACATATATGTCACTAGCATCACAATCTTCAGGGGCGCAAATAACTCCTTTAACAATTAGCTCATTTTTGTCCGGAACTGCAACAACAGTATTGCATCGAACATGAATCTGTCCTTGATAAGAATCAGACTCAATATCTCTCGAATATAACGCATCGCTGGAATTGAATTTATAGTTAAACCGGGATAGCCATTTTATAAACGATAGAGAAAGCGCAACATCAAATCCATCAGAGCCAATCACTTTAATAAGCAATTTTTTGCATGATAAAAGCGGAGTTACAATGGTTGCAATCCCCCGTTCTTCATCGAATTGAATCGAGTGAGGGACCTTGGAGCCCCTTTCGGTCTCAACGTCTACGACAACATCTTCACCAGAGGGTGCTTTATAGGTAAACGGTATATAGACGGATCCAAACCCTCGACAAACACCCTGATAATAAATTCCCATTATTCCGAAAATCCCCTACCGTATTTCACGATATTACTTAACTGTATAAATATAGTAGCCATTGCAACAATGGACAGAACTAAACCACCTATCACTATCAGGAGTTAAAGAGTAATCCTTTGACGACAATAGGTATTTAACCCCAAGATCATTGAGACAATCAAAGGGCATCGTGACACGAAAATGGTCCTCGTACTCTAATTTAAATGTAACAGATGACCCCCCAAGGGACATGCTCACATGTGCATACCGGTTATAACAGTTTTCATATTTACCAGTTGGGTCGAGCGAGTGCCACAAAGATAAATTGGGATAGCCTTCTGTAGTGGTTAAACAATGAGCTCCATTAGCAGCAATGTAATTCCCTAAAGAAGGATTTTCTTCAACAGCCCATAACCCATCCTTATCTTTATTAACAACAGATCTAACGTAAACTGAAAGCGACGACCCGTTTACAGGAGAAATACCACGTTGTACGGGATGAACAGCCAATCCGCTAACCAACATAGTGCATAAAACAACATATAACATAGCGTTAACGGACATTTGCAAGCCACATTGAATTGAAAAAGAGCAAATGGAGATGCAAAACAAAACGCAAATCAATATAACGACAAACAATAATCTGAAGTCGCCTTGGCCAAAAATAACATTAAGGATAGTTATCAAGACAGAAAAGCAGCCAGCGCCAGCAAGGCAGGCAAGAACATTTAATTTGTTACACGATTCAGGAGAGGAATTTTCCGAAATCCTCCAATCCATTGAATAACAAAATAGAAATAGCTCAATATAGCCGAAAGGAAAAACAGCCCTCGAAGTCGGAACATTAGAAAATAAAGTGATTTTGGAAACGAAAGGCGAAACTCCAACGCAAATAAAAATGAAAACAAATAATTGCAGGATTAAAAAAGGAGCGATACTTCTATTTTTAAATTTAAAGTATGAAATGGTTCCAAAAATAGTACCCAAGGGAAACAGGCAAAAAATCGTCGACAGAGCACAGGCATTAGAAAAACTAGGCTGCTGGATAGCGAAAAACAGCGGGTAACCATATCGCACAATTTCAGAAAAACCGCCGCCGCCCGTTGAAAAACGAGCACCGGGATAAACTGTTGAAGTCATTGCTTTGACAGAATCACTCGAAGAAATGAAAATTGAAATGACGCTTGCAACCAGCAGACAAATTGCTACAAATAGAATGGAAATCTTTAGCAGATTAAAGTTTCCGCCCTTCTTTGAATAGATGTATAGCTGTGTCAAACCCATGAGCGCGAATATATAAAAAAAGGGGACCATCCATGCTGGATAAAGGACAAATAGATAACAACCGCACAGCCAGGCAATTATCACCGAGCAAATGGACGATTTAACTAGTGAACCAGAGTTTAACCATTTTAAGAAAAATACAACCAAGTATTGTCCAAAAATGAGGCCATCCCAGCCATCCCACCACATCAAAAGGGGGGAAAGCGATATCAGCGTTGAAAATGCCAAGGCAATTTTTTTATTTTGACAAAAAACAGAAACGCAGTCATATGCAGACAGGAATAAGAAGACATATTTAAACGCCCAAAACCAAGAAAGCCCTCTTGAAGATCCAAAAAGAAGAAAGCCCCAAAGACTAGGACGAAAAAGAGTGATCAGACTCCAAGATGGAGAATTGTATACAAATCGAGTATCAGTATTTCCTCCCCCAAGGATTGAGCTCAGGGGGCTATAGCCATTAAACTCCTGAGAAAAACTCCAAAGCGTAGACACATTATATTCATCGGTTCTGATAACTCTAGGCTGACCAAATAGCAGGCCGCTTCCATTGCCGCCATTGATTGAAGATGCCCAAATACCAATTGATGAAAAATTGATATCTAAAACAACAATGGCGAGAAAGAGCGTTAGAAAAATAAAGTATCTATGCTCGCAAATAAACGCAAGCACATGTTCGCATCTAAATACAAGAAGATACAGGCTTGTTCCCCAAAGAGATGAAAAAGCAAGAACGCAAATAGTCGACTTTACTGAAATACAGCCATTCAATAAGTCGGGAGTAAAATAACCGATGCTCTCGAAAAATAGTTCCGAATATAGACCCGCAACAAAAGGCATGAGAACTATAAGCAGGTGGGTCAGAACGCACCAATGACGCTCTTCGATAACCGTGTTGTTAGACATAAAGCACCAAACTAAACTAACGAATTGCTCGACTGACTAAGCGAATAGAAACGGAACAGAATCATAGCGACCACATGAGGCCAAAACTTATGAAGCATTTCAAGATCTTCATTGCTTCTCGTGTCATCCTCTATCAGCGCAGTTGTCTCTGATCCTTCATGAATTCTATGATGCATAAGAATCTCTGGTGAATAGACGAAAGACCCCTTAAGCCGTGAGAACCTCTCCCATGCCTCCCAGTCTAAATCACATTTCATAGAACTAGAAAACAGTGGGGTCTTAAGAGTGTCAAGATTATAGGTAACTGAAGGGCAGCAAATCGCCGAACCAAACTTAAGAATATGGCGCTTATCTCGAGTGGATGCGGAATAACCCAAACGGGCAAATTTATTGAGTAAAACCCTTTTAACTTTAAGGACGGAATTTTCATCAACAAATTCACCGTTGCGAAGCTCACCATAATTCGAGAAGAAAATCAAAGGATCACAGGAATGATTGACAGAACGAAGCATTTCCAGAGTGTAATTTGGAGAATACACATCGTCTTGATGAGCAATGGTAACCAAAGGAGTCTGTGCATGACCAATTGCGCAGTTCCAATCATGGCTGATGCTGGGCTTCCCGTCATTAATAACAACCGGAACGTTAAATCGAGAAGCGGTCTGATCTATATACGTATTCGGAGTTGAAGTCGAAACAATAATATCGCTAGCCTGCTGTTGGTTTACAAGCGAGGAGAGACAGTCGGCCAGGTAAGGAGACTCCCCATAGGCGCAAAGAACAAAAGTGTGGTCATGTGCTAAGTAATTCAACGTTATTACCTAATCCTTGTTAATTTCCTTATCGAGCAATGCAATTTTTTGTGTCAAGTTCTTAATAGCAATAGCTTGCTTACTAACAATAGAGCTTAGAGATAGCAAGATCAGGATTAAAAATAGAAAACCGACCACGAAAATGAAATTGGATGAAGTTGCAAAACCAAAAAAGGAAGAAATGGAATACAGCGGTTGTGGAAATAAGCCACAGATCAAAAGAGCCACGACCAATGCAAGCCAGAGAAGCGAATAACGCAGCTGTAATTTATCTTTAAGAATTAGACGTATAACATAAATTGCAAGCAGTAGACAGGCGATAACGATTGCCAACTGTAACGGTGCAGACATCAAAACCCCTAGTTCGAGAAAGCCGAAATTATTATTGCAAGTGTCACTTTAATCATGTAGTAAATGCTGGAAAAACCTGAAATGGACGAAGATCCGCCCTGGCGTTCTTTCATCACCACTGACACTTCAGTAACTTTCAGACCTCGCGAAAGAGCCGATACGATAGAATCGGGCTCAGGATAATCGGCTGGATATTTTTTACAAAACAAATCAATTGCCTTGATATTGCACGCTCTGAAACCAGAAGTTGGATCCGTGATGCTTTGATGAGTGACAAACTTTATAACAGTAGAAAGCCATGTTATTCCAACTCTTCTAAGAAAAGAAGATTGGAAACCCTCCGTCCGTTCCAAAAATCTTGACCCAACAACCAGATCTGAGCCGGCAAGTATTTCATCTACAAGCTTATAGATATAAGCAGGATCATGCTGCCCATCGCCATCGACCTGTACATCAATGTCATATCCAAAATGTTGAGCATATTTATGTCCAGCCTGAACAGCGCCACCGATACCGAGATTCTGAGGCAGATTCAGTACATTGATATTTTTCTTTCGACAAATATCGAGCGTGTCATCCGTGGACCCATCATTAACCACAACGTAGTCATAGCCAGCTCGAACCACTGAATCAACAGTAGAGACAATACTCTCCCGCTCATTATAGGCAGGTATTATGACAAGAATTCTTGGGGAGTTATTCATGTTGCTCCGTAAACTATGCCAAAGCTAAAGCCGATAAAACAAGTCTATCCACTCCAAATGGAGCCAACTTAATCATCACAAAAAGAGCGACCCGGATTTTATGAGACTGACCCTTTGGCGAGAACAATCCGATTAAAGGATTTGACTGATAGCTGGGAAACTGTTGGCTCATTTTGGCTTTAGCGAACTTCAACTTGGTCGACATCACCTTGAGACCGCATCCGCGACAATATGTTAATAAGGCATTGAATACATTTGCCAAATATGCATACTCAATTACATCGTAATCAGTTTTGTTCAATGAACTTAAATCGTGCGACTCAAGGAAAGAGTCAAACATATCGAAAATCAAACCATCGAAATTATGGTTACTCCCAAGAGTTTGAGTGGTCGATTTCCTATTTAAGCGGTAATAATAACCAGCATAATCAATCACTTTATACTTAGCCCCCCAATAATAGAGGGATAGATTAAAATAAATATCCTCCCCTTTCCGGGCATCGCTAAAATCAATATTATGATCTTCGATGAAAGACTTCTTTATCATTTTGCAACAAGCAACAGAATACGTGACAACGCTCCAAACACTATCGCTTGGGATATATGGTGATAAAGCACCGTCTACATCACGCGTGTAGCCACCAATAATTAGATCAAAGTCCTGATGTAATACTTCAGCAACATAGCGACTGATATAGTCACCAGCCACATAGTCATCGCTATCAACGAACATAATATACTCGCCCGACGCAATGCTTAAGCCACGAATCCTTGATTTACCTTGACCGACATTTTCATCGTTGTAGAGAACGGTCAGTTTATCCGAGTAACGTCCTGCGTAATCAGCAAGAATCGCTTGGGACGAATCAGAGCTGCAATCATCAATGCATATTACTTCGTAATTTGGGTAGGTTTGATTAACAAGTGAATCCAGACACTGTCTTAGATAGTTTTCGGCGTTAAATACGGGGACGATCACACTTACCTTAATCAACGAAAATCCCCCTTAGTCGACTTAAGGGTATAAATAATAAAACAGAGTGAAAAAACAAACGCTAACCCATAGCCCAATATTCCGGTAAAGCTAACGCCGTTCATAGAGAAATTCGGGACGAAATAGAAAGAAAATGCCAACGCTAGAAGTGCTGCGGCTGCGTTACCAATAAAAGAATCAATTACTTTTCTCATGGCAACCAATAAATCATTTGCAAACCAGAGTAAGACCGTAAAGAGCGAACAGATTAACATGGGCACCAACAGCTCAGTATGCTCAGCAACTTCTCCGCCATATAGCAAATAGAGGAAATAGTGACCGAAAAAACTAAATAGCAAAGAAAGCGCGGCAACGAGAGCCAGCATCGTCAGGCTAACTTTGATGAATAAAGATATAAAGGATTTATTATCGCCACGGGAAAAATGCTCGGCGAATCTACCTATCAAGGGCGTATAGATATAAGAAGCCCCCGTTTGAACGATAGCAATTGGCGAAGCAACCGAGGCATATATTCCAAGACTAGCCGTTCCGAACAAAGAACTTAGCATTTGTCGAGGAAATGTCATGGCAGCACTGCAGGCAAATAAAGAAGCAGCCGGCAAAATCCCGATTTTAAGAAAATAGAAGACTGTTGATTTATTAATAATAGGACGTAGCGTATCAAATTGCCGTGCTTTTGGGATATCAAAGAACAAGCAAACAGGAATGCAAACAAGAGTCATGATCACAAGAGCCATTTCGAGACTCAAATTCATAATTAGAGCAGCTGAGAATGCCGTCACCGACAATATCCCCCGAAGCGCAAATGAAATACCGACATAATCCATCCTGTAATTTTGCTGATCCAGGCCATGGAAAACATCGATAACAAGTTCAAGGGCTTTGTATAAAAGATAAATAAAGATAGATAACAATGCGCTAGATGCACAAGTGAAATAGCTATATATCATTGAGCCAATGAGTGCTGCGACTACGGTCAAGAACCTGAAACCAAGATAATCACCCGCAGAGAAGCTATGGCTCACATCTGAAACTTGAATGGTTCTCATTCTATACTGAGCAAAAGGTACAAAAATATTTGCGATGGACATCGCAAGCGCCAAATTGCCAGCATATTCAAGTCCATCACTTAAGCGGACAACTAAAACCGTGAGAAGCCACTGGCAACCTAGATAAATCAAAGAACCCGCAGCGTTATATATAATATTCTGTTTATCAGACAGTTCTCTACTCACTGACATCCAATCAAGACAAAACGGATTGCTTTAGTTTAAAGCAATCCGTTAAATTCTGATAATTTACGCCAATAAACCCAGTGTCCACTACTTAGAAACACTAAGCGCCCACGACTGCGCCTCGGTGCCGTTGGCGGTGTACAGCTGGGCCCGCGTCCCGTTCGAGGTCTTGCCAGAGGTCAGGTCGAACGCGGCGTCGGGGTCCATCGCCGAGCGGAACTCGTAGCTCCCGTCGTCCCTCCTGATCGCGATCCAGCGCTGGGGCCGGGTACCGCTCGCGTCCCAGAGCTGGAGCTTGGTCCCCGGGTCGGAGGAGGGGCCGGTCGGGTCGATGGCCCTCCCGCTCTTGGCGTTCCTGATGACGACGTAGTCGCCCTCGTGGGTCACCGTCCAGGCCTGCGCGACGGTTCCGTTGACATCGTACAGGGAGACCGCGGTGCCGTTGGCCGTCCTGCCGCCCTTCGCCTCGAGGGCGGAGGAGGGGCGCTTGGAGGACCTGATCACGTACGTCCCGTCGGCGAGGTCGCCCGCGTGCTGGGATGCGAGCTCGTCGGCGCGCTGAGCTTTAACTGACTCCGCAACGACAGAACCGTAGGAATAATTCATATCAACGTAGCCGTTAACACCCGGAACAAGACCATCGCTCGCATATTGCCAAATACTGTAATTGCCAGTGTAATCACACTGATAGTTATACTGCGCAATCCAATGGTCCCATGCGGATGACTTAAAAACCTGATCAGTCAAGACGTTGTTAAACCAATACAGATTCGCGTAAATACCAACCGAATATCCAGCGCTAGTAATGCGGTTGCAAAAAATTGAGGCCCTGGAAGCAATTCCAGCTTGTCTACCCTCTGCGATAATGGAATTATCTTCAAGATCGTAATAAACGGGAAGCTGCGGGGTATGTCCCGCCAAATTATCGATCACAAACGAAGCTTCATCTTCCGCCTGCGAGTCATCCCACGCATATGAATATAAGTATATGCCGTATGGAATTCCTAGGCGTTCGCACTCAGAGATATTCCTTTGAAATTGGTAGTCGAGTCGGCCGCCGAAAGAAGGAGCTCCGAAGCCAATTCGAAGAATGGCAAAATCGATACCAGAAGCCTTAACAGCTTCCCAATCAACTTTCTTTTGATGTTCGCTGACATCGATTCCCTCAGCAGTCGCCCCAGTTGGCAAATCCGTTATCGATAATGTCGAGATACCTTCGTCTTCAGAGGCGTTGAGCGAAGAAACGATTTCGCCATTTTCATATCTCCACGAGTTTTCAACTAATGATCGCGAGGTATCACCATAGCAAGAGTGCGCGAACGCAAGCCCAAATAGCAGTAAAGAAATTCCAAATAGTATTTGTCTTTTAATTTGAAGCATGCACATATCCTTCGAACGAAAAACGTTGCAATCATATCAAAGTGAGAGAGCTCGAAAAAAATCGCCTCTCTTTCGCCTCTACAATCCAGCCACAAGCAATCTTTCATCCACCCTTAATTAATTCGCCAAAAGCAGGTAGGGCAAGCGTGGCGCAATTTAATCAAACTTGTATTAACCCATTTAACTGCAATTACACTACACATCTGCCACATAATTATTATCAAACAAATTGCAAACCATACCATGCAACGACATCCCGACTCTCTAAAGTGAGAAATACTCGCTCTCAGCGGATAGGTTCGGTCCGAGCCACGCGTCACCGTCAAGGAAAAACTCGGGCCAGCGCTGCATGAACAGTGCCTGTTCGCGTTTCCAACGGCGCAGCTTTTCCTCGTTGGCTTCTTCTCTGCCGCGCGAGGTGAACTCGTAGTGGTACAGCTCGGCATAGGGCGTAAAGATGATGCGGTAGCCCGCCTCCCACACGCGCAGGCAAAAGTCCGCATCGTTAAAGCCGACGGCGAATTCCTCGTTGTAGCCTCCGACCTGCTCAAATACGTCGCGTCGGACCATCTGGCAGGCACCTGTTACGGCGCTAAAGTTACCCGGACGTACGGCGCGGGCAAGATAGCCCTCGCGCTTTGCCGAGAAATCCTGGTTGGCATGAGCAAGTGCACCACGCACGCCAACCACAATGCCAGCGTGTTGCACCAGATGATCGGCAAAGTAGAGTTTGGCGCCCACCACACCCGCATCGGGACGTTGCAGATAGCCCATCATCTCTTCGATAAAGTCGGGGCTTATGACCTCGGTATCGTTGTTCAGCAGCAGTAGATAGTCGCCCTTGGCATGCTCTACGCCAAAGTTGATGATCTGGGAGTAATTGAACTCGCCCGGCCAGTACACAACGCGTGCGTTACCTTTGTCTTCAGATACTGCGGCCACGCGCTCCGGCAGGGTTTCGTAATACGCAAACGTCTCCGGATCTTCACTGTTGTTCTCCACCAAGACGATCTCGTAGTTGGCATACGTGGCCTTCTGGGCGATCGACATCACACAGGCGTCGAGCGTCTCGACGTGGTCCTTGGTGGGAATCACAATGCTCACCAGCGGCGCAGACTCCGGCAGCGCATAACGCATGCGATAGACAAACGGCGTCTCGGTCTCCTCGACCGTTCCGTGAACGCCCAGCGAGTCAAAGTGGCGCTGCAGCGCCAAACGACCAGCTTCAATGGCATACGGCTTGCTATCAGCAGAGCCATCGGCGGTGGAGCCGGGGTGCACACGCCAGTGATACAACACGTGGGCAATATGCTCAAACCGTGCGCCCGATGCAAGGCAGCGAAGCGTCAGGTCGTAATCCTGGGCACCCGCAACGTCTTCTGGGGACGTGCCAATGCGATCGATAAGCGCCTTCTCCACCATCAGAAAATGCGTCACGCAGTTATGGCTATAGAGCAGGTCGACGTTGAGCTGCGTCTTAAAGACCGGCTGACCCCACTCCCCCGTTTTCTGGAACATGTCCTCGTCACAGAACAGGACCTGCGGACGCTCCCCCTCTGCCGCTTTGTTCAACGCGGCGACATAGTGGAACAACGCATCCGGCTCCAGAATGTCATCGTGGTCCAAAAATGCGATGTAGTCGCCCGTCGCCTGCTGAATGCCGGCGTTGGTGTTGAGCACAATGCCGCCGTTGCCAGGCAGCTCAATACGATGAACCCGCTCGTCATTGACGTCGGCCGCAAGATTGGCCACTGCATCCCATTCGGGGGAGGCGTCCATAAGCAGCAATTCCCAGTTGTCATAGCTCTGGGATAGCACAGAGTCCAGCAACTCGCGCAGGTAGACCCGATCGGTCTTATAGCACGGCACCACAATGCTCACGAGCGGCCTGTAGGCAAAAGCCGCCAAAGCAACGTGCTGGCACGCCAGGTCGCCCGGCTTCGCGCGATGCTGCTCAAACCAACGTCGATAGTCCGCGTCATCCGCACGCGCATCCTTCATGCGATTCCAGCTGTCGTCGACCATGCCGTTGTACAGACGACCATTCATGGCGCAAAAACCGCTCTGAATCTGGCCCGTGGGATCAGCCGAAATCGCGACAAAATCGCGTATATCCTCGGGCATCTCCACGCTCAGATACGTTTTATTGACGCGGCATCCGTTTTGCTGGAGAACATCGACCTGCGACTCAAACATATGCACGGTGACGTCAATCGCATTCATATGCGCATCGAAGATCTGGAGCTCAGGGGCGCACTGGGGATCTCCCGCCCACTTGACCTCATAGCGCCAGACGGCGCCCTCATCCGCCGGTAAGTAACGAACTGCATCGATTTCGTAGCGACCGCAGCGCTCGCCGCGCTGCGCATCACGAACGAGCGCGCACATCGCAGGCTTTGCTTTGTAGTTAATCTTAGATTCCAGTTTGGCAATACGACTATCAAGGCGAATAGAGCCCAGCCTTTTGTCGCCGGACGCAAATGAGATATCAATTGTAGAGCCGTCCATAAACGGAAGCACCAAAACGAGGAGCTCGCGCTCATAATCGGCAACGGAGGGACAAAGCGCAAGCACGCGGCCACGATCGACCGGCAGTGTCAAAGACGGCACGCAAGCGCCATTGGTCGTCGCATGAGCAAAAGTCTGGGAACCCTCCTGCTCAATAAGCCCCGCGATATCCTGGCCGACAAAACGAAGCAGGACGAACAGACGGCCCTGGCTGCGGCAAAGCGCCAAACGCTTGATACTCATCTACACTTCTCGCTTTCCCAGGGCGTTCACAGCCATGCGCTTGTACGCGCCCAGGCGTCCAAACCTCAAGACGTCGTAATTGAACATGAGCTTTTTGCACAAACGAGCAGCAGGAGCCTTACCGACAAGCGCCGCACGCACCATGGCGGCAACAGAAGGATCGCATTGCGCAAGCGCAGCATCACTGCCCACGGCAGAACCGTCAAGCGCCGCGGCAACGGCAGCGAACACCTTGCCGCAGCCCGAGCCCAGGAGCCTGAGTGCATCGTACAGCACCAGATCACACAGGAAGTACGCCAGGCCATCGGCATGCTGGGCATCGAGCCCATCACGGCGCCAATCGGCCAGCACCGCTGAGTAGATCTTCACGTGCTCCAACAGACGCGCCTCGTCGTCATAGCGCATGGTGTCCATGAGCGAGCCCTTGCGTGCCACGCGATAGTCGTACAGCTTGTTCGAGATAAGCGCAGTCTTGCGCGAACGGCCATAGACGGCAAAATCAAAGACCTGATCCTCGCCATACTTAACGGTTTCGTCGAACACGATCCCGTTGCCCAACAAAAAAGCGCGCTTACAAGCGGTGCGCCATGCAAAGGGGCGAGACGCTTCCTTAAACAGCAGATCGGAGCTATAGCCCTCAAACGAAACGTCGCGTGGGCTCAGCACATAGTTAAGCCACGGATACCCCGCCTCCAGCGGATACGGGTTCGCGCCAAAGGTCAAAACGTCGCAATCCTCACGCTCAAAGGCATCGACGATCACGCGGCACGCATCGGGCGTAAAGCGGTCGTCGGAATCCAAGAACGCAACGATAGGAGCCGAGGACGCAGTGATACCCGCGTTACGGGCGCTCGACAGGCCACCGTTCTCCTTATCGACCAGCGTAAAGCGCGCGTCCTTTTCGCAATAAGCGACCGCAATATCGCGCGAGCCATCCGGCGAGCCATCGTTAACCAGCACGCCCTCCCAATCGGGCATATCCTGCGCAAGCAGGGAGTCCAGGCACCATGCCAGGCACTCCTCCACTTTATAGATGGGAACGACAACGGAAATCTTGGGGGTAGCCATGGTCACGCGCTCCTACTGTGCCGCCGGCACGTCGTCTGGATGCGGGTTATCGCCATAGGTGCGCTGATACGTCAGCACGCGCCAGACCAGCGGCAGACCGCCGATCTTAAAGTAGTGTTTAAACGTATTGAGCTTGCCCGGCTTCTTAAAGTCAAACCGCGAATCTATGTAGGCACGGGGCGACTTGACCATCAAACGCAAATCGGTCTCGCCACGCGGATCGAACAGCGACAGGTCAAAACGACCGGCATCCCAATCAGCCCTAAGCTCGGGAGATGCTTTCTCCCAAAACTGCTCGCGCAACTCATCGACCAGGCGCTCATCATTCCAGCGGTACGTATCGACCTTCATACGCACTAAGATGCCCTGAAGCTGAGCCTTAAGCTCGGGGCGTTCATCCAAAAAGCGCTGCATCTCGGCATATTCATCGCACACGCAAAACACCTTGTTGGGCGAGTTAACGGAACTCTTCTCGTTATCCTGGCGATAGCACAAAATGGGATCCGCAATAAACGCGGCATGCTCGGCGCATGCCCAGACCTTAAAGTTAAAGCCTGCGTCCTGATACGAGGCACCCGGCGTGGGAAGAAACCGAATCTGATTGTCGTTGAGGAACTCGCGCCGATAGATGGCCGACCAAATGGACGGCTTGCGGTAGAAAATGCCCGGGCGATCGACGGGACGATACGCCGCACCCGTCATATGCTCGTCGATAATCCCAAACAACTCGCGGCGCTCGCTGGGCGTGGACCAGTACAGGTAGAAGTCGCCCTTAACAACATCGGCGTGCTCAGCGTCAGCCTTGGCAACCAGCTTTTGGAGCGAGTCCTCAAACATAAAGTCATCGGACTCAAGGATGCCCACGTACTCACCGCGCGCCATCTCCAGGCCGCGGTTCATCGAGTCGCCGTAGCCGCTATTGGCCTTGTCAATCATCTTGACGCGCTCATCGCGTGCCATGTACTCGCGAATGATATCCGGCGAGCTATCGGTGGAGCCATCGTTGATGCAGATGATTTCGATGTCCTTGAGCGACTGTGTCACAGCGGAATCGAGGCACTCGCGCAGGTAGCGCTCAACATTGCAAATGGGAATAAGCAACGAAACTTTAGGGGTATCAGAGTTCTGCAAGAGAACCTCCTGTTGAATAGCGTGTAACAGGGTTATTTTAGCAGCGAAGCAACGGCGCGCGGCAGCGTCCAGAATTAAATAAAGCGTTCCAGGCAGGCCTTGAGACCGCGGGTCGAAAGATAGAACAGCGTGGCGTCTGCCATCGAAACGCCCGAGGTCGCCGCAACGAGCTTATGGGCAACACGGCAAACGGCGCCCTTAGAAGGCATATCCGCCCACTCCGTTCCCAAAAACGTCGTGAAATCCATATTGACGCGACCGGCCACGCGACGGAAACCATCGGCATCCAAGCGCGCCAGGTCGAACACAATTAGGTCCAAAAACCAAGTTATCAGCTCGCCGGGGCACAGATCCAAAAGGCCGTAAACCGCCCAATCCTCCAAAACTTCCTCGAGCATCCTCATATGGGCGTCGAGCTTTTTGGCGCGTGCCTCGGCACTGTTAAACTCGTGAGTCGCCGAGTCATTCTCCATCACGTAGTGGTAGAACTTGTCCGGCATGACGACGGTCTTTGAGGCCAGCGCGTAAGCTGCAAACTGGAACACAACGTCCTCGCCCAAGGCCAAGCCGGGGGCAAAACGTATGCCCTCGCGATTGAGCAGCTCGCGCGAAAAAGCCGCGCGGCACGCATAGGGCTGTGCGTTTGCGTGGAACAGCAACTGGGGATCACGGGCGCCAAAAGTGCCCGCCTTGGGACTCATGAGCTGCTGCACGCGCTTGGGTGCGGCATCGGACGGCTCGCAGACGCCGCCAAACACGGCGATCTCGGCATCCGCAAACTCCATGGCATGCAGCACGCGCTCGACCGTCTGGTCATCGATGTAATCGTCGGCGTCCACAAAAAAGACGACCTCTCCCTCGGCCGCATCGATACCGGCATTTCGAGCGCACGAGACACCCGCGTTTTCCTGGTCAATCACCAGCACACGGTCGTCGGTCTGCGCAATTTGACGCAAGACGCCCAGCGAATCGTCAACCGAACCGTCGTTAACGCAGACAACCTGAATCGAGCGCTCAGACTGGGCCAACAGCGAATCGAGGCATCTCTGAATGGAGCGCGCGGAGTTGTATACGGGAACGACAATAGTCGCTTTGGGAATCGAGGCCTCTCCCATACCGACCTACCCCCTCAGCGATTCGATGAGGAAGGCGGCGACCACGCCTGGGCCTCCAACCGAGGCGTAATACTTAGCACGCCCCAAGGCACCATCCGTCGCAAAGTGCGGATGCTCGTCAACCCAGCCCTCTGGATCTTTGAGGATGGCAGCGAGATTCGCGCGCTTCCACGGCTTAAGATCGTCCAGCGAAAACTCCCCGGCGTCCAAGGCCGCTTGGAACTCCTTGGCCATCTGCACCAGAAACTCCTTATAGAACTCGGGCGACAAGCGAACGTAGTTCCACATATACGAATCGTACTTAATGAGCTGATTAAACTTGAGCATGCGCGCGACGTCATCACTTGCGTGTTCGCGGGCATATTCCTCTCTGATCCAACGCTCAATCTCGGCATACTCGGTATTGACGCAAAAGACCTTAGCCGAAGAATTGACCGAGGAGTTCTCGTTGTCCTGACGATACGAAAGCACGGCATCGTGCAGGTAAACGGCCTTGTCGGCACACGCAATCACCTTAAAGGCAAACGACGTGTCCTGAAAGGATGCTCCCGGAGTCGGCAGGAACTTGATGCCGTTGCGCTCAAGAAAATCGCGGCGATAAACGGCCGACCAAATCGACGGCTTTTGCTTAAAGAACTGCGTCGTGTCGCTCGGGTGCACCGGCTTGCCGCAGTCCTTGGGCTTAAACATCTCGTGCACCGAGCGGCGCTCCTCGGGCTTGGACCAGTAAAAGTCAAAATTCGCCTTCGCAAAGTCGGCGCCATTGCGCTCGGCTGCCGCCACAAGTTTCTCCAGCGCGTCGGGCGCCATAAAGTCATCGGACTCCAGAATGCCCACGTACTTGCCGCGCGCCATATCGAGCCCGCGGTTCATAGAGTCGCCGTAACCGCTATTGGCCTTGTCGATCATCTTCATACGCGCGTCACGCTCCATGTACTCGCGGATAATCGCCGGCGAGTTGTCGGTAGAGCCGTCGTTGATGCAAATGATTTCGATGTCCTCGAGCGTCTGCGCCACGGCGGAATCGAGGCACTCGCGCAGGTAGCGCTCAACGTTGTAGATGGGAACAAGCAGCGACAGGACAGGGCCGCCAGAGGAATTAGTAGACAAATGTGCTCCTTAGGAAATACCTGCCGTTAATGGTATCAAAGGGTCGTCCCGCCCGCGGGCGTTTATATAATCTATGGAGCCCGCAGAGGCAAACCGAAGCGAAAGGAAGTCATACAGCCCAAAGCCGCACGCAACATATCCATCGAAGCGCTGCGCTTAATCGCGGCCACCATGCCCATGGCAGGTTCCTGCGTTTTATTCAAACCTTGCCAACATGGCGCAGCGACCCTTTACAATAGATGCCGTCCAATGGACGTATTTGATAGCTTCCGTGCGGTGCATGTCTGCCGCGCGTGAAAGGATATATTGCCCCATGCCTTCAACCCTTCCTGCCCCCATCGATAAGCTCGCCATCGTTGTCGTTACGTACAAGCGCCAGGAACTCTTGGCCAACCTGTTCGACTCTATGACCGAGCTCACGGCCGCGCCTTGGCGCATCGTGATCGTCGATAACGAGAATTCGCGCGAGACCGAAGCCATGTGCATCGCATTTAACGAGCGCCTCGCCAACCTGTGGGGCATCGACACTGACCAGCCAGATGCACAAGGCGGCACCGACCGTGTCATCTACGACCCGCAGCTTGAAAACGGTGGCGGCGCAGGTGGCTTCTCCGCTGGCACCAAGCGCGCCTACGACCTGGGCGCTCAGTGGTTTTGGGTCATGGACGACGACGTGCTCGTTATCCCCGAGGGTATTGAGCGCCTGGCCAAATGGACGGACCGCTACGACGTCATCCAGGGTTCGCGCCTGGACTTCGACGGTGGCGCCTTCTTTTGGCAGTACCAGCTCATCCTTTCGCTTGGTATCCCCAACCCCATCGCTAAGTGGGACCTGGGCCCCGAGGGCTACCGCACCATGAACCAGCTGTGCTTTGAAGGCGGCCTGTTCTCGCGCCGCGTAGTCGACAAGATTGGCCTGCCCGATGCGCGCTTTTTCATCTACGGCGACGATGCCTGCTACGGCTATGTTGCCAGCCAGCATTTCCCCGCCGCCGTGGTTGCCGACGTGGTGCTCAAGCGCGCCCGCGCCGTCTCTAACTGGGACATCGCCGGCAAACGCCAGCTCAACTCCACGAGCGACACCAACCGCTACTACATCATGCGCAATCGCGGCTTTTTGGCCCGCTACATGCAGATCTACGGCGATTACCATCCCATCCTGTTCCGTCTGGGTAACGCCGCGACCTTCTGCAAGGAGTTCATTCGTCTTGCAGCGGTCGACAAATGCTTTAAGACCGGCATCCCGGCGCTGCGCCGCGGCATGAAAGACGCCCGCAAGATTATCAAGGATCCCGACTGGAAGCCCATGCCGCCCATGAAGGACGCAGAGTAGCTGACACCCCTACAGCCGCTGGCACACCGCTGCCACATGCCGTCCGTCAAACCCGAATCCCCAGCGCATACGGCCTACACCGGGTCGCGGTACGCGAATCTTGTCGATGCCGTCGCGCTCTATGTCAAGCAGCGCCTGAACGGCCAGCAGCTCTAGGCCCAGCGCGTTCACACCGGGGTCAAACATCATATTGACCGTTATCAGCGGACGCTCGTCGAGCATGCCGATCGTGTCTGCCACGTCAAACACGGTGCCCGTAGGAAATACCCGGATGTCCCAGCGATCCGCGCCACGCTTTCGCCTCGAGGCAGGATTGGCATAGCCCGGCAATCCAAAGCAGAGCCCCTGCAAGAGCAGGTGATATGGCAGCTGCGCATCTGGGTTGTTCGCACCGATTCCCGCATCTCCCAGGATGCGGTCTAACGCCCGCTTTACCGCATCCTCGTCCCCACGGCACAACCCGTCTCGAAACGCATCGACATCTCGAACGTCCTCGGCAGCACGCTCAAACCAATCAATAATCACCAGACGAAAGGTCTGGCGAAGCTCGTTATTGGGCAACCGCAGAGCACGGAGACGACCATGCTCCGGCTCCTCAATCATATCCGTCGTCAGGAAACCGGACAGATACAGCGCCGTCCACAAACCATCATCAGACGAGGTCTCTGGCCCCGTAGCACCCAAACAGACTGGGACCTCAACGCATCCATGGGCCTCGAGCAAATCGAACAGAGCCGAAAGGCGATCAAGATTCCACCCGGCAACTACCCTACTTAGGCAATCGGCATACCCATACAGATCGGCTCGCACAGGCGCCGTGCAGTCTCGGTCCAGAAAACCGATCACACGCGCCGGACTCGAGCAATAGGCCCTGCCAAACCGATATCCCTCGAGCCATTCACGCGCATCATCCAGGTGTTCCTCGCGCCCAGCATGATTCAGCAGAGCCTCGACCTCGGCATCCGAAAAGCCAAACCATCGGTCGCACCACGTCGAAAGGGGCGTCGAAAGACAATACGAGCAGCAGCGCGAAGAAAGTGCCGCCTCGGCAGGACCGGGACGCTCCCCCATCAGACACGTCAACCGTAGCGAATGGCCCGCGGTGGCAATGGCGTCGAACAGCACGCGATCGAGCAGCTCCGCCGGACCGGCGCCGGAAGCGTCCCTCGCGCTCGCGCTGGGCGACCACGCCGCGTCGTACCCATCAACGAGCAATACAACCTGCTCATCGCAGGCCATCTCCAGCAGCTCAATGAGCACGCCAAGCACCGAGTGAACCTCGTCCACGCTCGCCACGCCACGCGTAACGCGTTCGATGTGGCGAACCTTGTCTCGTGGTAAATCCGGAGCCTCGAAGAGCGCCAACAGGCGAGCGCACTCGTCCGAAAGAGTACCGCGCACGACATCGGCAACAGCGGCGCCGCGCCCCGCAGCGCCAGAAAAGTCCAGCGATATCACCGGATAGCAAGCGTACTCGTTCCTATAGCGCCCGCCGCCCGCATCCCAAATCTGAGTATCGGCAAACAAGCTCCGACCAGCACGACCGACCGCGGGACGCTCCAAAAAAGCCTTGAGCATCGACAAGTTCATGCTCTTGCCAAAACCCTCGGGTCGACAGCACACCATAACGGACGCATCGCAATCCAGCACATCGGCAATAAACATAGTCTTGTCGACCAGCGCGCAGCAACTAAGAGCCTCCGCATAGTCGTGCATGCCGATGGGCAAAACCACATCGTCGGTACAGCCGATTAGACGTACGCCAAAGCCGACAGCACAACCATTATTTGCCTGTTCAGACATTGCAACGTTCCCCCTAAATCACAGCACGATGCCAATTGTAATGACGATCTCGCACGTACTGATGTAGCGCGCAAACATATCGGGCAACGGTAGCAACATGGGGTGTGAGGGGGCATAACTAATCGTTGCACAATAAAACGGAGCCTGATGCAGCAGCACCAGACCCCGTCCCGACTCTTTAGCTATCTGACAATCGAGAGGTTACTCCTCAGAACCGTCCTCCCCAGCAGCCTTCCGCTGCTGATCGAGCTTATTCTTGCCACTCACAATAGACGTGGCACCCAGCGTGGCCAAGCTTGCACTGGCAAGGCTCGCCATAACGATGAGGTCGCCCGTCTTGGGCATGTTACCGCCCGAAGACTTGGTCGTGGTAGTCGTCGCGGCGGACGTAGTACCACCTTTGTCACCGGCCTTCTGAGCATCGGCGTCGGACTGCTTCGCGCCCGCGCCGGCGGAAGCATCAGAAGCGCCGTCGGCATTGGAGCCGAAGCCCCGGTCAGACGCCCCCTCATCAGAAGAAGAGCCGCCGTTAAAGCCCGCCATCAAAGACGAGCCCAACATAGAGCCAAGCTGCTCACCGGTAGAAGATTTGTTTTTCGTCGAGGAGTCGCCAGCATCGGAGCCCTCGTTCGACCCGTCCTCGGAAGCATCGGAGTCAGAATCTTTAGAGGAGCCAGCATCGGCAGAGGAATCGCCAGCGCCGTTGGAAGCATCCGCATCGGTGGAGCCAGAAGTCGTGCCATCCGTAGCGCCATCGGAGCCAGAAGTCGACGAATCGCCAGAAGCAGCGTCACCAGACGCAGCCCCGCCGTTACCAGCATCATCGCTGCCCGCATCAGTCGAGGGCGCATCCGTATCGTTATCGTCGCCCGCATCGTCATCGGTACCAGGTGTCGGTGCGGCGGGAGCAGCGGGCGCCATGCTCGGACCGGGCGTCGGCACCGGCGCGGGCTCGGGCTCAGGCTCCACAGGCGTTGCCGCGGCAGCCTCGTCCTCGGCAATGTAGACCAGGCAGTCCTTAAGCTCGTTCTTGTAGCGATTCTTCCACCCCTCATGGTACTGAGGCTGACTCGAATACTTGCGCGCCACGTTATCAACCACGCTGCCCGAAAGCGCCGTCACAAACTCGCGGTCCGTCATACTGTTGGAGAGATTTGCCCAGCGGAAAAAGTCCTGGCAGCCACCGGTGCCGCACATATTGGTGATACTCCACACCATACCCTTGACGCAGTCGGCACGGCCGGAGATGTCAACACCAAGGGCGCTCTTGAGCCACGCCTCGGTCACCGCATAGTAGGAGTTGTACGCATACGCATCCTGCAGAGCCGAAAACTCAGCAGGGTCGGTGTTATAAGCACCCTGGAAGGCCTCCTGCGCAATACGGCCCAGCTCGGTGAGCTGGCCGTTCGCATACATGGGATTGTTCACGTTGGAAATCTCACTGCCGCGATCGATCGCAGCCTTAAGCATGCCGTACTTAGCAGAATCGTAGTTGTAGACCTGCTTCATAAACGGAATGAGCGACCAACGACGGTCGAACTGGTAATAGCCCAGCGCGTTATAGCCGTCGCCATACGAAAAGCCCTGGTTATAGTTGCCATGGCTCTCGTACTTGGTAAAGTACTTCATCTCGCGAGTCACGTTGACAAACGAGACCCCCTGAACCGACCTCAGCACACCCGAAATAGACTGCTGGGTGTAAAGGCCCTTATCGATATCGGTGGCATCCGAGGCAACACCCGGCGTGGGCTCCTCGGCAACAGCAGTCACAGGCGCAGCAACGGTGCCAAACGAAAGCGCCAACGTCAGGCCCGCCACAATCGCGGAATGCTTGGGCTGCATAGATCCTCCCTGCATTGGTATAGTTAAAGTGCAGTTTGCAAAGATGTATCTAAGTATTACAGCTAGCCCGTTGTTGCACAACAACCCCTCGGTAAACGGCAACAACCCTCCGCGGAATCTAAAGGAATTAAACAAACTGGTCGTCGGGAGCCAGCAGAAGCTCGCCGTAACGCTCCATCAAACCGTCTCTCAACTGACAGAAAGCGGGAATATAGACGTTCAAGATGCGCTGAATCAAATCTTGAGCGAGCTTATTGTCATAGATATGGACGTTCGTATTGCGGTCTCTGAGCATATCTAACCAGGCCGCCTCATCAATAAAGTCGTAGAATCGGTAGGCCTCCTTCAAGATGGCACGAGGGGACCCCGACGCGGCAAGCGTGGCACCCTCATACTCGAGCAGACGCTTAAGGAGCTTCCAGCTCAGTTCAAATTGAAGATTGAACTTATTAATCAATCCACTCTGAACAAAATCATTGTTGAGATCCTGATTGGGCGCATCCTCAAGATTCGCCAAGGCGCTGGCAAAGTTCTCATATTTTTTCATACAGAATCACACCATCCCTGGCAATTTCATCGAGCAATTGCTGCGATAAGGACTCGTCGAGATTGACGACATCTACATCTAAAAGAGTATCAAGACGCTCCTCGATCAAATATGAGAAACGGCCGAAATCCCGACAACCTGCTACGGCGATGTCAATATCGCTCTTGGGTAAGTTGTCGCCTCGAGCACGAGAACCAAACAGCACAACCTTCTCGGCGTCACATTCCCGAGCAAAAACTTCGATTTGCTTATACACCTTGTCGAGAGATGCCATTTGCAGCCCTACAGCTTAATGTCAAAGTTGATCTCGGGGACGGCGGCTAGGTCGGCCAACGTCACGCCGTCGACGTACTTTTCGATCACGTCGTCCAGCCCGCGCCAGAACTTGACCGTTGAGCACAGATCGCTGCGGGTGCAGCTGTTGTCGATGCCATCGCACGCCACCGGAGCCGTGCTGCCCTCGACGGCACGCAGGATGTCGCCGGCACGCACCTCGGAGGGGTCCTTGGCCATCATGTAGCCGCCGCCCTTGCCGCGCACGCTCTTAAGCAGGCCTGCCTTCATGAGCGGACGGACCAGCTGCTCTAAATACTTTTGCGAGATATGCTCGCGGTCGGCGACCTCGCGCAGGGCGATTTTGCCCTCGACGTCGCCAAGCGCTGCGATATAGATCATCAGACGGAGGGCATAGCGGCCCTTAGAAGAAATGAGCATACCTACCCTCTCATCGTTACCGGGACAAAATACCAGGCTTGTTTATCCCAAATCTTATGCACGCGGGGCAAACAAGCCTGATTATTATGTCCCACATCTAAAAAGTCGAGTGGATTAGTCGGGTTTTCCCTTGACTAACGCCG
>UMLM01011921.1_pt1 | contig 25806 bp, 25 predicted proteins | sample 1966571 | NCBI WGS metagenome assembly UMLM01 (sample SAMEA4836203, study PRJEB28245) | human gut metagenome | biome: gut microbiome; material: fecal sample | place: Denmark | collected 2008 | reverse complement strand
AAATTTACTTTTAGACCTTTTGGGATAGCCCTTATTAATACTGTTTCAATAAAATTATCCCATTCATACAAAGAATAATATATATTGCTTTGAGCAAAATATATGCGTGCCTTTGTTAATACATCATCTGACGCATCACCTTCAGAAATTGCTTTTACAAAACTCTCCATCGCTAATGCATCATTACCTAAGTTCTGATATATGCGCCCCTGATAATAGCATGTACGCAACTTGTCTGTTGCGGAGCCATTATCCTCATAATAATCAATAGCAGGTTGCAGAAGCTCAAAGTCCGTCTTATCAATGAAGTTCTTGTCTAATGCCATAGAGTAGAGCAAAGCGTATTTTGCCTTCTCTTCCTTGCCAGATAACTCTGAAAGGTCTATTTGTTCCAGTGTAACTAAAGCACTATCCGGCTTCTCCTCTATGTATGACTCGACCTGAGAAAGTGTTTCCCAATGCTTAGAATGGCCATTGCAAGAAAATAAGAAAATCGCCAAGATGATTATTGATATATAATGCTTCATACACTTACAAATTTTAATTTTTTGCAAAGTTAAGCGATTTTTCTCAAAATCAGCCTTTCGTAGCGGTGAAAGTGCGTTTTTACCAATTACATAGATGCCTTATGCCGTTCTGTTTCTTTATATATTTTTGTTATTAGTTCTGTATATTGCTGTCGCTTCTTGCTTAATTTCTTTCTGAATTTTATCAGTTGTTCATCGGTCTGTTCATTAAAAAACAGGTTGTTTTGACGCTGATATTGCAAATACTCTTGCTCCTTGCGTTCAGCAATTGTAATCTGTGCTTTGGCAGAGGTGAGTTTGGATAGCAAGGAGTTGAAATCTGTGTTTAATCCGGTACGCTTATCATAGTAGGAGTAGTAAGTATGGATATTCTTCTTGGGGTATTGACACAGGAGCTTAGCCTCTCGCCATCGGATTACCCAGCGATAATGCTCGTGTAGTTCTCTCGGTAGGTCGTAATGATATAGCACTACACGCTCACCATTCTCTTCCTTATATTCTATGGATATATATACCCATTTCTCAATTTTGAGTTCACGTTCTGCTTTTGCCAGTTCGCGAGCATATTCCCACCAGCTATCCATCTTCTCCTGTGCCATAATTTGCTTTTTACGCTGTTTGCACCTGCTTAGCCAGCCATGCCTGATGAGCAATGATCACCTCCTGTCGTTCTTTTTCAAGCAGGGCTTCCGTTTCGGGGGTGTAGCCGAGAAACTCAATACAACCGCCATTATAGCCTGTGAGTTTGCAACGGATACCGGCTTTCTCCAATTTATCCATTCGTTTTTGGGCTGTCTTGGCACTGGAGTATGATAGTGGCCAGAAGTATTTGTCGCCACTATGTCCGTAGGAATCCTCACCAAGTACCATCTTGCCTTGTAGTCGCTGGCTGTTGTGGAAACTGAAGTATGCACCGCCCAATGCCTGGCGTATTGCCTTGTGTGCAGCACCTTCGGGGTGCTTGAACACATCGGGTTTCTTGCCCTTACAATCCAATTTTGGCAGTTCTATCTTGTATGGCTTCTTATAGGTGCCTACACCTAATGTAAGGTAGAAGTTGGTACAGAAGTAGTCGGTCATCGGGTCGCTGTCATCGAAGTTGTACGACATCACAAAGTCGCAGACATTCTTCATCACCTCTTTGGCTCTGTCGGTGAGCGTTTGGTCTCCATCAATGTTATAATGATTCACATCGTGGTGGAACACTACGCCCTTATCCTTCCTGAATGCCTCGAAATCAGCTTTTACAAGGTAGATATGGATAGAGTTATAATTGTGTCTTGATACAGAGAACTTATATTTGGGATAGGTCTCCTTTATCCAGTTACGCACCAGCTCCACAATCTCAGGAGTGTGCTGTCCTTGATAGTTGCAACCTTTCCAACGATATTCGTTATATACGAAGTCGGCATACTCCTTTGCCGATGCTCCTGCATAGTCGTTCTCATAACCTGAAGCATTTGCCGATACAGTGGTATCGTTCTTCCAAATCTCGTGGAGCCGTTCAAATTCCACATTGATCTGCTGCATCACTTCGGTGCTGCCGCCTTTGTCGGGATGGTTCTCCAATGCCAATCGGCGGTACTCCTTCTTGAGTTCCGCCAATGAATGTATATTCTTAAAGTAAGCCATAGTAGTAAATGTTAGTAGGTTAATACCATTGTGAAATACTCCATGCACTCGGACTCGATGCCGAGGCCACTGCAAGAGAGTTCAATGTCACTCTCTTGCAGGTCGTTTACCTCTTGCAGTTCCCTGAGGTGGCGTATCTCGTCATTCAGATACTCCTTTGCTGTCGCTTCATCGCAACCGCACGAACCGCATATTCTCTCGATGATTTCGTTCTCAGCCATAGTAGTAAGTATTAAGATTGTGATTTGAAATAGAGTTCTCGTTGGGTATCGTAGTCTTGACCATTCCACCAATCGTTACAGGCATCTACAAAGGATTGTAAGCCGTCTTCCGAAAAGTAGTCAGTCTCGTGCAATCCTGTTATGCTCTCCATCGTAATGAAGTCGAGGTCTTTCCACCAGTCTTCCATACGCTGCTTGTAGTCGCTCAATGTGCAGAAGTTCTGACTCTGTTCACAGTCTGCACACCATTTACAGTCCGTATCGTCATCATCTACATCGCTTAAATATTCTGCGTTGTTAGCATCTACCCATGCCTGAATCTCAATCTGCTTTGAACCGCAAGCATCGCAAACATATACATCATCATCGTGAGGTTCCTCTCTTAACGCCTTACCGTCATATAGTGCCACAGCACGATTGACAAGCAGTTCACGATTGTTGTCCGATAACTCTGCATAGAATCGTTCTGCCGCTCCGAGTATTGATTTGCTTGCAAGGGAGTTCCATTTCTCCCAGAAGTGCTTATAAGCACATCCGAAGGTAATCTTGCACTCTTCCTCGCCCCAAGCATTCCACATATAGTAGTGGAAGCTCGATACTGCATTTACAGGGTCTAATCTCATAGTCGTAATCATTAAGCGTTATTATCTCTGTTCTCTTCCAACAGCTGCCATACAGCATCATACATCTGTTGCAACCAATCTATGTTGGATGCTCCGAGTTCAAACGGAGTATGGCAGGTAGCCTCAAAGTTTGCCTCCTTCTCGTGGGCTATAACAGTCATACTGTTATCCGTCACTTGAATACCTGTTACCATGCACTCAAACGGGTCAGCATTATTGTCAAACCATATCACCCATACAGGATCGTACTGCTCTTCGGGAAAGGTTATCTCTGTCAGTCCGTGCGAGTAGAGCAACTGCCTTATGGCATCTATTATGTCCTTGCGGAGTGTGGTACAAAAGTGCTAATGTTTGATGAAACGCACGCTATGCAAATAAGTGAATATCTGTGCTTTACATATCAAATCGTGGCTTTTTTCAGTGGCTCAAAAAAAAGCCACGAATTTGGCACGATTGAAATTCCTAAATCTGCATGTTTTGCACAGTTGAAACAAAAAGAAAACCTCTGAATTCGTTGAAATTCAGAGGTTTTCATCTTTTTGCTGTGATTCTTCGTGGTGCCACCAGGAAATGAGTTTCATTTCTAAATGGCACTATATCTTTGCGTTAAAGAATCGCTACAAACGTAATCTCCCGCTATTGCTCCACCTAAATTCTACACCATTTTGCAGTGTCTCGCAGAGTCGAGTTCCTACTTTGATGCAAAGGTAGTGAAATTATTTGAAACAGAAATGGCTACACTAAAATTTTGCTCCACCTAAGTTCGGAATCCCTACCTTACATATTTGAATGTTATATTATTGGCTGTTTCAACTTAATCCATAAGCATAGCATTGAAGTCTCTTTGAATTTGGTTAAGCAAATATCCGCATCATTTAGTACTAATATTCTATTCCAGTTATCAGCCTTCAATTGAGGAAGTTCCACTGCTTCATCAAACAATGTAAAATTTGCCCCCATATCATTAAATACTTTAACCATCCTATTGACTATGATTTCTATTTCTCTGACAAGCATAGGCTGATTTAAATCGTTGTTCTTATGAAGAATTATAACCGTTTCATTGTCTGATTTTCTTTCTATCATACAATTAAAGTATCCGAAGAATTTATTAGATGTATTCAAATAAGTTAAAGTATGCTCTGGTGTTATTTCTGTTCTTAGTATTTGTCTTGCAATATAATCGTTAAAAATTTCATCAAAATATTTACGACCAGATTTCTTGTTATTATTAATTGCCTCATCGAATCTTTCGATGAACTCATCTATTGAATACACCTTGGTGCCAAAATTAAACAACTTATATAATGTTTTACTTTTGAGGCGTAGTCCTTCATCATCACTGACTATGCAATCACAATAAGAGCCGAAAAAACTATGACAGCAATCTGCTTGCATATTTTGAAACTTAACTTTCTTTCGAGCTTCTTTATTCACTCCGAATAAATCAAGTAACATATAAGACATATAATAGACAATTGCTGAATCTGAAGAAGACAAGCCTGTTTGAGCCAAAGTTGCTTTAATTGTCTCTATAAACGACAATCCTAGTGGCGACGATGACAATTGCTCATTGAATAGATCTTCTCCATTCGCTTTAATCTCCTTAGGGTTATATCTCGCTATAGTATTATCTCGTACCTGTTTATAAGCATTCTTATTTTCGTAAAAATTATATGCTATAAAATTCATTAGAGATTTAAAAATTGGCACATCTACTTGCAACTCATTTGCCGAAATCGGTATTCTATTTGTCAACCAGTTAAAATCCAGTTCACCTTTTAAATCCTTAATGCTAATATCAACAATGTTATTTATTGCATTCAGTTGTTCATCTGTTAGTTGCGAAACATCAAAATTGTCAAGCCATGAAAAATCTCCTACCTTACCAACAGTTTCAAAGGCTTCACGTGGAGATTGTTTCATCACTTCTTGTCTAGGAAACTCATAGATTAATCTATTCCCATCAACAATAGATTGCATAAACTCCATTTCTGCATATTTAATGTCGGTTTTATCATCTTGCAAATCAAATAAATGCGCATTTGAATAAAAGAAGATAAATTCGTCCTTATGAGATAATATCTTATCACGTAAGAGCGAATACTTTTCCTCTCTTGCATTAAATAAATGACTAAAGACTTGTTTATCTAGATATATCGTTATCATATGTACTTTGGTATATGTAAAACATACTAAAAGATGCTATATTGAAGGCTATTAATTAGCATCTATCCTGTTATCAAACACTCCTTCAAACAACGTCATTTCTCTCTTGGCAATACCTAATCTATTTGCTAATACTCGCCAATCCTTGACAGCCGTTACAACCTCGTTGATGATACTCTTTGCCACCTCTGGGGTGAGCATATACTCCTCACACGAGTTGAGCAAAATTGACAAATCAGACTCGTTAGTTTTGCTGTTAATTAGCAAGCTTTGATGGTCATTCAGTGTCGGATTCATATCGTATGCAGGCGAAAGGGTCCAACCTTTTGCAGTGAGCAGAAAACCGTGATTACGGAAATGATCATCGCTGTTGCCGACACATATATTGAATGCAACTCGGCGGAACAACTCTCGCAAGTTCGCATCAACATCGGTACAACTGCTAATGATGAAATCAACAATATCGATATATCCGTGTCCCGTTGTTGCATTATCTCCATCATTCAGCCCAAGCAGCGTCATTGCAGATGCAAAGTGAATTCGTTTACCTTCATTTGTTCGGTCAAAACGACGAGAAAGGAGCGTATGATGCTTGTCATTTATTGCAAGCACCCTTGTTTCTGCAGCACTGACGCCGGCTCCTTTTGCTAACAAATGGCAGAAATGTTCCCACAATCCCACATCATAGTCATCCTTCAATGATGGAAACTTAGCCACGTATATACTGCGGTCCGTATCTACAACATTTGCTTTGGGACGAGCACCACCGAGTGAAGAACCCGGCTGGACGAGTTGAGCAATCCATCGTTTTTCGGGGAGGGTATTAGCATCCTCACTTTTCTCAATCTCCTTACTAGCTGCAATGAGTTCACGCAAGTCGGTCAACGGTGGAATACGCAAAGAGTGGTCCGCATTTATAAACTCACCATCAGGCGTTTCTTTGAAACGGAACCCGCCCATACGGGAAAAGTCATCAATACCCGTCAAAAAGTCAAACGATGATAATCGGCGAACTGGGCGATTCTCTTCTTGCGCCAAAATCTGTTCACGACGGAGGAGAAGAGTGCGTCCCCATCTGTCGGGAAGAGCATCGGCAAAGCAACCAAAAATATCTTTATTCGGCTGAGTGTATTGTATTCCCGGATAGTTGTTAAGGTCTTCGCTGAGGGTAATGGCATTGTACTTCCTTATCCAACTATCGGCAAACTTGAAACTATAACTATCTGAGCCACGAAGCGATTCGTAACCTAGTTCTCCAACAAACTCAATCTCCTTGAGCCAATCGAAATCGGCATATACATACAATTTCTTCATAGCACATTACTCCTTTTTAGATGCCCTTTCACGCTGTGGTAAGTTCATATCTTGCAACGCCCTACCGAGTTCATCATCTTTTGCCAAAGAGAGAATATCATCATCGAGTTGCAGGGCATATAACACACGCAGATAGATACCAATTGCCACCGTTGGTACACCTTTCTCTATGCGTGATACCGTAAGAGGCGAACAAGTAGCACGCTCTGCCACCTGTGCAACACTCAGATTACGACGCAAGCGGGCAAGCCTTATTTGCTCGCCAACAATCTGCATCTTCTGCTCCAATTTTCGGGGCAATTTAGTCCCCATTGTACTCTTTGTCATAACCTCAACATATCATATAATATGCAAAGATAATACTTTTTCTTTATTTTATGATAGGTTAAGTGAAATAATATATAAATGTAACAATAAAGAAATGCTTGATAGCTCAAAACAAATGAACCCACAAGTCTCGCTTGTGAGTTCATTTATATTGCAACTATTCGGTTCGAAAACTCTCTCTGACTACTATAAACAAGTTTTATTACTTGAGCACTTGCTTGGTGACTTGCATAGTCATTTTGGTCGCCATTGGCGAGTGAATTATTACTCCTCCTGCTCATAGTAATATGAGTAGTCTATACCCTTCATAAAGGTTTCACGGTCGTTGATTTTGTCGGTCAAAGCAGACTGCAAAAGGCGCTTAATATCCGACGAGTCTGCAACACTTTTTTGCATCGTATCCAAGTAGTCATTCTTGTCAATCTTGCTCCAATCAACGCATTTCTGCAACTGCTTTTTGAGAATCAAATCGAGCCAAATACGCGTCGCACGACCATTGCCCTCACGGAATGGATGAGCGATATTCATCTCGACATATTTGTCAGCAATCTCCTCGAAAGTCGTTTCGGGCATCTGCTCGATTGTTGCGAGTGTCTGCGGAAGGAATTGCGCCATCGCAAACTGGAAACCACCCTTTGCGATATTTACCGTACGAATCTGCCCGGCAAAGTCATACAAACCACCAAACAGGTAGGCGTGGATCTGCTGTAAGCCTTTGACCGTACCGACCTCGATATTGTCGATTAGACTACTCTCAAAGAGGGCGTATGCTTTCGACTTGCTCTTGCCGTCAATGGTCTCGTCGCTATTTGTAAACCACTCGACAAAACGCATCGCACGGGCATTGGGAAAACTCTTTGCGAGGAGCAGAACGCCATCGTAATCAAGGATATCCGCGAGTCGTCGCTTGCCATCGGGCGCAAGCAATTTCAACTGGTTAGTGCCACTAACCACTTCGCTATTCTCGCCTTTGAGTTTTGTTTTGAGATATTTCCAGTAGTTGCGGTTTTTCTGGTAGTCGTCTTGGTCGTTCAGCACCCCTACGATATCGAGTACAGAAAACCACCACTTGGAATTCTCCTCATCCCAAACAGCTCGAACCTCTCGGTCATTATAAAATCGAATGGATATTTTTGACATATGCTATCTATCTTTTAACATCCTTTATTTTTATCTTTATTATACTCTTTTCTCAATATCAAGATCAGGAGTCAATTCTCTTTTATATTCTATGCGGTTGGTTTCGGTCATAAGAATTCTATCAAATTACTAAACGAGTTCATCATCAATCTTATACATTAACATACTTGCAAAATGCAGTTCTCTAATGGCATTATCTCTAGTAATCAACAGATTGTTATGAGCTTGAGGATTTCTGATTCCAATCATTGCCCCAGCAAACATTTCCATATATCCCTGTTGTATATTGGTTCCTGTTTCTGTAGATATATCTCCAAGTTTAATTATTGGATTCTGAACAGAAAATGCGGCCAGCATTAATTTTGCGCCATCCTTCTCTACCGACGTTCTATCTTTATATATTTTTTTTACTCGCGTGTTTATTTCTTTAAACGCAGCTTCTACTGCATCCGCATAATGCTCATTATTAAAACGAGCTTTAGAAACAGCAACTATCTGTGGGTGTATATTTTCCCAAATAGACGACGGATTATTATTGCTAGATCCATTTAGATAGGTAATAGTCGCTATGACCTCACCAAAAGAGTAAGGATTAATCCCATTTTGTGGTCTAGCAAAGGGACGCCCATGTTGATCCATAAAAATGAGATCTGGCGTCTTTAAATTTGGCAGAATCTTATCTCTAAGCCTATCCCTAAAGATGCAATACTCTTGTGGTATAAGCGGTATTAATTGATACAATGCGTTGTAAAGTTCATTACAACTAATAGCATTACTTGGAATATGCTGTATGTTAATCATGTTGCGGACTCGATCAATGGTCTGCATACACGCATTTAAATACTCTCTAAACTTATCCATTATTCCAATTGTTTTCGATATACAGAATCTAATGTGTTACCATCCTTGTCTTTCCAAACAAGCCAGCCGTTGTTGCTACTGCCAATGCAAAAGTCGGCGGCAGTACTGGGGCTTGAGAAGGTTTTGTCAGAGGTCAACACCAGATTGTCCCCCTCTGTGGCCGTATATTCTTGCAGCATCTTCTCGCGTTTCTCTTTCCAGTTAAACGATGGCACCATTGTTTGGGCTATTACGCTACCTTTCAGCACCGTAAAGCCATTGGAACTATAAAAGCCTTTAGCTTCACAACCGCGCCCTTTGGTATAGAACAGATGTTCAGCCTTGGGCTGCGACACCTCAAATATGTTGCAACCAATGAATGAAGCCAAGAACTTCACATCCTCGAAGAACTCATCCATTGAGTCCTGCTGATATTCGGGCAAATTTGGGGCCTTTGGTGTCTGCTTATTGTCGCTCAATACAAAGGCATTGGCTTTCTTTGCTTCGGCTATTGCCTTGTGTTCTAAATATTGTACATCTGCTTTGGTCATATCGGCATCTTTTGACACAAATATGAGAGCTTTCTGCCAAAATGCTTTCTTGCTGTCGTGGTCTTTCACTCGCTCACGGAAATTCTCCGTTTCCCCAATATATGCCTGAGGTTTTGTCGCCTCATCCTCGCCTAGCAAAATATAAAATGCAGGCTTCTGTAACTTCTCTTGCGTATTTAGATATGAGAGGTTGGAGCGTGGCACAACAAACATCTGGCAAATCTTATTGCTGATAAATGCGTATTGAGTCCCCTTTGGATCTCCATCAATTAAGTATGTAGTTACTGTTTTGCCCATAATTACTTATCCACAATGATATGTTTAAACACCTCGTTGATTTGATTTACTTTTATATTTCCAGAATGTACGTCTTTTGCCAGCAAAAACAAATCTTTGCTAATAGGTTGCAGTCTGATACCATCCCATCCAACTGGATTATTTAATTCCGAATTAGCGAAAGCACTAATATCCTCTGTAACTGTTATATTGTGAAAGCTGAACTGTATGCCATAGCACCTAATATACATACAATGCTGCTGAGAATCATAGTATAACTCATCAGCATATCCATTTTCAAAGTGAGATGTGAGATAATTAACTAACCTTGATACACGAGGTTTAATATATCCATAACTTAATTCTTTTTTGTATTCCTTATCTTTAATTTCAGCATTAAGCAAATTCAAAGAACACAATGTTATAAATACATCATTCTTGTGTTCAACTTCTCGTTGAATATATTGCTTGGCCTCGTCGATCAATGCTTTCATATTTATTCTAATATTACATGTCTATATTCTTCCTCCCACTCCCTTAAACTTCTCCACGAATGCTGCAATCAATTGGAATACCTTATGTTTTTTAGTTAAGTACATAGGATTCAATGGACTCATCTTTGGCAAGATACTATTAAAGTCTGTTCCATTCTCACTGACAAACTCACGCTTTAAGGAAACAGTAATGTATCGCTTGGCTTCTTCTTCATTTAAGTTTTCAGAGGAAATTAACTCTGATGCCTCTTGCTTCTGTTTACTTTGTGCATATTCAAAGAACGATTCAATAATAGAAGCCTTATCAGTAATAGTATCCAAGTCTGTCTCGTTAATAAAATCAACGATAAGACTTTCCTTCGCTCTGTTACCTACACTAGCACGAATTACGCCTCGTATTTCTTCTATTAATGAAGTTTTATCTTTGGTCTTATTATTCTTCTCGAAGATTAACTCCAATATATAGTCCAAGTTTATCTCTTGAGATTTAAGCAGGTCAATCTCAAAGACAACGTCATCCCAATCAATCTTAAATTTTTCGGCAGCAGAGCCATCTTTCTCGCGTCTTAACCAATCTCTAATATCATTATAAGTAGATTTGTAATCTTGAACGGCTCGTTCAGACAACATTTCTATCTGTTGCATATCCTTAATATCCTCATCTGTTACGAAATATGTATTTTTAAATTCCTCAACAGCATTAGGATTATCTAAGTCTATCGCTTGCAAAGCCTTAAGATGCGTATATTCATCATAGTTCTGCAAAATATTCTCGATTCGTAAGTACTCTCCAAAGAGTTTAGAAAAATCCTTTTTATCTTGTTCTGTCTCTATTTCATCAACATTAGGGAATCGCTCATTCAACTCTTTTACGACCTCAATATATCCTCGACGAGCTTCCCCCGTAACAATATCCTTGAATCCTTCTAAATACTCTTTGTAACTTCTTTCAAGAACGACATTTCGGGTATTACTATCTCCAAACAGAGTTATGGCATCAATTGTATGTTGTTCTAAATCTCTAAATGTAACAATATTACCAAATGTCTTTGTCGCATCAAAAATTCGGTTTGTACGAGAGAATGCCTGAATTAGTCCGTGATAACGTAAATTCTTATCAACAAATAGAGTATTAAGAGTTGGAGCATCAAATCCCGTAAGGAACATCCCTACAACGATAACAAGGTCTATTTCCTTATTCTTTACTCGCTTGGCAAGATCTCTATAATAGTTTTGGAACTCTCTGCTGTCTACTCCAAAACTTGTTTTAAACATAGCATTATAATCATTGATGGCATTAGTCAAGAACTCTTTTGCGCTAATATCCATCGCTGTAGGTTCAAAATTCTCATCTAGAATTTCGCCAATTGCCGATTGCTCTTCATTGGCCGCAAACGAAAAGATTGTTGCTATCTTTAATGGCTTTTCAGTTCCTTGCTGAAGGTTATTTAATTCCTCATAATAGCACTTAGCGGCATCTACACTACTAACTGCAAACATCGCATTAAACCCCTTATTCGCACCTATACCTCGATGAGTTTTTATCTTGAAATTATCCAATATATATTGAGATATTTCTTTGATACGTGCAGGGTGAAGCAGTGCAGACTTGTTTTCTGCCGCACTTAACTTTTTCTCATCTCGTTCAGTTTCGATTCCCTTGAATCGAGGACGAACATTGTTATAATCGACCTTGAATTTTAGAACTTTTTCATCACGAATGGCATCTGTAATAACATACGAATGCAACTCTCTTCCGAACACACTCGCAGTGGTATCAGAACCAAGTGCATTTTCTGGGAAGATTGGAGTTCCTGTAAATCCAAACTGATAGTATTTCTTAAATTTCTTCTTTAATAGCTTTTGTGCTTCACCAAACTGTGAGCGGTGTGCCTCGTCAAAGATAAAAACAACTTGTTTCTGATAAATTGGCAGATCACTTTCGCTCTTCATCAGATTATTCAGTTTCTGAATAGTTGTAACAATAATCTTATTGTCATCCTTATCAATATTACGCTTCAATCCGGCAGTACTTTCCGATCCATTCACACTATCAGGAGAGAATCGTTGATACTCCTTCATTGTTTGATAGTCAAGATCCTTTCTATCAACAACAAAGAATACTTTATCAATGAAGTCAAGTTGAGTTGCCAGTCTCGCAGCCTTAAAACTAGTTAGAGTCTTACCCGAACCTGTTGTATGCCAAATATATCCACCGCCTTCTGTAGTAGACCATTTCTTTGCCTGATATGAGCTTTTGATTTTCCATAGTATTCTCTCCGTTGCAGCAATCTGATATGGTCTCATTATCAACAACGTATTGTTTGAATCAAATACTGAATATGTCAGTATTACATTTAGTAAAGTATTCTTTTGAAAGAATGTTGCAGTAAAATCCTTCAAGTCTTTAATCAATGAGTTGTTTGCCTTGGCCCAATTCATTGTAAAGTCAAAGCTATTCTTGTTTCGCTCTACAGTATTGGCAAAATATCGACTATCTGTGCCATTAGAGATAACAAAGATTTGGATATACTTGTATAAAGAGTTATTTGTGTTAAAACTCTCTTTTGAATAGCGATGTACTTGATTGAATGCTTCTCTAATTGCTACACCTCGTTTCTTAAGCTCAACTTGAACCAAAGGTAATCCATTAACCAAGATTGTCACATCATAACGATTAAGATGTGAGCCTTCTTGTACGAACTGCCTTATGACTTGGACCTTGTTTCTTGATAAATTCTGTTTATCTACTAAGTAGATGTTCTTTATATGGCCATCATCAAAAACAAAATCGTAGATATAGTCATCTTGGATTTTTCTTGTTTTCTCGACAAGAGAATCACTTGGCTTATCTAAATACTCCTCTACATATCTATCCCATTCGCTATCAGTAAATTCAACATCATTGAGTGCTTGCAGTTGCGTTCTGACATTAGCAAGCAATGCTTCAGGAGTATTTAAGTCAGGTAAATATTCGTAACCCTGATTCCTTAAATCTTGAATAAACTCATGTTCAAGCGATGCCTCTGTTTGATACACAACAGAAGGCTCATTTAACACTGAGTACTTCTCATAGTCATCAAGTACTATGAAATTATTTGATTCTGCTATAGTGTTATAATATGCCATTTATTCTTCAGTATAATAATTATTGTCGACAAGATGCTTTAAGAGCAATTTTAATGTATTCTTTTCAGGCTCCGTAGGTTCCGGGACAGTCTCGTTTGACAATGTAGAATGGCTTGTGAATTGAATAATCCTGTTATAATATGTTTTCTTGTCATCAGGTAACAAGTCAGACCATTGAGGATAGCCTAAAAAGTTTGCGGTCTTTTCGTAAAGATTTCGAAGAAGCATGAAATGATACTTTTCAATCTTATTATCATCAACTGCTTCTTGGAGGACAGACCTCAAATACAAGTGGTATGAGAAACTCTTATTTGAGTCTCCAAGTTTTCCATTCAACTCATATGTGCCATCGTCTTCTTTCTTTAATAGATAGCAGCACTCGTTTCCTTGCCTATTTTTCTTCTTAAGCTCTAACTCGTTGTAAAGTACATTGTAAAACAATGGATTATGAGTTGTAATGATAAATTTAATATCGGATTTACTCGACTTTATTAATTCAGCAATATTAATAGCAAGTTCTATTAGGTGATTCTCATCCAAAGAACTGACAGGGTCATCGATAAAAATATATTCCAACTCATCAAATTGATTGGTGTCACGATTTGCAGGTTCTGGCTCATTCAATGTATCTACAACCAGTTTTATTAAGCTAAAAAACACACACCAAATAAGACAACTCTCTTCTCCTTTGGAGATTTTAATATTGTCTATCTTATTATCATCTCCACGCTCTAATGAAAAAGTAATCTCATTGAAGTCTTCGTTAAATGATGGAGTAAGTTTGTCGTTCGTATAATGTTGGAAGTGGGTAATTACATTAGACTCTTGACCTTGATCTTTGAATATCCAATCTGTAAAGTTGTTTGGATGTATGATTAACTTTCTGTTTTTATCTTTGTCCAAATCATTGTCCCAATAGAACAAATCTTCAGTGAAAGCATTGTAGTAGAGAACTTTTATTAGCATCTCTTCTTCTTCTTCTGCTGCTTCTTCACCTTCTATTTTGGGCGCAACCAACTCCTTAAACTCGCGAGAAAGGCGAGTTTTTCCCACACCATTGAAGGCATAAATTAACTGAACCTTCTTATCGGTATCTTTGAGTGTTTGGGCTATTTCAGTCAATGTCTTTCCCATATCAAGCACTTAGTTTATACTCTGGAAATGATAGTAGTTTATCTCTATAATATTCATACTGCTCTTGCACTGCTGCAATCTCTGCGGGTAAACCTTGCACAAGGTCGCTAACTAATCTTTCAAATTTATCAAGGATATTGACAATGCGCGCTTGCTCTGCTAGAGATGGTATAGGAATCTCAAACTGTTCTAATTGCGATTGGTGCAATCTAATAACTTTCGTTCCAGTAACTCTACTTCTTTTGTATCTTGCAAATGCATAAGTTTGAAAATAATATGCTATATACTTGGGATTTTGGTTGTGAGAAAATGCTAAGCTATCACCGCTAATACAAATCTCTTCATTTCCAAGCCAAGCTAAACATTTGCAAACATCATCAATGTTTTCACTTACAGTTGCGAATACCAAATCACCACAATGGGCCTTTTTGCACTTCTTAGCCGTTTCGCTACTTACGTACGATTTTGTCTTTGTTGCAAATGTTCCATAATGTGTATATATCTGGCCATAATGAATGCATGGAATTCCACTCTCTGTGAAATCTTTCTTTTGCAAACCATTTCCTCTTATGAATGTACCTATCTCACTCATTTTCATCCATATTACGCCTTGAACCCCCCCCTATTTCATTGAAAGTCAACAACTTATTTCGGTAGTATTCATATTGTTCTTGTCTCGCTTGCAGCTCCGCTTGCAGCTCCGCTGCATATTCCGCGAAGCGGTCGAGAATTTCAGCAATCTTTGTTTGTACTTCAATAGGTGGTACGGGTATACTGATATTAACAAACCTCTTTTTAGAGATGTTATATCGTGTAACACCACTAGCAGTTTGCTTAATCTGGCCTCTTACGTCATTACTTCTTAATAAATGTTTTAAGAAATGAAGATTGTATTCTTCTAAATTGTGAAGACGCAAACCAAAACAAAATGAGTTAAGATATAAATCCTCATTAGTTTGCACAGTGACGACTGACGACATACCACATTCGTCAGGAGTTTCAGAGGATCCTGTAAATAAAATATCTCCATATCGAACAATATGCTGTTTCTCATCATCTAATATTTTAACTTTATCTTGTATATTCAAATCTAAAGATGGATTAGAATATATGTTGCGATATGTTATAAATTTGGCATTGCCATTTTTGAAGTCCTCTTTCGACTTTCCAGTTAGTCCTCCAAACAGCACACCTATTTCGCCTATTTTTTTGTACTCTACGCCATTTGGGCAATATGATGTCAATAGTTTAGTTAATTCACTCATACCTCTTCCTCCAATTCTGCAATAATTTTATCTATTTCGCTTCGCAACTCGTTCTCTCGTGCTACAATCTTACGGATACGTTCATTGAGTTCCTTAATATTGGTTTCTTTTCGGGTCTCTTTTGCTTCTATATAACTACTTACCGAAAGGTTGTAATCATTCTCTGCAATTAGTTTGTTATCAATAGACTTTGTAATTGCTTCAATATCTTCTTTGCTGTCGAAGATTTCTAAAATCTTTTTTATATGCTTTTCGTCAAGAACATTATTATTGGTTTCCTTCCTGAAGAAATCATTACCCGTAGCATCAATAAATTGCGTTTTTGTATCCATCTTATGCTTGGATAAAACTAAAATATTTACCGCAATCGTAGTTCCATAGAAAAGGTTCGGAGCGAGCGCAATGACTGTTTCTACAAAGTTATTATCTACCAAATATTTCCTAATTTTCTGTTCTGCTCCTCCGCGATAGAAAATACCAGGGAAGCATACTATAGCAGCTCTACCTTTGCTTGAAAGATAACTCAATGCGTGCAGTACAAAAGCGAAGTCCGCTTTTGACTTAGGGGCTAACACACCTGCAGGAGCAAATCGATCATCGTTAATCAGTGTTGGGTCATCAGAACCAATCCAATTTACGGAGTACGGAGGATTGGATACAATTGCATCAAAAGGCTTGTCATCGCCAAATTGAGGATCCATCAGAGTATTGCCCAGCGCAATGTTAAACTTGTCGTAGTTTATGTTATGCAGAAACATATTCATACGAGCAAGATTGTATGTAGTATGGTTAATCTCTTGACCAAAGAAACCTTCTTCAATAATATGCTCATCAAACTGTTTTTTCGCCTGCAACAATAATGAACCAGAGCCTGCAGCAGGGTCATAAATCTTATTTATGGAACTCTGGTTATGCATTGCCAAGCGCGCAATAAGATTTGATACACATTGAGGAGTAAAGAACTCACCACCTGATTTTCCAGCATTAGCAGCATAATTGTGTATCAAGAACTCATAGGCATCGCCAAACAAGTCGATATGATTGTCTTCAAAATTACCGAAGTTCAATCCTTCAACACCCTTTATAACAGCTGCCAAACGACTATTCTTATCCTCTACGGTATTTCCTAATCGAGTGCTTGTGGTATCAAAGTCTGCAAATAGGCCTTTGATGTCTCCCTCGGAATCATAACCAACCGCAGAACCCTCAATTGCTGTAAATATAGCTTTGAGGTCTGTGTTTAGATTTGGATTCTTGTTCGCTGTTTTAGCGATATTTACAAATAACTGACTTGGGTATATGAAATATCCTTTGGTCTTAATCGCATCGTCTTTAATTTCGGGAGTGATTATGCTATCAGGCAGATTGGCATAATCAATGCTTTCGTCTCCTCCTTCAATATAATTGGTAAAATTCTCGCTAATAAAACGGTAGAATAATGTACCGAGGACAAACTGCTTAAAGTCCCATCCATCAACCGCACCACGCACCTCGTTAGCGATTTTCCATATTTGAGCCTGTAATAGAGCTCTTTGTGTATTGCTTGTCATTATCGTTATGCAATTTTTATATACTCAATAGTAAATGCTACTTACTACTATTTATCAAATCTTTCCTATCCATATTGAGAATTTCTGCAATCCTGGTTAGAACCTCTAAACTTGGCTGTGATGTATTTGAACACCACCGAGAAACAGTAGCCTCATTCTTTTGAAGTTGCTCTGCCAACCATTTACCTGTTTTGTTTTGTTCAGCTAGCACAACTTTTATCCGATTAATCCTATCAGTTTTCATATTTTGCCTTAAATATCGACCTCAATAAATTGACTTTATTTGCAAATATAATGATAAATTCCTAAACCATATCTTTTGTTAGCAACTTTTTTACTGCATAAATTGTAATTTTTATAATTCAGGGATGAACATTCGAATAGCTTATATGATTATTCGGAGCATAAAGCTTGTACATAAAGTGAAAGTACTTGCAATATAAAAACATCAAATCCTCCCGACTTTGGAGGGTAGGATACCGATAGATAGTTTTGGGACGCCGAAAACATTTCGGGTGCCCCAAAACACAACTTGCTATGTTCGCTTGAACATGAATTTTCAGTGCCTGAAAATTATCCTATGGCAGCATAAATTTTACTGAAAAATTAGCATTGGTGCGTTGGTTATAACACTTGTTGGTTACTTGTTTATAACCAATAAGCAAAGCAAGCAATCAAGAATGAGTGCAATCATTATTGATTGTAACAAGTAATGCAATCATTCAACCTTGCAATCTCTCATACTTGCAGTCATGCAATCTTGCAATCTATCAATCACTCTTTCTGTATTTGGGATAGCGATTTACATTCTAAAATACTACCACTTATGCAATCTAATGACACTTGACGACACGTAATGTCGGGATTGCAGAATGTATTATTTTTTGTTTTTACTTAGCATTTGAAAAGCGAATATTTAATGTAAAAATGAAATAGATATGGAGATTATCAGTATTGAGAAAAAGACCTTTGAGGAGCTTGTGTCGCGCCTCGGGCAGTTCGTTAAGCGAATGGATAGTATTAACCGCCAGCGTAGTAGCAGGCGTATGAGCGATTGGATGGATAATCAGGATGTCTGTCAGGCATTGAAGATTAGTCCTCGCACTTTGCAAACACTTAGGGATAGTGGGCGGTTGCCACATTCAAAGATTAACAATCGTATCTACTATCGTCCCGAAGATGTTGAGCGACTTATTGAAAATGATGTTTAACCTATAAATTCTATGCCTATGAGTAATGAAGTTATCACGCACAAGCACGAGTGGGTACGCGGTCTATTCTCTGAACTTGATCGCATTGCCAAAGATGTAGCAACGATGGCAGATGAGAATCAACCGCTATTAGGTGGCGAACACTATTTGACCGACAGGGAGTTGTCTGAGCGCTTGAAAATCAGTCGCCGCACCTTGCAATACTATCGCAACAACGGTATTTTGCCGTACCGCCAACTGGGTGGGAAAATCCTTTATCGAGAGAGCGATATTGAGCAAGTATTGCAAAGCTGCTATCGAGGCAAGTTTTAGATTATACCCTATAAGGTATAATGTGGGTTAAGTACTTGCAAATTACACCCGATAGGGTATATTATAAGTATAAAGGAAACACTGACTGAACTTATTATGCAGAGTTGGGAGCGAGCTGCCTTTGTCCCCAACTCTGTTTTTCTATAATAATGGCGGCTCGATTGTAATTTCATGATTGATACTCTTAATAGATTTGACCTTAATTTATGCGTCGTAGGTCGCTTCGCTTGCTTCGTCCCAATCCCATTCTCAACTCGGACGGTGATACCGGAGAGTTTTTTCGGGTGAAAAATTATCGAAGAGAATTTTTTGCTCGAAAACCCTTGGGCTTGAACTCGCAGGTATTGCCCTCCGAGTTAACTTTATAATGGGACGAAAGCAAGTGAAGCGTACCGCAGACTTCTATCCTAAATTCACTATTACACTCTTTACATTCATCATATCCTTCAATATCGAGCTGTCAAGTACTTTGGCATAGTGTTGCGTCATCTTGATATTAGAGTGTCCGAGCATCTTTGCTACATTCTCTATACTTACACCGTTAGCCAAGCACACAGATGTAGCGTAGCTATGTCTCGCCACATGAGTGCTAAGGTGCTTCTGAATTCCACAGACATCGGCTATCTCTTTCAGGTAACTATTCATATTCTGATTGCAAGGAACAGGCAGTAATACGCCACGTTTGATGCAAGTCGGGTGGTTCTCGTATTTCTTGAGAATCGCCAACGGAATATCCAACAGCGGGATATTACACATATTATTTGTCTTTTGGCGTGTCTTGCGAATCCAATAGTGCCCGTTGTTATCCTGCACGATATGCTCGGCGGCAAGTTGCTGAACATCTATAAATGCTAATCCTGTAAAGGCTGCGAAGATAAACACATCACGCACCAATGCAAGGCGAGGCAGCGAAAACTCCTTTTGGTATATTGTCATAAGTTCGTCCATCGTCAGGAACTCACGCACAACCTCCTTTTCGTGGAACTTAACGCCTGCAAACGGATTCTTCTCTATCCACTCGTTGGCAAGTGCAAGGTTAATAATCTTCTTCAAGCACTTCATATAGCGGATAACGGTATTCTGCTGACAATTCTTCTCGGTTTTCAAATAGAATTCAAAGGCTCGCACAAGTTCGCCGTTTACCTCCGTAATAGGCAAATCCTCTTTGTCGTATTTCAATTTGATAAGTTCGGCAAGATAGCGGGTACAACTTTCGTAGCGTCTTACGGTGATTAGGGCAAAATCTTTACCCACCAACGCTCGGCATTGCTCGTTGTGCTCACGCATAGTGCCGATGATGGTGCGTACTTGCTCCACCTTTTTGTCCACCCCGAAGAATTTTTCCTGCAATATTCGGGCAGTGATAAGTTCCCCATTCTCTTCAAGTTGCGTATAAATTCGGTGGAGTTTGATACGGCTCTCCTCGATGTAGTTGTTAAGTTCGATTGATTTACGGCTTTTGCCCCTTGCACACTCCTTAGCCTGATTCCACGATACAGGCTCAATACTTTTGCGGATGTTTGTTTCTACTCTTGCGCCATTGACTGTGATACGCATACATACTGAAGCCTCACCGTTCTTCAGCAGCTTGGTTTTCTTGATAAAGAAAAGCACATTAAATGAATCTCGTCTCATTTTCTCCTACTTTTAAGTTAAACATTAGTTCGACAAATGTAGGAATCTGAACCCGTTTTGACGCTATGCAAAATGTTGTGAATCAGCGAAAAGCACTCTTTTAAGGTGGAGATATTTGTAGCACCCGTTTGCTCCACCTTCCGCTCCACCAAAGGCGATCGTGAACCGCACTTTTTTGCGTTTTTGGGGAAAATAAAAAATCCCGATTTTCGTTGAAAATCAGGATTTTACGTTGTTTTGCTTTTCTTTGCTGTGGTGCCACCAGGAATCGAACCGGGGACACAAGGATTTTCAGTCCTTTGCTCTACCAACTGAGCTATGGCACCATGTTTATCTCTTTTGCGGTTGCAAAGGTAGTGAAACTTTTGGACTATGCAATAGCTTTCATAATAAAAAACGCTGATAATTGGCTATATGGCTAATTATCAGCGTTTATGATTTGAGAAAAAATACTGAAAAAGTTTTATAGTTATGCTTTTTCCGCTTCTTCTTCCTTCAAAGGATTCCATCCTTGTGCTTTGAGTTCAAACTCTTGACCGTCACGGGTAATTAGGGCGCAGCCTAATTCCGGTTTGGTGATATGGCCAATCAGCTTGACGCCTTCCATTTCGGCAACCTTTTCATGGTCGGCAATGGGGACGGTGAACAATAACTCATAATCCTCGCCTCCGTTCAGTGCACAAGTGCTCAGGTTCATATTGAATTCTTCTGCCATTACAGCCGTCTGATAGTCGATAGGAATATGTTCTTCGTAAACTCGGCAACCCACTTTGCTTTGGGTACAAATATGCAGTAATTCCGAAGAAAGTCCGTCCGATATATCCATCATGGAGGTGGGTTGTATACCTTCTTCTGCCAGTTTCTGAATGATGTCACGGCGTGCTTCGGGCTTCAGTTGACGTTCCAGAAGATACTCCTTCCCCGAGAAGTCCGGTTGCAAGTCTTTGTCACCTCCTTTGAGCACCGCCTTTTCGCGTTCCAAAAGCTGTAGTCCCATGTAGGCGGCACCCAAGTCGCCGCTGACGCAAATCAGGTCGGTTTCGCGGGCACCATTGCGGTAGACCACTTTTCCTTTCTCACCCTCGCCTATGCAGGTGATGCTGATGGTAAGCCCAGTATAGGAAGCGGAGGTGTCTCCTCCCACGATGTCAACATCATATTCTTCGCAAGCCAAACGGATGCCGGCATAGAGTTCCTCCATGTCTTCTATACTGAAACGCTTGGATATACCCAAGGAAACGGTAATCTGCTTCGGTGTGCCGTTCATGGCATAGATATCGGAGAAATTGACTACGGCCGATTTATACCCCAAATGCTTGAGCGGTACATACACAAGGTCGAAGTGGACGCCTTCCATTAGCAAGTCGGTGGTAACGAGCACTTCCTTTTCGGCCGGGTAGGAGAGGACGGCGGCATCATCTCCGACACCATATCGGCTCGACTCATTCTTTAGTTCAATGCCTTCGGTGAGGTGACGGATGAGGCCGAATTCACCGAGGGTAGCTATTTCTGTTCTCATGCTTTCTTATGCTCTATTAATCAATTCACGCATAATCTCTGTCATTCTCGGTTGTGCCTCGTCTGCAGCTTTCTGCACTTCTTCGTGAGAAACTTCTACGATTTTACCTTCTACCCCCAAGTCTGTAATGACAGATACGCCGAACACTTTGATTCCGCAATGATTTGCCACGATGACTTCCGGCACGGTGGACATGCCCACTGCATCGGCACCCAGAATATGGAACATCTTGTATTCCGCAGGTGTTTCGAATGTGGGACCTTGCGTACCGATATAGACACCGTGCTGAACCTTGATGCCCTTTTCTGCTGCAATGGCGTCGGCCTTACGAATCAGCTCTTTGTCATAGGCCTCGCTCATATCCGGGAAACGAGGGCCGTAAGGTATGTTTTTGCCACGCAATGGATGTTCGGGGAAGTAGTTTATATGGTCGGTGATAATCATCAGGTCGCCGATCGCAAAATCCGGATTTGTGCCGCCACTGGCATTGGAAACGAACAAGGTCTTGATACCCAGTTCGCGCATTACACGTACCGGGAAGGTTACTTCCTTCATGGAATAGCCCTCGTAAAAATGGAAACGTCCCTGCATCGCCATGATGTCTTTATGGCCCAGTTTGCCGAAGATAAGTTTTCCGCTGTGTCCCTCTACGGTAGAGACGGGGAAGTTGGGGATTTCTTCGTACCTTATCTCATACTTTTCAGTGATTTCACCGGCAAGACTGCCGAGGCCGGTACCGAGGATGATTGCTGTCTCAGGCTGGGTGTGCATCTTTCCCTTCAGAAAGGCTGCTGTTTCTTGAATGCGCTCTAACATAGCCAATAATGTTTTGGTTAAATATATATTGTTGATTTTGTAAAATTTCTATTTCTATCGGCAGCACGTAGATGTACGGCTTTAGTGTTTCGTCCAGTGCGGGATGGAGTTTCAGCCTTGCCGCATCTTTCTCCGTGGTGATTATCAGTCTTTTCCACTCTTCCAGGTGCAGGAATTGTTCCTTTATTTGCAATAAATCCTTGGGAGTAAAGTCATGATGGTCATCAAATGACAGCAATTTGACGTGTGGCGTGTAAGATTCCACTTCTTTCTGTAAGGGGGCGGGGGAGGCGATGCCTGTCACCAGCAGTACTTGCTCGTCTCTGGTGAGGGAGGAGAGCACTTTCCGGCTGTTCGTTTTCTCGGGAAATAGCGGTGTCAACATTCCATAGCGGAATCTGGAGAAATACAGTTGTTGGTATGGATAGAGGTGGAGCCGTTTAGCTATGATGTTGAAGTCTATCGGCTTGATATCATCCGGACATTTGGTGACGATGACCATCTGTGCCCGGTTTTTACCGCTTGAAGGTTCGCGGAGTCTTCCGGCAGGGAGCAAGGCATCATCGCACAGTAACCGGTGAAAATCAGTTAGTAGAATGTTCAGCCCAGCTTTTACATGGCGATGTTGGAAGGCATCGTCCAGGATGATGGCTTCTACAGTGGGATTTTCCAGTTTCAGCAGTTGCTCAATGCCGTGGCAACGGTTTTCGTCTACCGCTACCCGTGCATTGGGGAATTTATTTTTAATTTGATACGGCTCGTCACCTATTTGGCGTACATTGCTCTTGTCATCGGCCAATACATAGCCTCGGCTTTTACGCTTGTAACCCCGACTGAGGGTGGCTACATTTACTCCGTTTTTTTGTAATAGCTTTATCAGATATTCGGTATGTGGCGTCTTGCCAGTTCCGCCCACAGCAAGATTGCCCACGCATATTACTGGAACGTCAAAACTCTTTGACCGGAGCCAGCCCCAGTCAAAGAGTTTATTTCGCAAGCATACCCCTATCCCATAAAGCCATGATAGGGGATATAGCCAATGATATATCTTGATAAAGTTTTCCTCCATTTATTGAATATTCAGTTCAAAGGGTACACGTGCTTGTATACGGTCACATTTGTCAAAATTCTCCAGGACGCTGAACTGCTGGTATATCTCGCCCATTGTGCCTTTCAGCATACGTGCTTTGATGTAGTTACCCGGATTGGTGTTCATCAGACTTTCAAAGAAACTTTCCTTTTTCGGATAGCTCATCACGGTATAGGCATCTACTCCGGCCTTTGCAATGGCAATGTCCAAAGCTTTGTCCAAACCACCCAATTCGTCGACTAGTCCTAGTTCCTTGGCCTTGCTTCCGGTCCATACACGGCCTTGGGCAATTTTATCCAGGTCTTCCTTGCTGATGCCTCGGCCATCGGAGCAGCGGGTGAGGAAGAGGTCATATCCGTTGTTCACATACATTTGCATCAGCCCTTTTTCTCCGTCATTCATCGGGCGTGTCAGCATGCCGAAGTCTGCGTATTTATTGGTTTTCACTACATCAAAATTTACCCCGATTTTATCAGTCAGCCCCTTTGCGTTGGGGAACATGCCGAAGATGCCGATAGAACCCGTCAGTGTGGTAGGCTCGGCCACGATGGTGTCTGCATTACAAGAAATGTAGTAACCTCCTGAAGCTGCATAGTCACCCATGGAAACAATGACTGGTTTCTCTTTCTTCAATTCGCTGACGGCATACCATATCTGTTCTGAACCATAGGCGCTTCCGCCCGGTGAGTTTACGCGTAATACTACAGCTTTTACATCTTCGTCATCTTTCAGCTTGCGCAGGTCTTTAATCACCTTTTTAGAGTCGATGCCTTCTTCGCTGGAGGCAGAAGATGAACCACCGTCAATTTCTCCATAGGCATAGTATACGGCAATCACATTTCCACTTTTGTCTTTGGGAACATTCTTCTTTACGTTAATCATGTCCTGCAAACCAAGTACGGGCATGCGGTCGTCTTTGTCGATGCCTACCATCGCTTTCAGGTAGTTGCGTACATCATTCTTATATATTAATGTATCGACCAGTCCGCATTGCACACTTTCTTCTGCGGGATAGAACATCAACATGCGGTCGGCAATGGCGTTCAGTGAGTCTACAGATATTTTGCGTGATTCTGCAACATCATTGGTCACTTGTCCCCAGATGGAGGTCAGGTAAGCGTCGATTTGTTCACGGTTGGCAGGGCTCATTTCGGTAGAGATGAAAGGCTCTACAGCCGATTTGTAGGTACCTACTTTGAATATCTGCATTTCTACTCCGATTTTGGCCAGCAAATCCTTGAAGAACATGGGGGTAGCGGCCAAGCCCCTCCACTCGACCATACCTTGCGGGTTCAGCAACACCTTGTCGGCTATACTTGACAGATAATAAAGACCTTGGGAATAGCTGTCACCATAAGCCACGATGAATTTTCCCGATTCCTTGAAATCCTTCAATGCATTGCGTATTTCTTCGCGTGAAGCAAATCCTGCACCCAGCGAAGTCGCTTCTATATAGATACCTTTAATGTCGTCATTCTCTTTTGCTTTTTTGATAGAAGAGAGGATATCATCCAGGCCATAAGTCTTATAATTGTCTCCCATAAGGGCATCGAACGGATTGTCTTGGCTGCGTTCAGCCAGTGCACCATTCAAATCCAGCATCATAATGGAGTTTTTGCGTACTTGCGTTTCTGACTCCGAAGATGATACCATGCTGAAAACCACCAAAATACTGATGAAAACTAAAACAACGACTGATACGATGATGCCGGTAATGGTGGCAAACGTAAATTTCAGAAAATCTTTCATTGCACTTTATTGTTTTTAGTATGCTAACTTTTAAAAGCTAACAAAGATAAATAATTAGGTTGATATTTACCCTATCTGTCGCTGAGTTTTTCGGTTTGTCACAGTATTGTGGGAGATTTCATTCTCTTTTCTTTTATCTTTGGAGTATTTCATTTCGTTCTTTATGGATAGTTAGTTTCTAAAATGCCAGATATAATTGCTATCTCTTTACTTTCTGAGTCTGTTTCTCTAAAAACTAGTCTTTCCACAGCAATGTTCTTTTCTTACCACAGCTGTGGAAAG